>Ga0182741_1002290_pt1 | contig 22712 bp, 19 predicted proteins | sample eDN5th37CBELigOP_FD_128874 | JGI IMG/M metagenome (GOLD analysis project Ga0182741, IMG submission 128874) | Enriched Organic Plus compost microbial communities from Emeryville, California, USA - eDNA 5th pass 37_C BE-Lig OP (version 2) (version 2) ... | reverse complement strand
CGCGGCGAAGCCGGACGAGAAACCGCGCAACCAGAATTGATTACCGTAACTCGGACTGAAGCTGGCCCAGAGCGCGCCAGGCGTGTACTGCGCGATCTCGCCCATGTTCTGCAGATCTGCCGCCTTGACGAAATCGTTGTTCACGAGGCTGATCGACTGCGGAACTTTTTCGACCGGAAGCGGCAGGCCCGTCACCCCGCTGACATCCTTGTCGAGGAAGCGATAGCTGGTCGTGACTACCGCCGTGAGCGTGTCGATGCGTGGCCCGGTCGTATCCGGTTTTGCCGAGCGTTCCTGAGCAGCAACGTGGCGCGGCATCGCGACGAGGGCCGCGATGGCCAACGCACCCCACGGCAGGCGAGTGCGGGTGATGGTACGAAGCATGTTCTGATTCCAGGCATGCGCGACACGAGCACGCGCCAACGGGCGCGCGTCGCGAAGCGTGATTCGTGAATGCGCCGGAGTCGGCCGAGGGCCGGCGGCGAGTGGACCCATCCGGGAAACGCGACGCGCGATCGGCGCGCCGGCTCAGACGATGCCTGGAGGTCCGTTGGCGAACGGCCGCTCATACGACCGTTCGAGGTGGGGCGCGACGACGGTGGATTCGATGCGCCGCGGCGCGATGGCCGCGTAGTGCGCAACTATGGTGGGCGCCGCTTCTTTCGGGAGGAGAGTAGGAAGGACGCAGCACAGTCCGAGGCACGTGCAGCACCCAGCGGGATCCTTGCCCGGTGCGGGCGGCTGCCCGTGCTGCATGTGCGACTGCATCGGCATCTCTGCCGAAGCGTGTGTGTGACTCGCGGCAGCGACGCCAGAGTGCATGGCACACATGCGAATCCCCGGCGCTTCGATGAGCGAGGCGGTGAACCATATGGCCCAGAGGCCGATCAGGAGGCGGGTCCAGAGCGGGCGTCGCACGATGCAAACAATAGCAACGAGTTGGCGTGTCTGCCAGTGCGGCATCGGATCGTGAATGCGAACGTACTGGCGCATCATGATGGCGAAGGCGGGATGGTCCGTATCACCGAGCATCCCCGGTGCCATTACCACCCGGCGATGATCGCCCTCAGCTCCGAACCAGGATGAGCAGCGCCACTCCGGCCGCGATCATCAGAAGGCAGAGTAGCTGCCCCATGCTGAACGGGACGAGCACGAGACCGAGCTGCCAGTCCGGCTCGCGCGTGAACTCGATCGCGAAGCGAATCGCGCCGTAGCCGATCAGGAACGCGGCCGAGAGCAGACCCGGCGCGCTCCGCTCCCGGGCCGCGAGCCGCCAGGCAATGGTCCAGAGCACGAGCGAGACGAGCGCCCCTTCTCCGAGCGCCTCGTACAGTTGCGAGGGGTGCCGGGGGAGCTGCAGCGGATCGGTGGGGAACACCATGGCCCACGGCACGTTCGTCGGACGGCCGTAGAGCTCCGCGTTGATGAAGTTGCCGATGCGGCCGAAGAAAAGTCCCGGGGTTCCCACCAGCGCCAGCAGGTCGGTGAGCGCCAGGAGGGAGATCCAGCGCCTGTCGTCACACGATACCGGCCAATTCTCCGTCGGCGCGAACGCTTTTCAACGAACGGTTTGTGACGCCGGGCAACCTGTCGTAAGAGTTCTCCGAGGCGGCATTGGACAGTCCCTCCGAATCTCGATAGGCGCCCGTGAAGGTGCTCGTCATACGGACTAGCGGGAGGCAGAGAAATGGGGAAACGGGGTCTGACCCCATTACGGTCTGCCAATTCACGTCGGGAGCGCTCTGAAGTACGACAATGGACGGTCAGTATGGTGCGGGTCGTGAGCTCGGCAGATCCTGCGTGAGCCACACTCCCCTCTCTCCATGATGCTTCTGGTGGCTCACGGCACGTCCATCCTCCTCAACCGCCGCACCGCCAGTAGCAGGAACCCAGCGAACACTACCGCGCACAGCGCGATCGCCGCGCCGAAGCTCACGTTGTTTCCGGTCGCGAAGCGGCGCGGATCGAGTCCGTGCATCAGGCCGATGGCGTAATACCTGATGCTCAAGAGCCTGATGCCCGACACGAACCCCGAGAAGAATCCTTCCCACAGCACGATGTACAGCAGGCCGAGCCCGATCGCCTGCGTCGACACGAGTCCGAGCCAGACGAACGCCGACGCGTACAGCGCCACGCCGACGAGCGCCGACATGGTCACCGCCAGCACTGCGCGCGCATCGCCCAAGAATGCGACGTAGCTCGTGAGGAGCGCGCTGACCGCCACGAACGGTCCCGCGATGGTGATGGTCGCGAGCAGCTTCGGCAGCACGATCTTCCAGCGCGGAATTGGCGCGAGTGTCAGGTTCGCGAGCGTTCGATCTTCCACCTCGTTGGCGAACGCCGCAGCGCCTATGGCGAGCACCACGAGCGGAGCGATGGAGCCGGCAAGCATGGTGCTCAAAACCACGTCCTCGAAGTTCTTCACGCTCGACGCGTGCGCCGAGTGCAGCATCAGCACGGCGATCAGTACCGGGAGCGCAGCGAGCACCGTCATGATCACCAGCCGCCACTTCCCGGAGAGCTGGCGGAGCGTGAGCGAGTAGACCGCACCCATTTCTCAGCCCTCCACCAGATAGCCGAACACGCTCTCGAGCGAATCGTCGAGCGGCTCGACGCGCCGCAGGCTGATGCCGCCCGCCTGCGCGAGCCGCGGCAGCTCGACCTGAACGTCGAGCACGTTGCGACTCAGGATGAGAACGCCACCGTCGGGGTCGACGTGCACCGCATCGACCGACGACAGGCCGACCGCCGCCGAGGCGAGCCCGCGTGGGTCGCTGCACACCACCTTCACGTGGTACGCGCGCTGGTTGAGCGCGGCGCGGATGGCGTGGAACTCGCCCGACGCGGCGAGCTTCCCGTTCACGATCAACAATACCGTGTCGGCCAGCTCCTCCACCTCCTCCAGGATGTGCGACGAGAGCACGATCGTCCTCCCCTCGGCGGCAAGCTTCTGAAGGAGCCGCTTGAAGTGAACGCGCTGCCTCGGGTCGGCGCCGTTGAGCGGTTCGTCGAGTATCAGCAGCTCGGGGTCGTGCACGAGCGTGCCGGCCAGCCGCATCCGCTGGCGCATCCCGCGCGAGTAGGTGCGCATGGGCCGGTGCTGCGCGTCGGCGAGATCCACGAGGTCGATCGCGCGATCCACCGCTTCATCTATTCTCTCCATGCCGTGCAGCTTCGCCATCATGCGCACGAACTCGCGCCCTTTCATGAAGCCATACACGCTCTCGTGCTCCGACATGACGCCCATCCGCTGGTACAGCGGCGGGTTGTCGCGCACGCTCTGGCCGAACACCTTCACACTGCCGCTCGACACATCCGCCAGTCCGGTCATCATGCGGAGCAGCGTCGTCTTCCCGGCGCCGTTCGGGCCGAGCAGGCCGGTGATGCCGGGCGTCACGTCGAAGGTCACGTCGCTAACGGCGACTACGCTCCCGAACCAGCGCGACACTCCGTCCACGCGTATCACAGGCGCCGCCGGAGCCATCATGGGGAGAGCCTCCTGTACCGCCACCAAAGGACGGCGCCGGGGATGAGCGTCCACGCGAGATACCAGAGTATCAGCGTCGTCGCCGGGAGGTGCACCGCGGGGATGTCCTTCGTGAGCATGCTCGGTTTGCCGAATATCAGGTCGACCACGTAGAGGGGGATGTCCGCGAGGTTGAACATCGAGATCCACTCGCCCGCGGCACCGCCGATCTCCGATGCCATGCCGATGGTGAACGGCGTCGTGATGACGAAGAGCCCCACCAGAAAGACCGATGCGTACGCACGCCGCAGCGTGAACGCCGCGACCAGCATCGCTACGGTCGTGGCGTACGCCGCCATCACGATGCCCGCCGCGAGGAAGCGCGGGATGTCGAGCCAATGCAGGCGCAGATAGCCGATGGGATCCGGATCGCCCATCGACAACCCCAGGAAGAGGATGATCTGCGGCAGCCACGCGGCCGCGACGGTAATGGTGAGGAACGCGGCCCATCGCGCGGCGATGTAGTCGCCGCCGGTGAGCGGCCGCACGAGATAGAGGTTGATCGTCCCCTCGCGCCTGTCGCGGCAGAGCAGTTCGGGCGCCACGATCGCGGCGAAGATGAAGATGATGATCGCCGCGATACTGTAGTAGTCGCCGTGCGACGGAAGCTGCTCGGCGGCCTCCGGCCCGCCGATCCGGTTGGCCGCTCCGGCGACGATCGCCATTATCAGTCCGATGAACGCCAGCACGCCGATGAAGAACCACGGCAGGATCTTGGCCCGCCCGCCGCGGCCGAAGCCGAGCGCGATGCGGATTCCGTCCTTGTAGACCGCGAGGCGGGAGCGGTTCAGTCCTTCGCGTTCGCCCGTATAGCTCCGGTAGCCGATGTCGAATACGGTGCCGGTGCGCACCGGTGGCTGTCCTGACTCGGCCGCCGCCGTGAGCTGCGTAGTCATGCGGCACCTACCGCGCCGTTGCCCGCGGGCTCGCGGTCAGGCTCGCGGTCGCGCTCGAACAACTCCGTCAGCGCGCGCCGGCGCGGCGCGAGCCGGCGCAGCGGCGCTTCGGCTTCCACCAGCGCATCGCGCACGCCATCGTAGATCGACTCGTCGCGTCCCTCGATGAGCAGGCCGCCGGCATCGGGGGTCGCGCTGATCCCGCGCCGGCCGAGCGCCGCGACTAGTGGATCGAGGTTCGTATCCACCTCGATGAAGATCGTCTCCGTCTCCTTCCTGAAGCTCCCGACATCGCCCGCTTCCACCAGCCGGCCGCCCTGGAGCACCACTATCCGATCGCAGGTACGCTCGACGTCGGCCATGAGGTGCGACGAGAGGAGCACGCTGATGCCGAACTCGCGGTGCGTCTTCCGCACGAGATCGAGCATCTCCTCGCGGCCTATGGGATCGAGTCCCGCGGTGGGCTCGTCGAGGAACACGAACGCGGGATCGTGCACGAGCGCCTGGCCGAGCTTGACGCGCTGCTTCATTCCCGTGGAGTAGCCGCCGATGGCGCGGTAGCGCTCCTCGAACAGGCCGGTGTGGCGCAGCGTATCGGCCGCGCGCGTGCGCGCGAAGGTCGGCGGGAGCCCGCTAACCTCCGCCATGTGCGTGAGAAACTCCGCCGCGCTCACCTGGCTCGGCAGGCAGTCGTGCTCGGGCATGTAGCCGAGCCGCGCACGCACGCCGGCGTTCTCGTGGGCGTTGCGCCCGAGCACCGTGGCCTCCCCCGATGTGGGTTTCACTAGGCCGAGGAAGATCTTGATGGCGGTGCTCTTCCCCGCTCCGTTCTCACCCAGGATGCCGGTGATGCCATCGTGGATGTCGAAGCTCACGCCGTCGAGGGCGGTGACGGCGCCATAGCGCTTCGTCAGCGTGCTGGCGGAGAGCAGCGGCTCGCCGTTCGGCATCATGTTCCCTCCGCTTTCGGTGCGGCCGGTGCGGCACACGCATCGGAACGGCCGAGCTTGCACGCGCGCTCGCGCAGATTGACGGCGCGAGTGGTGTCGCGCCTCACGCCCGCGCCGCGCTCGTAGAGACCGGCCATTGCCGCGCACGCGCCGCCGCTTCCCCGGTTGCATGCGCCGCGGTAGAGACCCGCGGCGCGGGTGAAGTCCTGCTCCACGCCCTGGCCTGCTTCGTAGAGCTGGCCGAGCTGGTAGCATCCCTCGGAATCGTCTTCGCGGCAGGCGCCGTCGAAGAGTGCGTGCGCGATGGAGTCGTTCCGGGCGATGCCGGCGCCGGCGGCGTAGAGGCGGCCGAGCCCAACGCAGCCGGCCGAATCCTTGGCGTCGCAGCTCCGCCGGAAGAGCTCCGCGGCGCGCACCGGGTCGCGCTCGACTCCATCTCCGGTCTCGTACTCCATCCCGAGATAGGCGCACCCCCTCATGTGGCCACCATCGCACGCCTCGCGAAAGAGGGTGCTCGCGCGAGATGGGTCTTTGGGCACTCCGATACCGCCACGGTAGCGGATACCGAGGCTCACACAGCCGGCCATCGCGCCGCCGTCGCATCCCTGGCGAAAGAGAGCGAGGGCGCGCGCGGAGTCGACGTCGACTCCGGTGCCTTCCCAGTAAAGATCACCGAGCTTCGCGCATCCTTCGGCGATTTGGCCATCGCAGGCGCGCGTGAACAGCTCGGCGGCGCGGGGTTCGTCACGGAGGACGTAGCGTCCTTCGAGGAGTCTGCTCGCCAGATCGGAGCAGGAGGGTGCATCGCCCCCTTCGCACGCGGCAGTCAGTTGCTTCGCGACGCGGGTTTCGGGGTGGCAGGCCATGGTCATCGCGGCGAGCATCGCGATGATGGAGCAGCGCAGAGGAAGGCGGCGTGGCATCGGAGACATCGGGGTCAGGTCCCGCTGCGTGGCAACGAGGTCTGACCCCATGACAATGGGGTCAGACCTCGTCGTACCAGCCCCCGTCGCACCCGGGTCATTCCCGCGAAAGCAGGGATCCATGTTGGGTCGGGTAACATGGATTCCCGCTTTCGCGGGAATGACTTCGGGTTGGGTACCCGCCTGCGCGGGGATGACTTCGGACTGGGGCCCCGCCTCCACGGGGGTGACCTCGACTCCCGCTTTCGCGGGGCTGACCTGGGTCCACGCTTTCGCGGAGACGACGAGGTATCTCATGGGCCGTTCGAGGTTCGGGAGAGCGTGCGCAGGATCGAGCAGGTGGATCGGAGGGTACGTGCGACGATACGAGCTTGGCGGCCCGAGAGTTTCGTTCTCCTATTCCGTACGAGAGCACGCCGTAGAGTCCCACGGCCCCCAGGATGAGAGCGAGCGTCGCCGCTATGCCCGGCATGAGCATCGTGAAGCGGAGGCTCGCCATCGTTCGCTCGGCCAGCAGCTCCATCGTGAAGACGCGGTACATCGGAGAGTCGGGGGTGACTTCGCGAATGATCGCGCGAACCCCGGGCGCCAGTCGATCCGCACGCGCGGACTTCACCACGTAGGCCGGCGAGAGCGATACCCCGGGCAAATACACCAGCGGCTCTGGCGACGCGAGGGATGCGGCGTTCGACGGTGGGACGATGGAGCGTACGTCGAGCCACCGAACATCGTTTCAGGCGGCTGGTCCCGGGGGCCCGGGGACATCGATGAGGCTCTCAGGTACCGCATCCGAGTGATCTGCGAGCCTCACTCGAATGCGGGCCGGACATGTCAGTGAAGCGTTACGGTCGCGCGGACCGTGGCTGGCGCCTTGGGACACGCCAGCCGCTCCAGCTCCGCATCGTGCGCTCGTACCGCATGCAGCGCCCGGCTCCGCGCCAGGTTCCACTGCGTCCAGCTTCGCATTCTGTTCGCGCCGCCCGGCTCCGACCAGCGCTCGCGGAGGATCTGCGCAGCGGCACAACGCTCGGTCATGGCGACTGCGCCGAGCGCGGCATCCGGCGAAGTCAACGCGGATACGAGCAGCGGGACCGCGTCGCCGCCCAGGTACGCGATGTATCGCGGATCGGCACCAGCCACTCCGGCGCCCGCCGACGCGCCGGGACTTGCCGCGTCGGCTCGCGCCACACTGGCTCGCGCCAGGTTCGCGCGCGCGACCAGTGCATCGGGGTTCAATGCGTTGAGCGCGAAGAGTACGGCGTACCCGCTCGCCACCAGACCCGCCGCGAAGGTGCGCGGCCGCGAGCGCAACACGGTGAACGCGAGCCACGCGAACACCACGGCGAGCCAGACGATGAACGCCGAGGCGTACAGCCTGTCGCTGGAGATACCATAGTAGTGGATGTACAGGCGCATCCGCGCCCCGGCCGACACGAGGATCGCGCCGAGCAGGCCCACGAGCGGCAGGGCGAGCCGGCGATAGAGGCGGAGCGTGCGTGCATCCGAGGAAGGGATGAGCGCATGCGCACCGAGCAGCACGGGGAGAAGCAGTACGGCAACCCAGGCCAGCTCGAAGAATCCGCGCCGTGCGTACTCGGCGTAGCTGAGCCCCGTGGTCTCGAGCACGAGCGCAGCGCCGCCGAAGAGCCAGCCCATCTGCACGATCACGAACGCGGCGAAGAGCGCGTTCAAGGTGCCGAGCGTGATGCCGATCTCCGACGCGCCGAGCGTGAGAGGGAGGGAGAGGGGAGCGGCAGGAGAGGCGTCCGCACCGGACTGCGCGAGGAGCGAGCGCCGCAGCCAGCCCGCCACCACCCACGCGAAGAATCCGGCGATGAGGAGGTGCGACAGCACGACCTCGAAGTCCACGTCCGGCAGCGTCACGAACGATCCGAAGAGCGGATCGGCACTGATGAGCAGGAGCGCGAAGACGAGGAACACTGGCGCGGCGATCGCCAGTGACTTCGCGATTCGCCCGATGCTCCACTCGCTGGAGCGTCGCTGCCCGACGTGCGGCTCGGCGTCGCGCAGGAGGAGAACGGGCGCGCCGCTGGCGACGGAAATTCCGGTTCCCAGGGCGCCTCGAAGGAGATCGCGGATGCGCGCCGCGGCGAGGGCGGATACCGGAATGGCGTTCATGCTCATCGCCAGCAGCGTGAGCGCGCCGAGCATCGCGAGCACGTCGAAGAACTGGAGCAGATCCGCATCGCGCCACGAGAGACCGCCGGCGAAGATGACGGCGACGGCGAGCCAGATCCGGCTCTCGCGCGAGAGGGGGCGCCCGTTCTGGCGGGTGAGCACCACTACGGCCACGGCGAACTGCGCCATCCAGATGAGCAGCCCCACTCCCTGCAGTCCGTTCCTGAGGAGCGGATCGGCCACCACCCCGAGGAGTGCCGCGGCGATGAGGGCGTCCCGCGCGACGAACGCGCGCGATGAGGGGGTGGTGGTCGCGGGGCGTGCCGCGCTGGCGGCCGCCGGATCGATGGCGGCGTCGTGCGGAAGCTGGGCGCCCGGGTTGGTGACGGGCTCTGGTTCCGGGTGGCGCATGGGGTTCTGGTTAAGATGTGCCGAGTACTTTATATTACAAAGTACAAACGCGCAAGGGGAGGGATCGGTCACATTCCGGCAGCGGTGGTCGCGGGGTCAGGCATTCAGGGGTCAGTTCTTCAATGGGAAGGGGGCCCGGGCCAACACTCAGCCGAAGGGCTGATCCGTTCCTCACTCCCCCCGCAGCGTCACAGCCGGGTCGACCCGGGATGCGCGCCACGCCGGCACCCAGCACGCCAGCACCGACACGCCGAGCAGCAGCGCCGTCACGGCGAGGTAGGTGAATGGATCGAGTCGCGAGACGCCGAAGAGCAGCGTGGTGATCGCGCCGGTCGCGAGCATCGCGGCACCGACACCTATCACGCTGCCCACGACGGCCAGCTTCATCCCCTGCCGCAGTACCAGCGCGCGGATGCCCTCGGGGTCGCGCCGAGCACCGCGCGCACACCGAGCTCGCGCATCCGCTCGGCCACGCTCCCGGCCAGCACTCCGTAGATGCCGATCACCGCGAGCGCCAGCGCCGCGATGGCGAACGCCTCGAAGACTACGAGCACGAAGTGCCGCCGCGCCTCCGAGCGCGCGAGAAGATCTGCCATGGTGGCCACGCGGACGATCGGCACGTTGCGGTCCACGTACCATACAGCTCGCTCGATCGCGGGCGCGAGCGCCGCCACATCTCCGCTGCCGCGCACCACGAGCGACTGCACCTGGTCCACCCACGGCCACTGTCCCATGGCTACGTAGATCGCGTCGTCGGCGCCGAGCGCCAGCGAGGTCTGCGTCACATCGCCGACCACACCCACCACGCTCCCCACGCGCGGCTGGAGTCGCCGATCTCGGGCCCGATGCGGAGACGCTGGCCGATGGGATCGGCGTCCGGGAAGACGCGCCGGGCGAGCGACTCGCTGATGACGATGGCTTCGGGCGCGCCGGGCCGGTCGTTGGCGTCGAGCAGGCGGCCGCGGCGCAGCGGGATGTGCATGGCGCGGAACCAGTCGGGCGTCACGGCGTAGCGCAGCGCGCTCTGGAGATCGGCGCGGCTCCCGGGCACCGCCTCCCATTGTACTCCGTAGCCATCGAGATCGCCGCTCATGGGAAGCTGGCTCGTGAACGCCGCGCTCGTGACGCCTGGAAGACGGCGCACGTTCTCGAGAGTTTCCTGGAAGAACAGGTATGTGGCGGTGTCGCTGTCGTAGCGATGGCCGGCGGCATCCACCTGCATGGTGAGCACGTGCGACGCATCGAAGCCCGGTGCGACGTCGAAGAGTCGCGCGAGGCTGCGGAGCATGAGCCCCGCTCCCACTAGCAACACGAGCGCGAGCGCGACCTCCACCACCACCAGCGACTGCCGCAGCAGGTGCGACGCGCCGCTGATGGTGCGGGTGCCGCTCTGCACGCCGCTCCGCAGATCGCGCCGCGTACTCTGGAGCGCGGGCACGAGCCCCACCGCCGCTGCCACGAGCGTGGTGAGCAGCACGGCGAACGCGACCGCCGGCGGCTCGAGTCCGATCTCGGCGGCGCGCGGGAGCTCCGCCGGCGCCAGAGCGGCAAGGGCGCGCACTCCAGCCGCGCCAACGAACAGGCCGAGCGTGCCGCCCACCATCGCCAGGAGGAGCGTCTCGGTGAGTAGCTGTCGCACGATGCGTCCGCGGCCGGCGCCGAGCGCGGCGCGCATGGCCAGCTCGTCGCCGCGGCGCAGGCCGCGCGCCAGGAGGAGGTTGGTGACGTTGACGCAGGCGATGGCGAGCACCAGCGCCACCGCGGCGACGATGGCGAAGAGCGCGGGCCGCACGTCGCGCGCGACGGCGTCGCGGAGCGGGCGGACGTCGAGGCCGCGCTCCAGCGACGCCCACCCGGGACGCGGGAAGTCGGCGACCGGCGTGGCACCGATGGACGCGACCTCGCGGATCGCCTGCTTCACGCTCACGCCCGGCGCGAGACGCGCGATCATCCGCATGTGGTGTCCCCACTCGGCGCTCTGGAAGGGCGAGTCAGGGCGGTAGCGGCGCGCCGACCACACTTCTGTAGACGGCGACAGGACATCCTCGAAGCCCGGCGGCATCACGCCGATGACGGTGTACGAGTCGCCGTCGAGCATGACGGTTTTCGCGAGAGCGGTTCGGGCGCCGCCGCGGCGGCGGCGCGCGAGCGCATCGCTCACGATGGCGACGCGTGGCGCACCCGGCTCGTCGTCGGCGGCCGTGAAGTCGCGGCCGACCGCCGGCGACACGCCATAGACGCGAAAGTAGCGCGCGGTCACCAGCTCGCCGGCGAGCCGCTCCGGCTCGTCCACCTCCATCAGCGCGGGCTGCCAGCGGTCGGAAGCGGCCAGCTCGGCGAACGAGCGGCTGCGCCGCGACATCTCGGCGAAGGTCCCGTACGCTACGTCCAGCGGCTGGCCGGCGGAGCCGTAGTCGGAGAGCTGCACGATGCGGCCGGCATCCGGGTACGGGAGGGGTTGGAGGAGCACGGGGTAGACGGCGCCGAAGATCGCCGTTCCGGCACCGATCCCCAGCGCCAGCGTGAGCACGCACACCGTGGTGAAGCCCGGGCTCCGGCGCAGGCGGCGGGCGGCGTAGCGCACATCGGCCGCGACCTCCTCGACGACGTTCTCCCATCCGTACGCGCGCACGCCGCGCGCGAGCTGCCGCCAGAGCGCCATGGGTCACGCCTCCGCGTTCAGCAGGCGGGCGACCGCCGCGGCGCGCCGCTTCCAGTCCGCGGCCTCCGCCTCGAGCCGCTTGCGGCCGGCGCGCGTGAGCGAGTAGTACCTGGCGCGGCGCGAGTTCTCCGACGTGCGCCACTCGGCGTCGAGCAGGCCGGCGCGCTCGAGCCGCTGGAGCGCGGTGAGGAGCGAGCCGGGGTTCACCCTGAAGACATCGCGCGAGATCTGCTCGATGCGCCGCGCGATGCCGTAGCCGTGGAGCGGCTCGAGCGAGAGCGTCTTGAGGATGAGCATGTCGAGCGTGCCCTGGATGACGTCGGTATTGGGCTGGCTCACGGCAACTCCGGTAGGGTGACCGGAACGAGGATACGGCAACTCCTCATGATTGTCAAGATATGAAGATCAACACCTCACTTCAGGCGCACGGCGACACGGTCAGCGGACGTTCGTCGTCATCCTCGATCGATGCCCCGTGGTCGTCTCCCAGTAGTCCATCCACCGCAGGCGAATCCCGTCCACCTTCTCGATGAGCTCCGCGCTCGGCTCCTTCCCGTGCTCCACCACGAGCACCATCCCCGTGTTGAAGTCACGCTGCGAGTGATCCACATCCGGCTCGCGCGGCCCCTCGGCGGCGATCACATCCTGGATCGTCACCTTCGTCCTCTTCGCCCTGAACACCGGATTGCCGTTCGCATCTTCTCCGACGCGCTCGAGGTCGCGGAGGATGAAGAAGTCCGGAACCTCGCTCGGCCCCACGAGTCCCATGAGATAGAGGTCGAGGTACGACCATCCGGTGGCGGGCACGTAGTAGTTGTCGTCGAGCTGCGTGAAGGTGCCGTCGAAGTCGTCCTGCCACACCCCGCCTCCCATCGCCGACGCCTCGGTGGGCCGCTGATACGGAAACGGGACCGGTGCCTGCAATCCGCGATCCCAGTGCGTGGGTCCGAGCACGATCGTCTCGCCGTTCACCTTCGCCGAGACGAACGCCGACCAGCGGTGCCCCATCTCGTGCGCGATCTGCGTGATCGCGTAGTCGTACGGCGGGATCTTCCCGTTGGTCGTACGCTGCGCGAGCTGGTGCGTGTAGGTGGCGATGTCGTGAGCATTGGTGTCGGTCACGCCCGCCGGCGGATACTCGGCCATCTGGTTCGCGCCCACGTACACCGGCTGCACGAACTGCCACTGGAAGCGTCCCTTCGTGCAGTAGCCTTCGAGATTTCTCTGCTCGGCGCCGATGCCCGTCACCTTACCGCCATTCGGCCCGCCGCCGAGTGGACCGGTGCTCGGCGTGCCCGCCTCGGGGTTGTCGATGCGGAAGTCCGAGTAGTAGGCGAGCATGTCGAACTTGTCACCGAGCGCGGTGATCACGCTGCAGGTGAGATCCATCGGGCTGGGCGAGCGCACGTAGTGGAAGCTCTCGTAAGCCACCGGGAACGGACCATCCTGCTTCTTCGCGCCCGAGAAGTCGAGCGCGGCGCTCACCATCCCCGCGAGCTTCACCCGCTGCGGCGCGGTCTGGTCGACGACCGTCGGCGCGCCGCGGCCGGCCGCGGGCGGCGGACCCCGGCCGATGTCCGACGCCGGCGCTCCAGGCCCCAGCGTCGCGACGGAGACGTACAGCTCCTTCGCATCGCGATACTCGGCGGGGAGCGTTCCCTGCACCGAGATCGAGTTTCCGGCGATCTTCACCGCGGGCCGCATACCCGGGCCGAACGCGATGTAGTGCGAGCTACGCGGCGTTCCGCGCGCCCCGCGGGCGAGCGTGCCGAAGACATTCCAGACGGTGGCATCGTGCGCGTCGGCCGAGCAGGCCCCGGCCGGCTTGCCCGCGCCGAGACATATGCGGTAACCAACCCCGACGATCGCGGAGTCGCCCTCCGGGAGCACGGGTCCACGCGTGCCGATGGTGGTCTTCAGAAAGAGGCCGTCCACCACGCCGAGCGTCACGCTGGTGACGTCGAGGTTGGAGGCCGTGGCGGCGTCGGCGGCCGAAGTGACGGTAGCGAGCTTCCTCTCCTTTCCGGACGTCACCATGGGATACACGCCGACGATGGCATCCTGCGCGTGCACATCGTCGTACGACAGCTCGATCTTTCCATCCTCGTGGAGCACGGCCTGAAAGCGGTTCACCGTGGGCGTCCACGTCATGTCCTGGATGCCGCCCACCGGTTCGGTGAGATCCCAGGTGATCACGGCGCGGTCGGCGAGCTCCTTGAAGTAGCGCTTGCCGTACATCCGCGGCTTGAAGAACACGCTGATCGCGGGGACCGTATTGATCAGCTCCGATGCGGCTTCCTGCAGGAGAGCGAATCTGTCGACCGCGAGCCCGCCGCCGCGGTTGCGACTGTCGCCGATGCTCTGCGCGACCACGCGGCGCGCGCCTCCGGGCGCCTCTCCGAAGGTCATCGAGCCGGTGACTCCCACCGAGAACGAGCGCCAGCTCTTCCCCGAGAAGGGGAAGGCGAACTTCGTGAGCGTCGCTTCGTCGTTCGGCATCTCCGCGCCGAATTCGGCGTCCCACTTCAGCGGGAGATTCTCCACGCGGTAGCCGCCTCCGGACGGAGTGAAGCGCAGCGTGCGGTGCTGGAGGTCGAACATGTTGGACGGCCCGAGCGCGTCCTCGTTCAGGGTGAGGACGATCAGGTTGCCGCGGGTGGTCACCGTTCCGATGGACTTGCCGGGTTGCTGGCGGAACTGCGCGTGCGCGGCGGTGGACGACGCGAGGAGGGCGAGCAGCAGGGCGCCCGCGACGCGGGCGGTGCTCGGGCTGCGTCGAGCGGTGGAGGTCATGTGGCCGTTCCCGGATGTGCGTTGGTGTTCCAGCGGTCCGGATACAATATACGAATGTCTCGAGCGGAGGCGAGGCGAAACGCCGGCCACGGCAGTGTCCGCCACGCACCGCCCCGGATGTGGGAGCGAGCCCGCGAACCGGCATGCCCCCGGGGGCTATTGCATTAGAAAGAATATTGCTATATTCTTCCAATTGATGACTACCCCCATCCAGCGCCCCGCGCCGCGGCCCGAGACCGTACTGGCCAGCGCGCTCCTCGCCGTGGCCGAACGGTTGGGGCTCAGAGGACGCGAGCTCGCCGCCGTGATCGGCACCAGCGAAGCCACCATCTCGCGGCTCAGGTTCGCGCGCAGGCTCGACCCGAAGAGCAAGGAAGGAGAGCTCGCGCTCCTCCTCCTGCGAGCGTATCGCTCGCTCGACGCGCTCGTGGGCGGCGACGACGACAAGGCGCGACTCTGGTTGCGCGCCGAGAACGACCACCTGGACGGCGTACCCGCCGAGCGAATTCGTACAGTGGAGGGATTAGTAGATGTCGTCCAGTATCTGGACGCGATGCGCGGGCGACTCTGAGATCCGCGGGCTGCGGCTCGACCCGTGGCGTGCGGTCGAAGCGCAGCACCAGCTCTCCACCCGCAAGCTCGTGTCGAGCGCCGACGAGCAGATGGTGCTCGAGGAGCTCATCGACGCCGCCAAGCCGCCCGATCACACACAGGGTCGGCGGCATTATCTCCTCGCCACTCCCTTCCGCTACCCGCCGCTCAGACATGGTACGCGCTTCGGCACGCGGCTCGAGCGCGGCATCTGGTATGGCTCCGAGACGCGCACGACGGCGTTCGCGGAGGTCGCCTACTACCGATTCGTCTTCCGCGAGGGGACGCGGGCGAACCTGGGAGTGATCTCCACTCCACTCACGGTCTTCCGCACGAAGATGCGGTCGGCGCGCGGCGTGGACCTCACCGCGCCGCCATTCGACGCGCATCGGCGCGCGATAGCATCACCCGTGCGCTACGATGTCTCGCAGTCGCTCGGCGCGGCGATGCGCGCCGCGGGCGTGGAGCTCTTCAGGTTTCCATCGGCGCGCGATCCGGAGGGTGGCACGAACGTGGGCGCGTTCACGCCCGAGGTGTTCGGGAGAGCGAAGCCGCGCGACCTCGAGACGTGGCAGTGCGTATCGACCGCCGAGATGGTGGAGCTGGCGAAGCGCGACTACTTCGGGCGAGAAGTATTCACGTTCGCGCGCGCGGTGTTCCTCGTGGATGGGAAGCTGCCGGCGCCGGCGGTGTGAGAACGAACACCACGGCATCCGCTGCCACGTCACTGTGATGCGGAGAACCGCTCGAGCAGGAACCGCACGTTCTCAGGGGTGATCATCCGACCGATCAACCGGAACGGCACGCGCTCGCCGTAGATCAGCGCGAGCGTCGGGACCGTCTTGATGCGCCGGCGCTCCGCCTCCACGCGTCCTGCCTCGTCCTCGATGTCCCAGCGCCGCAGATCCAGCTCCGCGGACGCGGCTATCTGCTCGACGACCGGGGTTTTCTCGTGGCAGACGCTGCACCAGGGCGCGTGGAAGTAAGCGAGATACATCTCGTCAGCCGGTTGGACCATCATCTACGAACCTCCGCGTCACCACGCTCGATCGACCATTCCGGAAAGTCGGCATCGCGAAGCGCGCCGCCTGCGCCCGCGCCGCGAGTTGCCGCCCACGTTACACTCCAAGATATTGCGCGTATAAGAGTTGGCCCGAACGATGCGTGAATGTGCGTCCCGCATACGGAGCTCGCAGCAGAGCTCGATACATACGTTTTTGCATACCGGAATGCATTCCATTTGAACACGTGAGGACACATGGCTGCGAGATCCACACTCTCGAGTGCCGAACGCCGGCAGCTACACCGCAACATCTCCACGCTGCGTGGCAACGGCTGGACGCTCCGTCAGATCGCGCTGCAACTGGGGCTCAGTGTATCGGCGCTGAGCAACATGCTGCGCTCCAGGGATCGCGGCACTTCGGAGGAGCGCGCGGCGAGGATCGCGGAGCTCGTGGCGACCGAAGCGACACCGCCAGCGCGCGCGCGGCGCGGGGCGCCCGCCGGACGGCGAACGGGCACCGCTCCGGCCACTTCGGCTGGACGGAGCAGCCGCGCGGGCAAGGGACGCAAGCGGCGTGGCCGCAGAGCATCGGGTGGGCGCGCTTCCAGAGATCCATCGCGAGCGGCGAGCCCCGCCGGACCGGCCGCGGAGATGCTTCCGGAGAGAGAGGAGGGTGCATCGGCCGTGACCGCCGCCACGGTCTACGCCGAACGCGTGCTGCCCGCGCCCGCGATCGGCGGCCTGGCGGATGTCGAGCGCCGCAAGCGGTTCGTCGAGCAACTAGAGGACGCGCGCGCGCACCTCTCCAGAGCGCACGAGTCGCTCCAGTCCACCATCGAGAGCGGCTCGGCCACCGTGGTGACGCAGCCCGGTGTCCAGCGCATCCTCGACATGCTGCAGCACCTCCGCGACGAGCTGGCTGCGACGTGAGCGATCGGCTTCGCCGCTCCCCGCGGCGAGGCCGTTGCTTGACAGACATCGCGACTCCGAATATCATGTCCCGACCAATCTCGGAACATCTCACCGGATCAACCGTGCTTCACTTCGCGCACCGCGCCAACACCATCAACATGTGCTGTTCGATGATGTGTGCCTGCTCCCCAGGGAGTGGTCGCGGTCGTGCTGCATACCCAGAAAGCTCCGGGTGATCGTCAAGTAGACGTTCCAGTGCATGCATGCCTCGAGCCCGCTCCCACTTCTGGGGGCGGGCTTTTTTTGCGTGCCAACGAACCATTCGCCTCACTCTCCCTGGTACAAGAATGACAGGAAAGCCTCCATACGCAGCGATACGACCGCTGCTCCGGGCCGTGGCGGTAGCCGCGTTGCTGCTCTCATCGCTCTGGTCACCACCACTCTCCTCGCCGCTCGCCGCGCAGGAGAGCACCGAGCGGCGTCCCATCACCGGCCGCGTGACGCAGGCCGGCGACGTGCCCGTTCCCTTCGCCGTCGTCACCGCGCCCGGCGCGCTCTCGCCGGCGCGCGTCGACAGCGCGGGCGGCTTCACCATCCGCGTGCCGGCGGGAAGCGCCACTCTCACCATTCGCGCCATCGGCTTCGCTCCGGAACAGGTAACGGTGCCCGCCTCCAGCGACACGGTCACCGTCGTCCTCTCGCCGCAACCGCTCAAGCTCGGCGAGATCGTGATCACCGGCGAAGCATCGGCTCTCGCGCGCCGCACCGCGACGACCGCGGGCGCCACCGTCAGCGCCGAGGAGGTGACGCGCGCTCCGTCGCAGTCCATCGAGCAGGCGCTACAGGGGAAAGTCCTCGGCGCGGCGATCAACATGAACAGCGGCGCTCCCGGCGGCGGCGGCCAGATCCAGATCCGGGGAGCCACCTCCATCCTCGGCAACAGCCAGCCGCTCGTCGTGGTGGACGGCGCCATCATCTCCAACGACGCATTCTCCTCCGGAGCCAACGCGGTGACGCGCGCGGGCGGCGGCGTGGGAGGCACGACGCAGGACAACAACGTCAATCGCCTGGCCGATCTCGACCCCAACGAGATCGAGAGCATCGAAGTCGTGAAGGATGCCGCGGCCACCGCGATCTACGGCTCCCGCGCGAGCAACGGCGTCCTGGTCATCCGCACCAAGCACGGTACCCCCGGCAAGCCGCGCTTCACGCTGACGCAGCGCGTTGGCACCGCCTCACCGCTCCGCTACCTCGGCTATCGCACCTTCAGCAGCGTCGCCGAAGTGCAGGACCTTCCCTCGGGCCAGACGGCCAACTCCGCTGTGACGGCGTACCTCGCCGCGCGCTTCCCCGACGGGAACATCCCGGCCTCGGCGAACGTGGACCTCGAGCGCGAGTTCTTCAGCAACCGAGATCCGAGCTACGAGACCGTGGTCTCCGCCAGCGGCGGCAGTGATCAAACGCGCTACTTCGTCTCGGCCACCAACCGGCACGAGGAAGGGATCGCGCCCAACACCGGCGCGCACCTCCTCTCGGGGCGCGTGAACATCGATCAGAGCTGGTCGCCGCGCTGGAGGAGCTCCGTGAACCTCGGCGTGCTGCGCAACGTGCTCGATCGCGGGCTGTCCAACAACGACAACTCCTTCACCAGCCCTGTCTACGCCTTCGCGTACACGCCCGCCGTCTTCGACCTGAGGCAACACGACTCCACCGGCCTCTTCGTGCGCAACCCGATCTACGGCGGCGGCTCCACCGCGTCGAACCCGTTCGAGACGTACGACAACCTGACGCTCACGGAAGACGTGTTCCGCCAGATCGGTAGCGCCACCGTCAGCTACACCCCGCTCGACCGCGGCGACAATCGCGTGGTGCTGGCGCTGCTCGGCGGCTTCGACCGCTTCGAGCAGTCGGGCAAGGTAGTCTCGCCCGGCTTCGTACAGTACGAAGGGCGCGATGGCTTCCTCGGCCGAGCGCAGCAGTCCACCACCGACGCGCTCAACCAGAACATCCAGGGCACCGCGACCTGGACGCTGGCGCCCTTTCCCACGCTGAGCTTCACGACGTCAGTGGGCGGAAGCATCGAGCGGCAGGCGACCAACCGCTACGCGATCCTGGGCCGCGGCCTCCTCCCCGGGACCGACATCGCATCGCAGGGGAACATCTCGACCTTCCAGGAGCGCACCGAGTTTCGCGACCAGGCGCTCTTCGCTGGCGAGCAGCTCCTCGCCTTCGACGAGCGGCTCATCCTGAGCGCCGGTATCCGCGCCGACCGCTCCAGCGCGAACGGCGATCCGGCACACTTCTACGTCTTCCCGCGCGCCTCCGGCGCCTGGCGCATAGTCGCACCGGTCGCGGGGCTCGACGAGATCAAGCTGCGCGCGGGGTGGGGGCAGACGGGGAACCGTCCCCGCTACGGAGATCGCGACATCCTCCTCTCGCAGGGTCCGCTCATCGATGGCCAGCCGAGCACCGTCAATCGCACCACCGTCGGCAACTCGCACGTCAAGCCCGAGACGTTGACCGAGATCACCGCGGGCGTGGACGTCAGCGCCTTCGACCAGCGCGTCACCTTCGAGGCCACCACCTACGCGCGCACCATCACCGACCTGCTCCTCCAGCCGGCCGCTGCGCCGTCCACCGGCTTCAGCAACTACATCATCAACGCCGGCAAGCTGCGCAACCGCGGCGTGGAGCTCGGCATCACCGGCGTGCCGGTGCGCACGGGCGATCTCTCGATCACGTCGCACCTCGCCTTCCAGCGCAGCCGCGAGCGCGTGGTGGACCTCCCGCCGTCAGTGCCGCCCTTCGCGGCACCGAACAGCTTCGGCGCTTCCTTTGGCCGCAACCGGGTCACCGCGGGCTACCTGAGCAGCGCGATCTGGGGGAACGTTCCTGTAGACGCCGAGGGGAACGTGCTTCCCGTGGGCTCGTACGTGACGCATCCCGAGCTGGTCGCCGGGCGCGCCGACACCGTGATCGGCGATGCCAACCCCGACTTCCGCCTAGCCTTCGACAACTCCGTCCACTGGAAGCGTTTCACCTTCGCGTTCACGGTGGACTGGCGCCACGGCGGCGACGTGGCCAACACCACGACGAAGCTGTACGACGAGGGAGGCACCAGCCGCGACTTCACCGCGCCGATCACATCGGCCGACGCGCTGCGCGGGCTCCCGGCCGGAGACATCGCGAACATCCCTTCTAGCATCCTCGGGCTCGGTGACTTCCGCTACGAAGCGTGGCACGGCGGCTCCGACGCGCGCGTCTACCTGCAGGACGGCTCCGCCGTGCGGCTGCGCGATGTGTCGGTCGGCTACGAGCTTCCCGCTCGCGTGGCCAGCGCGCTACGCGCCGACTTCGTACGCGTGAACCTGCAGGGCCGCAACCTCTTCATGTCCAGCGACTACTGGGGCTACGACCCGGAGTTCAACAACTTCGGCAACCAGAACCTCAACCGCTTCATCGACACCGCGCCCTTCCCCTCGGTGCGCTCCGTGTACCTCTCCATAGACCTCGGATTCTAGAAATGCCGTCATACCACAGAAAGTCGGGCAGAGCGCGCGGCCGCGCGCGGCGTCTCGCGGCGACCGGCACCGCCGCCATCGCGATCGCGTTGATCGCGGGCGCGTGCAGCCCGGACCGCATCACCAACCCCAACAGCCCCACCGAGAGCGGGGTGGCGGGCAACCCGCTGCAAGCGCTCGGCCTCGCCGCCAACGGCGTGCTGGCCGGACAGCGCAACTCCATCGGCTCGTACCTCATCGCGACCGGGCAGTTCGGGCGGGAGCTGTTCAACATCTCTCCCACCGAGAGCCGCGCGGTCACCTACTACTACGAGAACTTCAGCGATCCCACCGGCGGAGCTTCGAGCGGGTGGAGCGACCGCTACGCCACGCTGCGCAACATCGAGACCTTCTATTCCACGGTCGATCTGGTGCAGTCGCTCACGCCCGCGCAGCGGTCCGCGGCGCTCGGTTTCGGCAAGACGCTCGAGGCGCTCGAGCTCTACTACGTGGCCGCGACGCGGAACAACCTCGGAGCGGTGGTCCAGATACTCCCCGATCCCGAGGGGCTCGCTCCGTTCGTGTCGCGCGACTCGGCGTACCGCTACATCTCGGCCACCCTGGATTCCGGGTACGACGACCTCCTCGCGGCCGGGAGCACGCCGTTCCCGTTCGACCTTCCGTCGCCATCCGGCACCGGCTTCTCCGGCTTCGGCACGCCGGCCGGGTTCGCGAAGTTCAACCGTGCGCTGCAGGCGCGCGTGCAGGCGTACCGCGCATCGCAGGCCGGGGGCGACGAGACGCTCTACGAGGCTGTGCTGACCGCGCTCGATGAGTCGTTCATCGCGCCGCTCGCGCCTGACAGGAGCAACCTGCGCTCGGGGCCCGCGTACATCTTCGGGAACCTGGGCACCGACGCCGGAAACTCCGTCAGCGCGATCAACCTGAACCTCTATGCGCATCCCGCCATCCGCGACGACGGAAGCGTCAGCACCAGCGATCTTCGCTACCAGGAGAAGATCCTCACCGGCCAGCCGGCGCGAACCCCGGCCGACTCGGATACTCCGACCGACCTGCGCCTCGGCGTCTACGCCGATGCCACCACGCCGATCCCGATAATCGACGACGAGGAGCTGGTACTGCTGCGCGCCGAGGCGCGCTGGTTCACCGGCGATCCGGATGGAGCGCTGGATGACATCAACACAGTCAGGACGATAAGCGGCGGACTCGCCGCACGCGGTGCGTTCGCGGGCACGGAGGACTTCGTCACCGAGCTCCTCGCGCAGCGACGGCTCTCGCTCCTGCTGCAGGGGCACAGGTGGATCGACGTGCGCCGCTTCGGCCGCCTGTCATCGCTTCCCTTGAGCGGGCCCAACTTCGGTCTCACCGCCAACCAGGTGATACCACAGGCCGAGTGCCTCGCGAGAGAGCAGAGCGGCGACGCGGCGCTGGCCTGCCCGGCGTTCACTCCGAACTGATGTGGAAAGAGATCCCCGCGCATCGCTATCCAGCGATGCGCGGGGATCTCTTTCGGCCACCTTTCACTCCGCGATCTCCGGAACCGGAATCGAAGTGGTTCTACCAGTTCGCGGCATCCTCCGGCCCGGTCGGGCCGAGCTTCCCTTCCACGGACTTCAGCAGCTCGGCCGGATCGAACACCCGTCCTCCCTTGATCACTACCTGAACCTTTCGCGTGTTGCGGATGTCCTGGATCGGGTTCCCGCGAACCACGAAGAGATCGGCGAGCTTGCCGGTCTCGATGGAGCCGAGCCTGTCGCCCATTCCGAGAGCGCGTGCGCCGTGGATGGTGGCGATCTGGAGCACCTTCGCCGCCGGGATACCCGCGCGCACCATCGCGAACATCTCACGGTGCGAAGAGAAGCCCGGCAGGTACTCGCCCGTGCTCGGGTGGTCGGTCCCCAGCGTTATGAGGTCGCCGCCGCCCGCGTCGTAGAAGGCCTTGAGCGCCTTCGGCTTCACGCGGTAGATGCGGTCGAACTGCTCGCTCACGCGGCTGGGCGGCCGCTTCTTCAGCTCCGACTGCATGAACGGCGTGAGGAACTTCTTTTCGTCCACCCAGTACGTGAAGGCTTCGTCGCCATCGTTGTTCGCCGCGTAGCCGTACGCCGTGAGCGTGGCGTCGAAGTAGACGTGATGCTGCAGGTAGAGCTGGATGATCCGGCGGAACTCGGGCGAGTCGACGTTCAGGTCGACGAGCGATGCGTAGGCGGAGCGGGTGGCGGGGAGTGCGTCGCCACCCATGAAGTGTTCGACGCGGTCCATCCCCATCATGATCGCGTCTCTCGGGTTGACGCTCCCGCGGTAACCCGAGCCCAGGTGGCCGGTGACGGTGAGGCCGTGCTGGTGCGCCCGCTCGATCAGCGCGCGGAGCTGCACGGGGCCGAT
>Ga0182741_1002289_pt1 | contig 22720 bp, 19 predicted proteins | sample eDN5th37CBELigOP_FD_128874 | JGI IMG/M metagenome (GOLD analysis project Ga0182741, IMG submission 128874) | Enriched Organic Plus compost microbial communities from Emeryville, California, USA - eDNA 5th pass 37_C BE-Lig OP (version 2) (version 2) ... | reverse complement strand
TTTCCTCCGGGTCGCGGCGCGAGAGCTTGCCGTAATCCCTGTAGCTGCCAACCGAGAACAGCACGTGGCCTTCGGCCGCATAGGCATGGCCGCTGGCGATCAGGCCCTGGATCATGGCGATGATCTGCGGGATGTGGGCGGTGGCCTCCGGCTCGATGTCCGGCGGCGCCACGCCCAGCGCGGCCATGTCTTCGCGGTAGGCGGCGGCGAAACGGTCGGTGATGGCCGCGATCGGCACGCCCTGCTCGCGGGCCGCGGTGTTGATCTTGTCGTCGACGTCGGTGATGTTGCGGGCGTAGCGCAGGGCGCCGTAGCGCCGCCGCAGCAGGCCGGCGAGCACGCCGAACACCACCGGGCCGCGGGCGTTGCCGATGTGCACGTAGTTGTAGACGGTCGGGCCGCACACGTACATGGTCGGGGCGGCGGGGTCCAGCGGGGCGAACGGCTCCAGCTGCCGCGTCAGGGTGTTGTACAGGTGCAGGGCCATGGGCGTGCCGTGGGGAGGGGAGGCAGAACCGGCAATTCTAGCGGCCCGGGGCGGGGCGGGCACGCCCGGGCTGGGCAGCGGGGCGATGGACGGGTAATGTTCAGCCTCCGTCCCTCGTGCTGCCTACACTATATCGGTGGTTACCCGTCATCCGTCCCCGTTGAAGTGTCGATGAAGCGCGCTCCCGTGTCGCTGTCCCTGGCCTGCCTGCTGGCCGTCTCCGCCGCGCCGGCCGGGGCGCAGAACGCCGACCTGCGCAACCGCGTGGCCGTCGTCGAGAACGTGCGCTACGACTATGCGCAGGTGCTCAACGTCGAGCCGGTGTTCCAGACCCTGCGCGCCACCCGCACCGAGGAGCACTGCGAGCCGGTGTCCACGCTCACCCTGGCGCCGGTGGAGGTCAAGGCCGAGGAGGAGAAGGGCGGCTTCCGCCGCTTCTGGGATTCGGTGAAGGGCATTTTCAGCCACCAGGGCGGCGAGGACGAGGCCGACCTGGAGGCCGGCCTGGAGGCGCGCCGCGCCAAGGCCGGCGGCAACGGCGCGCTGCTCACCCCGGAGTGCCGCATCATCGAGGTCGGCCGCGAGTTCCGCCGGCCCATCGCCTACGACGTGGATTACGTCTACAAGGGCGTCAAGTTCCGCTCGCGCCTGCCCGAGGACCCGGGCAACCGCCTGAAGCTGCGGGTGTCGATCACCCCGGAACTGGGCGAAGGCCCGCAGCCCGGTCCCTCCAATCCCTGATGTTGCACCGCGGTACTTGCGTGGTGCCGGGACGCGTGCGACCATGCGCGACGATGAAGGCGAACAGCTTCCAGCACGAAACCAGCACCGCCCGGATGGCCTCCGGCATGACCTCGCGTGCCCGCCGACCGGAATCCCACATATTCGCTGGGTAAGCCGGAGCTTCGTGCTGTCTGTTCGGAAAACCCAGCCCAGGCTGGGTTTTTTCGTTTCTGTTCCGCGAAAGTTTCAACTGCAATGAGCCGCGCATCCGCGCATCCTGCCGCCGGCAACGGCGGCCCCCGCAGCCGCAAAGGATGGATCGATGTCTGTGAAGCACTTCTTGAACACCCAGGACTGGAGCCGCGCCGAGCTCGACGCGCTGCTGACCCAGGCCGCGCTGTTCAAGCGCAACAAGCTGGGCGATGACCTGAAGGGCAGGTCCATCGCCCTGGTGTTCTTCAACCCCTCCATGCGCACCCGCACCAGCTTCGAGCTGGGCGCGTTCCAGCTGGGCGGCCACGCCATCGTGCTGCAGCCGGGCAAGGACGCGTGGCCGATCGAGTTCGACCTGGGCACGGTGATGGACGGCGACACCGAGGAACACATCGCCGAAGTGGCGAAGGTGCTGGGCCGCTACGTGGACCTGATCGGCGTGCGTGCCTTCCCGAAGTTCGTGGACTGGCAGTACGACCGCCAGGACATCGTGCTCAAGGCATTCGCGAAGTATTCGCCGGTGCCGGTGATCAACATGGAGACCATCACCCATCCCTGCCAGGAACTGGCCCACGCGCTGGCGCTGCAGGAGCATTTCGGCACCAGCGACCTGCGCGGCAAGAAGTACGTGCTGACCTGGACCTACCATCCCAGGCCGCTGAACACCGCCGTGGCCAACTCGGCGCTGACCATCGCCACCCGCCTGGGCATGGACGTGACCCTGCTGTGCCCGAACGAGCAGTACGTCCTCGATGAGCGCTACATGGGCTGGGCCGAGCAGAACGTGGCCGAGAGCGGTGGTTCGCTGACCGTCAGCCACGACATCGAGAGCGCCTACCGCGGCGCCGACGTGGTCTACGCCAAGAGCTGGGGCGCGCTGCCGTACTTCGGCAACTGGGCGCCGGAAAAACCCATCCGCGACCAGTACAAGCACTTCATCGTCGACGAAGCCAAGATGGCCTTGACCAACAACGGCGTGTTCTCGCACTGCCTGCCGCTGCGCCGCAACGTCAAGGCCACCGATGGCGTGATGGATTCGCCGCAGTGCATCGCCATCGACGAGGCCGAGAACCGCCTGCACGTGCAGAAGGCGATCATGGCCGCGCTGGTCCGCTGATCCCTCCCGCCGCTTTCCCTTCCCCGATCCCCCAACGGCGGCCGCCGTGCCGTCCAACGAGACTCCGCACATGACCACCCCCAACGACTCCCGCGACATCGTCCTGGCCTTCTCCGGCGGCCTGGACACCAGCTTCTGCGTGCCCTACCTGCAGGAGCGCGGCTGGAACGTGCACACCGTGTTCGCCGACACCGGCGGCGTGGACGCCGAGGAGCGCGAGACCATCGAGAAGCGCGCCGCCGAACTGGGCGTGAGCAGCCATGTCACCGTCGATGGCGGCCCGGCGATCTGGGAAGGCTTCGTCAAGCCGTTCGTGTGGGCCGGCGAGGGCTACCAGGGCCAGTACCCGCTGCTGGTGTCCGACCGCTACCTGATCGTCGACGCCGCCCTCAGGCGCGCCGCCGAACTGGGCACCAACGCCATCGCCCACGGCTGCACCGGCATGGGCAACGACCAGGTGCGCTTCGACTTGGCAGTGAAGGCGCAGGGCGATTACCGCATCCTGGCGCCGATCCGCGAGATCCAGAAGGAGCACACCCAGACCCGCGCCTACGAGCAGGCCTACCTGGAGGAGCGCGGCTTCGGCGTGCGCGCCAAGCAGAAGGCCTACACCATCAACGAGAACCTGCTGGGCGTGACCATGTCCGGCGGCGAGATCGACAAGTGGGAAGCCCCGGGCGAGGGCGCGCGCGGCTGGTGCGCGCCGCGCAGCGCATGGCCGGTCGAGCCGCTGACCGTGACCCTGAAGTTCGTCCACGGCGAGGCGGTGGAGCTGGACGGCAAGGCGCTGCCGGGCGAGCAGATCCTGGCCCGGCTCAACAGGCTGTTCGCCCCGTACGGCGTCGGCCGCGGCGTGTACACCGGCGACACCGTGATCGGCCTGAAGGGCCGCATCGTGTTCGAGGCGCCGGGCCTGACCGCGCTGCTGGCCGCGCACCGCGCGCTGGAGGACGCGGTGCTGACCAAGCAGCAGAACCGCTTCAAGCCGGACGTGGCGCGCAAGTGGGTGGAGCTGGTCTACGAAGGCTTCTACCACGACCCGCTGAAGACCGACCTGGAAGCCTTCCTGCAGTCCTCGCAGGGCAAGGTCAACGGCGAGGTGGTGCTGGAGACCCGCGGCGCCCGCGTCGACGCGGTGGCGGTGAAGTCCCCGCACATCCTCAACGCCAAGGGCGCGACCTACGCGCAGTCGGCCGACTGGGGCGTGGAGGAAGCCGAGGGCTTCATCAAGCTGTTCGGCATGAGCTCCACGCTGTACGCGCAGGTCAACAACGGCTGAGGACGATGGCATGGGCGGGCTGCGCATCAGTACGGACAAGGGGGAGCTCGACGTTCCCCTGATCCATCGTTTCCTTTCGACCGGGGCCTACTGGAGCCCCGGCGTTTCGAAGGAAACGGTGGAGCGTGCGATCGCCGGCTCGCTGTGCTTCGGCGGCTACCTCGACGGTGCAGGGCAGGTGGCGTTCGCGCGGGTCATCACCGACGCGGCCACGTTCGCCTATCTGGCCGACGTGTTCGTCCTGCCGGAGCACCGCGGCCATGGCCATTCCCGGCAGCTGATGGACGCCATCATGGCCCATCCGCAGCTGCAGGGGCTGCGCCGTTTCATGCTGGCGACCCTGGACGCGCATGGCCTGTATGCGCACTACGGTTTCACGCCGGTTGCCCGGCCCGAGCGGCTGATGGAAATCACCCGTCCGATTCCCTGACCGACGCGGACAGCGCCGGCCCGAACCTCATTCACGCACCCCGATGACCGAACTCCTCGATTCCACCCTCGCGCACCTGGAAAAGCTGGTGTCCTTCGACACCCGCAACCCGCCGCGCGCGATCACCACCGGCGGCATCTTCGACTACCTGCGCGCGAACCTGCCCGGGTTCGCGGTCGAGGTGATCGACCATGGCGCCGGCGCGGTCAGCCTGTATGCGGTGCGCGGCACGCCGAAGTACCTGTTCAACGTGCACCTGGACACGGTGCCGGATTCGCCGCACTGGAGCGCCGACCCGCATGCGATGCGGCGCCTGGACGACCGCGTGGTCGGGCTGGGCGTGTGCGACATCAAGGGCGCCGCCGCGGCGCTGGTGGCCGCGGCCAATCTCACCGATGGCGATGCGGCCTTCCTGTTCTCCTCGGACGAGGAGGCCAACGACCCGCGCTGCATCGCCGCCTTCCTGGCCCGCGGCATTCCCTATGAAGCGGTGCTGGTGGCCGAGCCGACCATGAGCGAGGCGGTGCTGGCGCACCGCGGCATCAGCTCGGTGCTGATGAAATTCAGCGGCCGCGCCGGCCATGCGTCCGGCCGGCAGGACGCGGCGGCCAGCGCGCTGCACCAGGCCATGCGCTGGGGCGGCCGCGCGCTGGACCATGTCCAGTCGCTGGCGCATGCGCGCTTTGGCGGCCTGACCGGCCTGCGCTTCAACATCGGCCGCGTCGAAGGCGGCATCAAGGCCAACATGATCGCGCCCGAGGCCGAGCTGCGTTTCGGCTTCCGTCCGCTGCCGTCGATGGACGTCGACCAGCTGCTGGCGACCTTCGCCGGTTTCGCCGAGCCGGCCGCCGCGCACTTCGAGGAAACCTTCCGCGGCCCGAGCCTGCCCTCGGGCGACATCGCGCGCGCGGAGGAACGCCGCCTGGCCGCGCGCGACATCGCCGACGAGCTGGGCCTGCCGATCGGCAATGCCGTCGATTTCTGGACCGAGGCCTCGCTGTTCTCCGCCGCCGGTTACACCACGATGGTCTACGGCCCCGGCGACATCGCCCAGGCCCATACCGCCGACGAGTTCGTGACCCTGGAGCAGCTGCAGCGCTACGCCGGCTCGGTGCTCAAGATCCTGCAGCGCGGCGCCTGAGCGCCGCGTTCCCCCTTTACGACAGACGAACCACACGCCATGCAACCCCACCGCCAGACCCGCCAGACCATCGTGCGCCTGCTCTCGAGCATGGCCAGCGCGAAGGAGATCAGCCAGTACCTCAAGCGCTTCTCGCAGCTGGACGCCAAGCGCTTCGCCGTGGTCAAGGTCGGCGGCGCGGTGCTGCGCGACGACCTGGACGCACTGACCTCCTCGCTGTCGTTCCTGCAGGAAGTCGGCCTGACCCCGATCGTGCTGCACGGCGCCGGCCCGCAGCTGGACGCCGAATTGTCGGCGGCCGGCATCGAGAAGCGCACCGTCAACGGCCTGCGCGTGACCACGCCCGAAGCGCTGGCGATCGTGCGCAAGGTGTTCCAGCAGTCCAACCTGCAGCTGGTGGAGGCGCTGCAGCAGAATGGCGCGCGCGCCACCTCGATCACCGGCGGCGTGTTCGAGGCCGAGTACCTCGACCAGGACGTCTACGGGCTGGTCGGCGAGGTGAAGCGGGTCAACCTGGCGCCGATCGAGGCCAGCCTGCGCGCCGGCTCGATCCCGGTCATCACCTCGCTGGGCGAAACCCCGAGCGGGCAGATCCTCAACGTCAATGCCGATTTCGCCGCCAACGAGCTGGTGCAGGAGCTGCAGCCGTACAAGATCATCTTCCTCACCGGCACCGGCGGCCTGCTCGATGCCGAGGGCAAACTGATCGATTCGATCAACCTGTCCACCGAATACGAGCACCTGATCCAGCAGCCGTGGCTGCACGGCGGCATGAAGGTCAAGATCGAGCAGATCAAGGACCTGCTGGACAGGCTGCCGGAGGAATCCTCGGTATCGATCACGCGCCCGGCCGACCTGGCCAAAGAGCTGTTCACCCACAAGGGTTCGGGCACCCTGGTCCGCCGCGGCGAGAAGGTGCTCAGGGCGACGTCGTGGGAGCAGCTGGACACCGCGCGGCTGAAGGCGCTGATCGAATCCAGCTTCGGCCGCCAGCTGGTGCCGGACTATTTCGAGAAGACCCGGCTGCTGCGCGCCTACGTCAGCGAGAACTACCGCACCGCGGTGATCCTTACCGACGAGGCCGAGGGCGTGTACCTGGACAAGTTCGCCGTGCTCGACGACGCGCAGGGCGAAGGCCTGGGGCGCGCGGTGTGGAACGTGATGCTGGAGGAGACCCCGCAACTGTTCTGGCGCTCGCGCAACGGCAACCCGGTCAACCACTTCTATTACGCCGAGTCCGACGGCTGCTACAAGCTGGATCACTGGAAGGTGTTCTGGTTCGGCGCCAGCGACTTCGAGCGCATCCGCGGTTTCGTCGAGCATTGCGGCCGGCGCCAGGCCAGCCTGCAGGGGTGAGGCCATGAGCGGACCCTCGGCCAATACCCGCTGGAACACCGTGCCGGAGCTGCGTGGCGCGCATGTCGCGCTGGAACCGCTGCGCATCGAACACGTGCCCGCGCTGCGGCAGGCGCTGGGCGAGGGCGAGCTGTCGCGCCTGTGGTACGCCAACGTGCCGGCGCCGGAGGCGGTGGAGCGTTACGTCGCCGCGGCGCTGGAGGCGCAGGCGCGCGGCGAGGCGCTGCCGTTCGCGGTCCGGGACGCCGCCGGAGAGGTGGTGGGCTGCACGCGCTATTACGCGCTGGACGCGGGCGTGCCGCGGCTGAACATCGGCTACACCTGGTACCACCGCCGGGTGCAGCGCACCGGCGTGAACACCGAAGCCAAGCTGCTGTTGCTGCGCCATGCCTTCGAGGCGATGGGCTGTATCGCCATCGGCTTCGAGACCAGCTGGTTCAACCACGCCTCGCGCGCGGCCATCGCCCGGCTCGGCGCGAAGCAGGACGGGGTGCTGCGCAACCACAAGCGCCACGCCGACGGCACGCCGCGCGATACCGTGGTGTTCTCCATCCTCGACAGCGAATGGCCGGCGGTACGCAGCCATCTGCAGTCCCTACTGGATTCGCATTCATGACCGACAGGAAATTCTCGCTGGGCATCGTCGGTGCCCGCGGCCACACCGGCGCCGAGCTGATCCGCCTGGTCGCCGCGCACCCGCGCATCGAACTGGCCTTCGTCTCCTCGCGCGAGCTGGACGGCCAGCGCGTGGCCGACCACAACGATGGCTACAACGGCGAACTGCGCTACGAAAGCCTCGACCCGCAGGCGGTGGCCGCCAAGGGCGCCGACGCGGTGATCCTGGCCCTGCCCAACGGCAAGGCCGAGCCCTTCGTCGCCGCGCTGGATGCCGCCAGGCCCGGGACGGTGATCGTGGATCTGTCGGCCGACTACCGCTTCGACAACAGCTGGTATTACGGCCTGCCGGAACTGACCCGCGATACCTACGCCGGGCAGAAGCGCATCAGCAATCCTGGCTGCTACGCCACGGCCATGCAGCTGGCGATCACGCCGCTGCTGTCGCAGCTGGCCGGGCCGCCGGCCTGCTTCGGCGTGTCCGGCTATTCCGGCGCCGGCACCACGCCCTCGGACAAGAACAACACCGCGCTGCTGCGCGACAACCTGATGCCGTACGCGCTGACCAACCATGTGCACGAGCGCGAGGTGTCCACGCGGCTCGGCGTGCCGGTGGAATTCATGCCGCACGTGGCGCCGCATTTCCGCGGCATCACCCTGACCGCGAACCTGTGGCTGCAGCAGCCGCTCCCGCGCGAGGAGGTGATGGCGCTGTACCAGCGGCGCTACGCCGGCGAACCGCTGGTGGAGGTGGTGGACGAGGCGCCGTGGGTCAGCCGCATCGCCGGCCGACACGGCGTGCAGATCGGCGGCTTCACCCTGGCCCCGGGCAACAAACGCGTGGTGGTGGTGGCGACCATCGACAACCTGCTCAAGGGCGCGGCGACGCAGGCGCTGCAGAACCTCAACCTCGCGCTCGGGCTGCCCGAGCTGACCGCGATCCCGCATTGACCCGCTCCCCGCAGGAGCGGCTTCAGCCGCGACGGGGCTTTACCAGCAAGTCCCCATCGCGGCTGAAGCCGCTCCTACGGAAAAACCATTCGAGAGGCTTCCGATGACCAACCTGTTGTGGCAGAAACCCGGTGTCGCGGTCGACGCGAAGATCCAGACCTTCCTCGCCGGCGACGACGTGATCCTGGACCGCGAATTCTTCCTGCACGACATCCAGGCCAGCACCGCGCACGCCGAAGGCCTGCAGCACATCGGCATCCTGTCGGCCGACGAGCTGGCCGCGCTCAAGCGCGAACTGGCGCAGCTGGCCGCGGATTTCCGCAGCGGCGCCTTCGTGCTGGACGAACAGTACGAGGACTGCCATTCGGCCATCGAGGCGCGCCTGACCGAACGCCTGGGCGATGCCGGCCGCAAGATCCACACCGGCCGCAGCCGCAACGACCAGATCCTGGTCGCCACGCGGCTGTGGCTGAAGGAGAAGCTGGCGCGCGTGGCGCAGATCAGCCGCGAGGTGGCGAAGGTGGCGCTGGACCGCGCCGTCGCCGAACAGCAGCAGCCGCTGCCCGGCTACACCCACATCCAGCGCGCCGTGGTGTCCTCGGCGGGCATGTGGTGGGCGGGCTGGGCCGAGGCCTTCATCGACAATGCGGTGCGCGCGGCCGACACGCGCCGGCTGATCGACTGCAACCCGCTGGGTACGGCCGCCGGTTACGGCGTCAACCTGCCGCTGGACCGCGAGCACACCACGCGCGCGCTGGACTTCGCGCGCATGCAGGTCAGCCCGATCTACGCGCAGCTCTCGCGCGGCAAGTTCGAGCTGGCCGCGCTGGAAGCGCTCGGCGGCGCCACGCTGGACCTGCGCCGCATCGCCTGGGACCTGTCGCTGTTCACCACCGGCGAGTTCGCCTTCGTGGCGCTGCCGGCGCAGTACACCACCGGCAGTTCGATCATGCCGAACAAGCGCAACCCGGACGTGATCGAACTGATGCGCGCCACCCACGCCAGTGTCGCCGCCGCGCGCACCGAGATCGAGCAGCTGCTGTCGCTGCCGTCGGGCTACCACCGCGACCTGCAGGCGTCCAAGGGCGCGATCTTCCATGGTTTCGGCCGCGGCCTGGCGGCGCTGGAACTGCTGCCGGCGCTGCTGTCCAACCTGGACTGGCGCGACGACAACATCCGCGCCGCCATCGACTCGGGCATGTACGCCACCGACGTGGCGGTGGAAGCGGCCGTGGCCGGCGTGCCGTTCCGCGAGGCCTACAAGGCCGCCGCCGCGGCGGCGGACACGGCCGGGCAGGGGCGCAGCCCGGAAGGCAGCCTGGCCGCGCGCGTATCGCCGGGCGCGGCCGCCGACCTGCGCCTGGACGAACTGCAGGCGCGCTGGGTCGCGTTGCAACCGTAGGTTGCCGGGCTCGTCCGGCACGGAGTTCCGCCGGGAAGGCCGATGCGGGGCAGGCCCGCGTCGGCGCGCCATGCACGGATCGCGGATTGGTTGGAAACGAAAGCATCCCCCACATCTGCCGCGCGGCAGTGCAACATGCGCGACGGCACCCGATGCCATGGAGAACGACGTGAAGCTGTACCTGGTGATGGCCATGCGCAAACCCGCGTTCGACGCCAGCGTGATCGAACCGCACAAGGCCTTCCTCGACGCGCTGCGCGCGCAGGGGCGGCTGCACCTGACCGGCGGCTTCAGCGACGGCAGCGGCGGCGCCTATGTGCTGTGCAACGTCGATGACCTGGAGCAGGCGCGGGCCATCGTCGCCACCGATCCGCTGGCCCTGCAGGACTGCTCGGAACTGAGCGTGCACGAATGGAACACCCGCTGAGCCCATGAACGACGCCGCGCCTTCGCCCTTCGCCGAGCAGACCCTGCCGCCGTGGCGGCGCGCGGTGCTCAAGGTCGGCAGCAGCCTGCTGGCGGCCGATGGCGGCGGCCTGACCCCGCGCTTCGCGCTGGGGCTGGCGCAGTTCGTCTCGGCCAACCTGCTGGCCGGCCGGGAAGTGGTGATCGTCTCGTCCGGCGCGGTCGCCGCCGGTCGCGCCATCGTGCCCCGGGCGGCCGAGGCCGGCGCGGCCATCGCCGCGCGGCAGGCGCTGGCCGCGCTCGGGCAGGCGCAGCTGATCGCGCTGTGGCAGCGCTTCTTCGAGCGGCCGGTGGCGCAGGTGCTGCTCACCCACGACGACCTGCGCAACCGCCGCCGCTATCTCAATGCGCGCGCCACGCTGGGCGAACTGCTGGCGCTGGGCGCGCTGCCGGTGGTCAACGAGAACGACACCGTCTCGGTCGACGAGCTCAAGCTCGGCGACAACGACAACCTGGCGGCCATCGTCGCCGCGCTGGTCGATGCCGATGCGCTGTTCATCGCCACCGACATCGACGGCCTGTACACCGCCGACCCGCGCCGCGACCCGCGGGCGCGGCCGGTTGATGAGGTCGTCGAGCTGACTGCCGACGTGATGGCGATGGCCGGCGGCAGCGGCAGCGCGGCCGGCACCGGCGGCATGCAGACCAAGCTGCAGGCCGCGGCCAAGGCCGGTGCCGCCGGCATCGACACCTTCCTGTTCAACGGCCGTAGCGGCGAGGTGGTGCGCGGCCTGGCGCAGGGCCGGCTGCGCGGCACGCGGCTGCACGCCGGGCGCTCGCGCATCGCCGCGCGCAAGTACTGGCTGCGGCATGCGCCGGTCGAGCCGGGCGCCATCGTGATCGACGCGGGTGCCGCGCGTGCCCTGCGCGAGAAGGGGGCATCGCTGCTGCCTGGCGGCGTGACCGGCGCCGAGGGCGAGTTCCGCCGCGGCGACATGATCGAGGTGCGGGTGGACGGCGAGGGCGGCCCGCAATGCGTGGCGCGCGGCATCAGCCAGTATTCGGCGGTGGACGTGCGCCGCATCGGCCGCCGCCATACCCGCGAGATCGAGCGCATCCTCGGCTACACCTATGGCGACAACGTGATCCACCGCGACGACCTGGTCCTGCTGCCATGACCGCATACCCGTAGGAGCGGCTTCAGCCGCGATGGGGCTTTACCGGCAAAGCCCTTCGCGGCTGAAGCCGCTCCTACGGAAAGCGTGGATACGCACGACCGATTGCGCATCACCCGGAGCTGCACGCATGACCGACATCAAGACCCTCGCCCTGCAGTGCCGCGACGCCTCGCAGGTACTGGCGCGGCTTTCCAGCGCGGCGCGGCGCGACCTGCTGGCGGCGATGGCGGACGCGCTCGAGGCCGATGCCGGCGTCATTCTGTCCGCCAACGAACGCGACCTGCAGGCCGCGCGCGACAAGGGCACGGGCGCGGCGATGTTGGACCGCCTGGCCTTGAACCCACAGCGCCTGGCCGGCGTCGCCAACGCCCTGCGCGAGGTCGCCGCGCTGCCCGATCCGGTCGGCGAGGTGACCCGCGACTACACGCGTCCCAACGGCATCCGCGTGCAGAAGGTGCGCGTGCCGCTGGGGGTGATCGCGATGATCTACGAGGCGCGCCCCAACGTCACCGCCGATGCGGCGGCGCTGTGCATCAAGGCCGGCAACGGCGTGATCCTGCGCGGCGGTTCGGAGGCGATCCACTCCAACACCGCGATCGCCGCCGCGCTCCGGCGCGCCCTGCGCGAAGCCGGCATCCCCGAGGCGGCCCTGACCCTGGTCGAGGACCTGCGCCGCGAGACCATGCTCGAACTGCTGCAGCTCAACGACATCGTCGACCTGGCGATCCCGCGCGGCGGCGAGGGCCTGATCCGTTTCGTCGCCGAGCATGCGCGGGTGCCGGTGATCAAGCACTACAAGGGCGTGTGCCACCTGTACGTGGACGACAGCGCCGACCTGGAGCTGGCGCTGGGCCTGCTGGTCGACGGCAAGGTCTCGCGCCCGGCGGCCTGCAATTCGCTGGAAACCCTGCTGGTGCACGCCGCCGTCGCGCCGCGTTTCCTGCCGATGGCCGCCGCCGCGCTACGCGCGCGGGGCGTCGAACTGCGCGGCGACGCGGCCACGCAGGCGCTGGTGGCCGGCGTGGTGCCTGCGGACGAGGCCGACTACGCCGCCGAATACCTGGACCTGATCCTGGCGGTGCGGGTGGTCGATTCGCTGGAAACGGCGCTGGCGCACATCCAGCGCCACACCTCCGACCATACCGAGGTCATCGCCACCGGCGATCCGGCCCACGCCGAGGCCTTCGTGCATGCGCTGCGCTCGGCGGTGGTGATGGTCAACGCCTCGTCGCGTTTCTCCGACGGCGGCGAGCTGGGGCTGGGCGCGGAGATCGGCATCTCCACCACGCGCCTGCATTCCTACGGCCCGATGGGGCTGGAGGCGCTCACCGTGGAGCGCTTCGTGGTGCGCGGCGAGGGCCAGGTCCGGGGGTAAGGTTAGGCCCAGTGGTCCTCGAGCTGCTGCGGCCTGCAGGCGAACCAGGCGGCCACCAGCAGGACCAGCGAACACAGCATCAGGAAGGCGAACGACCACGCCCAGCCGCCGCTGACACCATGCAGCCAGCCGAACAGCAGCGGGCCGAGGCTGGCCAGGCTGTAGCCCACGCCCTGCATGAAGCCGGACAGCGCCGCCGAACCGGCCGGGGTGCGCGTGCGCAGGTTGATCAGGGTCAGGCCCAGCGGGAAGGTCGACGGGCCCAGGCCGGCGATCACCGCCCACAGCCACGGCGCCTGCATCGGTGCCCACAGCAGGCCGGCGAAGGCGACGGCGTTGAGGCCGAACACCAGCATCGCGATCGGGAACGGATTGCGCATGCGCACCGCCAGCGCCGGTACCAGCAGCGAGGGCAGCAGGCCGATGGCCGAATACACCGCGACCATGACCCCGCCGAACGCCTCGCTGGCGCCGGCCTCGACCATCACCTTGGGCAGCCAGGTGAAAAGCGAATAGGTGCCCAGCGAGGTCATGCCGAACATCAGCGCCATGCCCCAGCCCAGCGAGGTCTTCCACACCCGCCCCGGCGCATGGGCGACGGCGCCGGCAGTGGCCGCCTGCGGCCGCGGCGCGCGCCGGGCCAGCAGGAGCCACGGCAGCAGCGCGGCCAGCGACAGCAGCGACCACATGCCCAGCGAGATGCGCCAGTCGAAACGGTCGGCCATGGGCACCGCGAGCAGCGCCGGGACCATCGTGCCGGCCTGCAGCACGGTGATGTAGAGCGTGCTCAGCGTGCCGACGCGGTCGGCGAAGTAGCGCTTGACCAGCGGCGGCACCACCACGTTGCCGATGCCCATGCCGGCCAGCGCGACCGCCGAGCCCAGCAGCAGCGTGCCGACGCTGCCGGCGCTGGCGCGCAGCAGCAGGCCGGCGGTGGCCAGCAGCATGGTCAGCACCGCGGTGCGTTCCAGCCCGAGCCGGCGGATCAGGCGCGGCGTGCTCAGGCCGAGCAGGGCGAACGCGGCGGTGGGCATCATGCCGAGCACGCCGGTCATGGTGCTGCCGAAATCGAACAGGTGGCCAAGGCGGTCCAGCAGCGGCGTCAGCGAGGTGACCGCGCTGCGCAGGTTGGCCGAGACCAGGATGATGGCGGCGAAGGCCAGCAGGCGGCCCTTGAACAGGGAAGCCCCGGGTGCCGTGGCGGCGGGATTGGACATTGCGTGGCTCCGGCGCGGACACGGCGGGGAGGGACGCGTGGTCCGCGGAAAACTGAAGGAACCGCCGGGAGCGGTTCCTGGGATCGCCCGTCGATGGCCCGGTGGGTTCGACATGGGTGGCGAAAAACAAAAGCCGGCGCAAGGCCGGCTTCTGTCGAACTGGTCGGGGAGACAGGATTCGAACCTGCGACCTCTACGTCCCGAACGTAGCGCTCTACCAGACTGAGCTACACCCCGAAGGAGCCGCCTATGATAGCGGCGAGGGGAGGGCTGCGCAACTGTTTTCATCGCGCCCTGCGCGCATCGCCGGTGCGGAAACGAGAACCCGGCGGACGGACCGGATGGGACGGCAGGGGCCGATGACCGGGCTGCGCTCTAGCCCGATTTCTGCTGCAGGCGTTGCAGGAAGGGCAGCTCGCGACAGCCGCGCTCCAGGGCCCACAGCATCTGGAACGAATCGGCGCCCGCCTGCTCCAGCAACTCGGCCGACGCCTGTTCCATGACCACGAGGGCCTTGCGGATACGCACCAGCTCGCTTCGCCCCTTCATCGTCAGGCCTATCAGGGTTCTACGCCCATCGGTCGGATCGTCGCTGGACTTCACCAGCGACAAGCGGGTCAGTTCCCTGATCCAGACGATCACGAGCGGATGCGACTGCCGCAGCAGCCCCGCAAGCTCGGTCACCCCCAGCGGGCCATGCGCGTCCAGTGCCAGCAGCGTGGATATCGTACGCGGCGGTGCCGTGACCCCAACCGTTGGATACCAGTCGGCCGCGCCTTGCACGAGTTCGTCGGCGAGCCGGCGCAGCAGGTGGGCAAGGAAGGCCGGTCCCTGCTGCTGGATGAAATCGGTCACGTGGGGATTCTTCCTGGAGGGTTGACGCATATCGCCGTTCTGGTCAACAGTTACGTAAACGATAACATTATTGGAGTCGCCATGCGCAGGTTCTCCCTTGCTGCGGCCTTCGTCGTTGCCGCATGTCCCGCCGCAGCGATCGCCGGGGGGCAGGAAGCGCCGGTTCACGCCCCTTCCTGCCTCACCGGCAGCTATCGAATGGCGGACGGCAGCATGCTCGACATCGGGCCCGGGGGATCCGGGGCGCCGCGCTGGCGGCGTCCGGCGGGCCAGACCGGTGCGCTGGTGCGGCAGAGCGATGGCGAATGGAACAGCACCCTGGGGTGGACCGATCGCCCGGATGGCCATCGACTCACGGTGCTCGACTGCGACCAGGGCCAGATACGTTTCGACAACATTCCGGGTGAGCGCGAACCGCTCGTCCAGATCGATACGCGCTTCCAGGGAAGCGGCGTCACGCTGAGCGGGCGATTGACCCTGCCGCCAGGAGAGCAGGCCGTACCCGTCGTTGTCCTCGTTCACGGCGCCGAACACTCTTCGGCGGTGGACACATACTCGCTTCAGCGCGAACTGGCCAGCCAGGGCATCGGGGTTTTCGCATACGACAAGCGGGGTACGGGGCGTTCGGAGGGGCGGTATACGCAGAACTACCTCACCCTTGCCATCGACGCCCTCCATGCCATGCGCGAGGCCAGGCGCCTCGCCGGCCAACGAGCCGGGCGCATTGGATACCAGGGCGGCAGCCAGGGCGGGTGGGTGGCGCCGTTGGCCGCCAGGATCGAGCCGGTGGATTTCGTGATCGTCAGCTTCGGGCTTGCCGTATCGCCGCTCCAGGAGGACCGCGAAGCGATCGCGTTCGACCTGGCGCGTGCAGGCTTCGGTCCGGACGCGATGCGCAAGGCCGACGAAGTTGCCAGCGCGTCAGCCGCCATCATCGAGAGCAACTTCACGGAAGGGTTCGAGCGGCTCGGTGCTCTGAAGGAACGGTATGGGAAAGAACCCTGGTTCCCGTTCGTGCGGGGCAACTTCACTTCCCATCTTCTTTCCACGCCGGAGGCGGTAATACGCCGCGATTTTCCGGCGCTGCTCGAGGGGGTGCCGGCCCATTACGATCCGATGCCCGTCCTGTCCAACCTCGACGTGCCACAGCTGTGGCTCTTGGGCGGGCAGGATCGCGATGCTCCCCCTTTCGAGACGCTGCGCCGCCTGGACAGGCTCAAGCGGGCGGGTCGCCCGATCACCATCTTCGTGTTTCCGCACGCGGACCATGGCATGTACGAGTTCGAGATCGATGCGCATGGCGAGCGGGTGTCCACCCGCCAGCCCGAAGGGTATCTGCGGATGATGGTGGACTTCATCAAACACGGTCCTTCTGCCGGGCCCGAAAGCAACTGAGAGGCCGGGCGGCCTGGGTTCCTGGACGAACTGCGCGGGAGGGCAACCTCGAACTGGCCGGACAGGCGCCAGGCCAGTGCCGCTCCACGTGCTGTCGATGCTGCCGCGTTGATGGGGCCCGCCAGGGCATGCGCGAGCTGGCCTGATCCAAAAAAATCAGGCCGCCGCCCGGCGAGGGCGGCAGCCTGATTGTCGATCACGGCCTGGAACCATCAGTCCTGCTTCCAGCAGCAGGAAACAGCTGGTCGGGGAGACAGGATTCGAACCTGCGACCTCTACGTCCCGAACGTAGCGCTCTACCAGACTGAGCTACACCCCGCGAAGGAGGCGGAAAGATACTCTCCGGCAGGCGTTCTTGCAATACCGCAGGCGCGATTGCTAACGCTCAGCTTCGGCCCTGCGCTGTTCGCGCGATTCGAACCACATGCCGTTGAGGATGGCGACGGTGGAGGCCAGGCCGACACCGAGAATCCAGGCGAAATACCACATGGGAAGACTCCTTCGGAGGGGCGCGCCGCAAGGCGCGCGTCATGGTCAGTAGGCGTTCGGGTTGCTGCCCATTTCGTCCAGCGTGGTCTTGCCCTTGAGCACGCGGTACACCCAGGTGGTGTAGGCGATGACGATGGGCAGCAGCAGCACGGTGGCCAGCAGCATGATCCACAGGGTCAGGTGGCTGGAGGAGGCGTCCCAGGCGGTCAGGCTGGAACCGGGCTGGCTGGAGGAAGGCAGCAGGAACGGGAACAGCGCGAAACCGGCGGTGAGGATGATGCCGGCGATGGACGCGCCCGATGCGAGGAAGGCCAGGCCGCCGCGTCGCATGCGCAGCAGCACCGCCGCCGCCAGCGCGCCGAGCAGGCCCGCCGCCGGTGCCAGCAGCGTGGCTGGCATGGTCGTGTAGTTGTGCAGCCAGCCACCGGCCGCGGTGACCTGCACCGTCTTCAGCAGCGGGTTGCTGGGGCCGTCGGTCACCACCTGCGAGGTGAGCGCATAGCCGGGCAGGCCGAACGCGACCCAGGCGCCGCCGATGGCGAACAGGGCGAAGCTCAGCAGCGCGGCGAGGCTGCCCAGGCGCGCTGCGCGTGCGGCCACCGGACCGTCGGTCTTGAGCACCAGCATGGCCGCGCCGTGGGTGACCAGCATCGCCACGCTGAGCAGGCCGGCCAGCAGCGCGAACGGCGTCAGCAGGCCGAAGAAGCTGCCGGTGTAGAACACGCGCTGGCTGTCGTCGAAGTGGAACGGCACGCCGAGCAGCACGTTGCCCACGGCCACGCCCATGATCAGCGCCGGCACGAAGCCGCCGACGAACAGCGCGCGATCCCAGTTGTCGCGCCAGCGCTGGCTGTGCAGCTTGCCGCGGTACTTGAAGCCGACCGGGCGCAGGATCAGCGCGAACAGGATCAGGAACATCGCCAGGTAGAAGCCGGAAAAGCTCACCGCGTACAGCGGCGGCCATGCGGCGAAGATCGCGCCGCCGCCGAGGATCAGCCACACCTGGTTGCCTTCCCACACCGGGCCGACGGTGTTGATGACCAGCCGGCGTTCGTCGTCGGTCCGCGCCACGAACGGCAGCAGCGTGCCCACGCCCAGGTCGAAACCGTCCATCACCGCGAAGCCGATCAGCAGCACGCCCAGCAGCAGCCACCAGATCACGCGCAGCGTGGTGTAGTCCAGAAGAATGAAGTCCATGGAAGTCTCCTTGCCTCAGGCCTGGCCGGCGGCCGGCGCGGTGGCGTGCGGGGATGCCGGCGGCTGCAGCGAGGGCAGGATCGCGTCCGGGCCCTTGGCGATGGCCTTCAGCATCAGCTTGATCTCGATGATCATCAGCACCGTGTACAGGGCGACGAAGCCGGTCAGGGTCAACAGGATCTGGTGCAGGGCCAGGCCCGAGGCGGCGTAGAAGGTGGGCAGCACGCCGTCCACCGCCCATGGCTGGCGGCCGTACTCGGCGACGAACCAGCCGCATTCGATCGCGATCCACGGCGCCGGCAGCGTCCACAGCGCGATCTTCAGGAAGGTGCGCTTGCTCTGGAAGTTGTTGCGGCACGAGTAGTAGAACGCCGCCGCGAAGAAGGCGATCAAATAGAAGCCCAGCCCGGCCATGACGCGGAAGGTCCAGAACAGCGGCGCCACGGTCGGCACGGTGTCCATCGCCGCGCGTGAGATTTCCTCCGGCGTGGCGTTGAGGATGTCGTCGCGGTAGCGCTTGAGCAGCAGGCCGTGGCCCAGGTCCTGCCAGTGCCGGTCGAACATCTCGCGCGCCTGGCGGTCGTTGCGGTCGGCGCGGATGCGTTCCAGCGCGCCATAGGCCAGCTGGCCGCCGCGGATGCGGTGCTCGGCGCGCTCGACCAGTTCCAGGATGCCGGGGATGGGCTGGTTCAGCGAACGGGTCGCGATCAGGCCCATCAGGTAGGGGATCTTGATCGCGTAGTCGTTCTGGTGGGTCTGCTGGTTGGGAATGCCGAAGGCGGTGAAGTCGGCCGGCGCCGGCTCGGTCTCCCACATCGCCTCGATCGCGGCCAGCTTCATCTTCTGGTGCTCGCTGGCCGCGTAACCGCTCTCATCGCCCAGCACCACCACCGACAGCGAGGACAGCAGGCCGAACGCGGCGGCCACCGCGAAGGAGCGGCGCGCCACGTCGTGGTGGCGGTTGCGCAGCAGGTAGAAGGCGCTGATCGACATCACGAACACCGCGCCGGTGACGTAGCCGGCCGAGACCGTGTGCACGAACTTGGCCTGCGCCACCGGGTTGAACAGCACGGCCATGAAGTCCACGACTTCCATGCGCATGGTTTCGGGGTTGAATACCGCCCCGACCGGGAGCTGCATCCAGCCGTTGGCGATCAGGATCCACAGCGCCGACAGGTTGGTGCCCAGCGCCATCAGCCAGGTGACGGTGAGGTGCTGCACCTTGCCCAGGCGGTTCCAGCCGAAGAAGAACAGGCCGATGAAGGTGGCTTCCAGGAAGAACGCCATCAGGCCTTCGATCGCCAGCGGCGCGCCGAAGATGTCGCCGACGTAGTGGCTGTAGTAGGACCAGTTCATGCCGAACTGGAATTCCATGACGATGCCGGTGCCCACGCCCATGGCGAAGTTGATGCCGAACAGCGCGCCCCAGAACAGCGTCATGCGCCGCCAGACGTCCTTGCCGGTCATCACGTAGACGCTCTCCATGATCGCGATCAGGAAAGACAGTCCCAGGGTCAGGGGAACGAACAGGAAGTGGTACATCACTGTCAGCGCGAACTGCAGGCGCGACAGATCTACGACGGTGGTGTCGATCATGGCCTGGCTACCTTTCGGGGTGGGTGCATCATGGGGGCGGTACTGGGGAGGGTTTGTGAATTTTCCGTGTTCGATGGTGATCCCGGCCTTGACCTGGATCAATGCGACATGACGTCGCAGCGGTGAATGTGCGGCACGCGCGGATGCGATCATGCGTGCCGACGCCCGATCCTTCCCAGCAGGTTGCCCGTCTTGAGTGAGGTTCCCCATCCGGCCGATGCCGCGCGCCAGCAGCGCCGCCGGCACACGCAATGGCTGTCGGCGCTGGCCGGCGCGGCGCGCGGGCAGCAGCGGGTCGCGGCGCTGTCCGCCTGCCTGTCGGGCGCGCTGCTGGTCGTGCAGGCCGGCGCGATCGCCTGGCTGATCCAGGGAGGGCTGGTCGCGCATCGCCCGGTCGCGCAGCTGGGGCCGGCATTCGGCGTACTGGCGCTGGCCGTGCTGCTGCGCAGCGTGCTGGGAGGGCTGTCGCAGAAGGCGGCCGGCGAGGTCGCCGACGCCGCGCGGCTGGCGCTGCGCGCGCAGGTCTACCGGCGCCTGCTCGGCAAGGGGCCGCTGTGGCTGCGGCAGCGGCGCAGCGGCGAACTGGGCGAGCTGCTGCTCGCCCATGGCGACGCCATCGAAGGCTATTACGCCGGTTTCCAGCCGGTCCGCGCCGAGGTGATGGTGGTGCCGCTGCTGATCGTCGCGGCGGTGGCCTGGGTCGACTGGACCGTAGCCCTGATCCTGCTGTGCACCGGGCCGCTGGTGCCGGTGTTCATGATGCTGGTGGGCTGGGGCGCGGAGGCCGCCGGCCGCGAGCAGCTGCAGGAACTGGCGCGCATGGGCGGGCATTTCGCCGACCGCATCAAGGGCCTGGGGCTGCTGCGGCTGTACGGGCGCGGCGCGGACGAACTGGCCGGCATCGCCGCCGCCGCCGAAGGCGTGCGGCGGCGCACGATGAAGGTGCTGCGCATCGCCTTCCTGTCCTCCACCGTGCTCGAGTTCTTCGCCTCGGTGAGCGTGGCGATGGTGGCCCTGTACCTGGGCCTGAGCTACCTGGGGATGATCTCGCTGCATGCCACGGTGCCGACGCTGGGCACGGGCGTGTTCTGCCTGCTGCTGGCGCCGGAGTTCTATGCGCCGCTGCGGCGGCTGGCCGCGCACTACCACGACCGCGCCAACGCGCTGGCCGCCGCCGCCGAGGTCGAACGCCTGCTCGAGGACGACGGCGATGCGGTGGACGTGGCGCCGCCGGCGATACCGGCGTGCGCGCCCGAACCGGCACAGGCGCATGCGCCGCTGCTGGCGGCCCGTTCGCTGGCGCTGCGCCCGATGGGCGCCGGCCACGACGTGCTGACGGATTTCTCGCTGGACATCGCGGCGGGGCAGCGGCTGGCCCTGGTCGGTGCCAGCGGCAGCGGCAAGAGCACCCTGCTGGAAGCGCTGGCCGGCTGGTTGCCGCCGCGCGGCGGACGCATCGTGCTGCGCGAGGGCGTGCGCGTGGGCTACGCCGGGCAGCGCCCGTACCTGTTCCACGGTTCGATCGCCGACAACCTGCGCCTGGCCGATCCCGGCGCCAGCGACGCACGGTTGCGCGCGGTAGCCGAGGCGGCGCAGGTGATGCGGTTCGCCGGGCAGTTGCCGCAGGGGCTGGATACGGTGATCGGCGAGCGCGGCTTCGGCCTGTCCGGCGGCGAGGCGCGGCGCATCGGGCTGGCACGGCTGCTGCTGCGCGACCCGGACCTGCTGCTGCTGGACGAACCCACGGCCTTCCTCGATCCGCAGACCGAGGCCGACCTGCTGCAGTCGCTGGCCTGCTTCACCCGCGGCCGCGCGGTGCTGATGGCCACGCACAGCGCGGCGGCGATGCGCTGGGCCGATGGCGTGGTGCGGCTGGATGACGGGGTGCGCGCATGAGCGGCGGCGACGCCCTGCGCGCGGTGTTCGCGCGGCATCGCTGGCGCCTGCTCGGCGCGGTGGCGCTGCTGCTGGTGACGATGCTGGCCGGCGTCGGCCTGCTGGGCCTGTCCGGCGGCTTCCTGACCGGCGCCGCGCTGGCCGGTGCGGCGGGCGCGGGCGCCACGTTCAATTTCTTCTCGCCCTCGGCCGGCATCCGCGCCCTGACCCTGGTGCGCATCGCCTCGCGCTACTTCGAGAAGCTTGTGGGGCACGACGCGACCCTGCGCATCGCCCGCGACCTGCGTGTGTGGTTCTTCCGGCGCGCATTGCCGCTGGCGCCGGCGCGGCTGGGCGGCACGCGTACCGGCGAGCTGCTGGCGCGGCTGATGTCCGATATCGGCGAGGTCGACGGCCTGCTGGTGCGCGCGCTGGGGCCGCTGCTGGCGCTGGCCGGTGCCGCGCTGGCGTCGATCGTCGTTGCCGCCTGCATCCACTGGCCCGCGGGCGTGCTGCTGTTCCTGTTGTCGCTGCTGGTCGGCATCGGCGTGCCGGTGCTGGCGGTACGCCGCGGCGAGGCCGGCGAGGCCGCGCGTGCGCGCCACCGCACGCGGCTGCGCACGCTGGCCTACGAGGGGCTGGAAGGTGCGGCCGACCTGGCCGCGCTGGACGCGGGCGATGCGTGGCGCGGCCGCGTCGACGGCGCAGCCCGACAGCTCGCGGTGGACGACCACCGCCGCCGCGGTCGCCTGATCGCCGGCAACGTGCTGCATGCGGCCTGCGCCGGCTTGGGCCTGCTGGCGATGCTGTGGCTGGCGCTGTCCGCCTTCCAGGACGGCAGGGTGGACGCGCCGCTGGGCGCCGCGCTGGTGTTCCTGACCGTGGCGCTGCTGGAAGTCGCCGCCGGTTGCGGCCTGGCCTGGCAGGCGCTGCAGTCGGCGCGCGTATCGGCGGCACGGCTGCAGGCCATCGTCGAACAGCCGCCGTCGGTTGCCGATCCCGTGCGCCCGCGCGCCGTGCCGGACGCGCCGGCCACGCTTTCATTCGAGCAAGTGGTGTTCGCCTGGCCCGGCGAAAGCCGGCGGCTGCTCGATGGTGTCGACCTGCAGCTGCGGCCCGGCGAGCGCATCGCGATCCGCGGCGACAGCGGCTGCGGCAAGACCACGCTGTCGGCGCTGCTGCTGCGGTTGTGGGACCCGCAGCAGGGAGCGGTGCGCTACGGCGGCGTGGACCTGCGCGAGGTGGCGCAGGACGACTGGCATCGCCGCATCGCGTGGCTGCCGCAGGGCGCGCCGGTGTTCGCGGGCAGCATTGCCGACAACCTGCGGCTGGGCGATCCGCAGGCCGGCGATGCGCAGCTGTGGGCCGTGCTGGAACAGGTGCGGCTGGGCGACTGGGCGCGCCGGCAGGGCGGGTTGCAGGCC
>Ga0182741_1002287_pt1 | contig 22735 bp, 32 predicted proteins | sample eDN5th37CBELigOP_FD_128874 | JGI IMG/M metagenome (GOLD analysis project Ga0182741, IMG submission 128874) | Enriched Organic Plus compost microbial communities from Emeryville, California, USA - eDNA 5th pass 37_C BE-Lig OP (version 2) (version 2) ... | reverse complement strand
TTATGGGTGAGATAGTACGGATCGACGCCGATGCAGTGGCCGCCCACGAGACCGGGCCGAAACGGTAGGAAGTTCCACTTGGTGCCCGCCGCGCGCAACACCTCGTCGGTATCGATGCCCATGCGGTTGAACAGTAGAGCCAATTCGTTGACCAGCGCGATGTTCACGTCGCGCTGGGTGTTCTCGATGACCTTGGCCGCCTCGGCAACCCGGATGCTGGAGGCACGGTAGGTGCCCACGCTTACCACCCGTCGATAGACACGGTCGACATACTCGGCCACATCGGGCGTGGAACCCGAGGTGATCTTGACGATCGTGGTGAGGCGGTGTTCCTTGTCGCCGGGATTGATTCGCTCAGGGCTATAGCCGACGAAGAAGTCGCGATTGAAGACCAAGCCGGACTCGCGCTCCAGGATCGGAACGCACACCTCTTCCGTGGCCCCCGGATACACGGTGGACTCGTAGACCACGACGTCGTTCGGCTTGAGCATACGCCCTACCGTCGTGCTGGCCTTCTCCAACGGGGTGAGATCCGGGCGCTTGGCGTCGTCGATCGGCGTCGGCACGGTAACCACGAAGAAGTTGCACGAGCGCAGCACCTCGACATCGCTGCTGTAGCTGAGCTGTCGCGCCTGCGCCAATTCCTCGGGCTCGACCTCCAGCGTGCTGTCGCGCCCTGCGCGCAACTCCGCGACACGATTGGCGTTGATGTCGAACCCGACAGTGGGAAAGTGCTTACCGAACTCGACCGCCAGCGGCAATCCGACGTAGCCAAGCCCAACGACACCGATCCGAGCTTCTTCCACATCAAACATGGCTAAACCTTAGCCTCCTGCTATTCCTTTAAGTTCGTCCCGTTATCCACGCCCCGGATCCCGAAGCGCCGCGAGCGCTGCAGCTAACAAGCCAGGATCAGCCCGATTGCCGGCTGACAGGCGGATCAATCAAAACGGAATGTCGTCATCGAAATCCGCCGCCGGCGGACGACCGGAAGAAGCCGGCTGATAATCGTTCTGCGGCGCTTGGCGCGACACGCCGCCACCCGAACCACCCATGCCGCGCCCGCCGGCCGGGCTGTCGAGCATCTGCATATCGGCGGCGACGATCTCGGTGGTATAGCGGTCCTGGCCGTTCTTGTCTTGCCACTTGCGGGTACGCAAGCTGCCTTCGACGTAGATCTTGGAACCTTTCTTCAGATACTCGCCGGCGATCTCGGCCAGGCGGTTGAAGAACACGACGTTGTGCCACTCGGTGCGCTCCTGGGTCTCGCCGGTCTGGCGATCCTTCCAGTTCTCGCTGGTGGCCAGGGTGACATTCGCCACCGCACCGCCGCTAGGCATATAGCGGACCTCGGGATCCTTACCGAGGTTGCCTATGAGAATCACCTTGTTGACGCCCCGAGCCATGGCTGCCTCCTGATAAGCGCTAGAACAAAAACGGGCACCGGTGCACACCGAAGCCCGCCTGGATGCGCTCAACTGTACTGAGTTTGCTTGTCAAAAACCACGACGCCGGCGGGGTGTCGCGGCGTGGTCGGGCGCTGGGCTCAATGTGCAAATCATTGAACACTTGCCTAGGCGATGGAAGCCTCGCCTCCGCGGGTTCTTCCTAGCAGACGCCGACGCCGCGGCGCCCGCCCGCCGCTGAACGGGTCGGCTACTTTGCCGGCTGAGGCGCTTTCAATCCGAGCGCCGCCAAGAACCAAAGCGCCGCCAGCAAGGCGCAAAAGACGAAAACGCCCTCGATGCCGACCCGGCCGAACAGCGTCCCACCGATCGCTCCGCCCAGGAAGGCGCCGAGAAACTGCGTGGTCGAGTATACGCCGAGCGCGGCGCCCTTGACCTGGGGCGGCGCGACCTTGGACACCAAGGACGGCAAACTCGCCTCGAGCACGTTGAACGCGGTGAAATACAGCCACAGCGCCACCAGCAACGGCAACGGCAACGGCCGGCTCAGGCTGGCGGCCAGCGCCAGCTCGACCAGCGCCAGGACCAGCACGGTGAGCGCCAACACCTTCGGCATTTGCCGGCGCCGCTCGCCGATCATGATCACCGGCACCATCCCCAGCACCGATAGCAGCAGGATCGGCACGTAGAACTGCCAGTGCCGGTCGCGCTCGAGACCCAGCGTTTCCTGCAGCACCACGGGCAGCACCACGAAGCCGGCAGTGAGGATGGCATGCAGGGCGAAGATACCGAAATTGAGCCGCAACATGCCCGGATCGCGCAGCACGCGACCGATCTGCGACGGCAGCTTGCCCACCGGAGCCGGCTCGAAGCTGCGCTCGGGCTTGGGCACCAGCAGCAGCAGGAGCGCGATGGAGGTCAGCGCCAGCGCCGCCATGCTCCAGAACACGCCGCCCAGGCCGACCCAGCCGGCGAGCAGCGGCCCGAGCACCATGGCCAACATGAACGAGCCGCCGATGCTGATGCCCAGGCTAGCCATGATCTTGGTGCGCTGGCTCTCGCGGGTGAGATCGGCCGCTAGCGCCATCACCGCTGCCGAGATCGCGCCGGCGCCTTGCAGCAGGCGGCCCAGAATGACCCCGTAGATGTGGTCCGAGAGCGCCGCGACCGCGCTGCCCAACACGAACAGGAGCAAACCGAAGATGATTACCGGTTGACGCCCCCAGCGATCGGAGGCCACGCCCATCGGAATCTGCAAGAAGGCTTGCGACAGGCCGTAAGCGCCGATGGCGACGCCGATCAGCGCCGGGGTGCTGCCCTGCAGCTCCGGTGCATACAGGGTGAAAATCGGTAAGATCAGGAACAGGCCGAGCATGCGGGCGGCCATGATGGCCGCCAGACCCACCGCCGCGCGACGCTCGGTCGCTGTCATGGAACGGGAGTCCGCGCCCTGGGCCGAACCGAGGTCATTCGTCCGCTTAGCCAAATCTAGATCTGCCCCGTTAGTGCATGGTGGTCAGCCAACACCCGTCGCGGGTCCGCTCCGTGGGCCTCGGTGCGCGAGATCACGGACGATCGCCGCCGGCGCGCGGGGGGCGAGGCTTCGAAGCCTCGGGCTGCCGTGAACAAAGACGGCGTATAGTACCAGGTTCGCTCAGAACTCGGGATTCGGCATGGAATTCATTCGCATTCAGGGCGCGCGCACCCACAACCTGCGGAATGTGGACCTGGATCTGCCGCGGGACAAGCTGATCGTCATCACCGGCTTGTCCGGCTCGGGCAAGTCCTCGCTCGCTTTCGACACGATCTACGCGGAAGGACAACGGCGCTACGTCGAGTCGTTGTCGGCGTACGCGCGGCAGTTCCTGTCGATGATGGACAAGCCCGACGTCGATCACATCGAAGGCTTGTCGCCAGCCATCTCGATCGAGCAGAAGTCGACCTCGCACAACCCGCGCTCGACGGTGGGTACGGTCACCGAGATCTACGACTACCTGCGCCTGCTGTTCGCTCGCGTCGGCACGCCACGTTGCCCGGACCACGGCATCGACCTCAACGCGCAGACCGTCAGCCAGATGGTTGACCAACTCCTGGCGCTGCCCGAGGGAACCAAGCTCATGCTGCTGTCGCCGGTAGTGGATCAGCGCAAGGGCGAGCACGTCCTCGCGATGGAGGAGCTGAAGACCCAGGGCTTCATCCGGGCGCGCGTCGACGGGCACGTGGTGGAGTTGGATTCACCGCCGCCGCTGGACGCCAAGCGTAAGCACACCATCGAGGCGGTGGTGGATCGCGTCAAGGTGCGCGCCGATCTGCAATCGCGTCTGGCCGATTCGATCGAGACCGCGCTGCGCCTATCGAACGGCCTGCTGCGGGTGGCATTCATGGACGAGCCGGAGCGGGCCGAACTGGTGTTCTCGTCGCGCTTCGCCTGCCCCATCTGCGGTTACAGCCTGGCGGAGCTGGAGCCGCGGCTGTTCTCCTTCAACAACCCCAAGGGCGCCTGCCCCAGCTGCGACGGTCTGGGCGTGAAGCAGTTTTTCGACCCGGCGCGCGTGATCACCCATCCACAGCTGAGTTTGGCCGGCGGCGCGGTACGCGGCTGGGACAAGCGTAATCAGCATTACTTCCAGCTCATCAGCAGTCTCGCCGATCACTACGGTTTCGACCTGGACACGCCGTGGGAGCACCTGCCGAAGCGCATCCAGCAAATCCTGCTCTATGGCAGCGACGGCGAGGTCATCGAGTTCCGCTATCTCGACAACCGCAGCGAGGTACAGCGGCGGCGGCACGCCTTCGAAGGCATCCTGCCCAACATGGAACGGCGCTACCGCGAGACCGAGTCGGAACTGGTGCGCGAGGACTTGGCGCGCTATCTCAGCGATCAATGCTGCCCCGAGTGCCAGGGTACGCGGCTCAACCGCAGCGCCAGGCACGTGTTCGTCAGCGAACGCAATCTACCCGACCTGGTGAGTCTGCCGGTGGCGCAGAGCTTGGCGTTCTTCGAGTCGTTGCGGCTGCCGGGGAACAAGGGCGAGATCGCGGCCAAGATCGTCAAGGAGATCACCGCGCGGCTGAGCTTCCTGGTCAACGTCGGACTCGATTACCTGACGCTGAGTCGTAGCGCCGAGACGCTGTCCGGCGGCGAGGCGCAGCGCATCCGCCTGGCCAGCCAGATCGGCGCCGGGCTGGTCGGCGTCATGTACGTGCTCGACGAGCCCTCCATCGGCCTGCATCAGCGCGATAACGAGCGGCTGCTGCAAACCCTGGTGCACCTGCGCGACCTCGGCAACACGGTGCTCGTGGTGGAGCACGACGAAGACGCGATTCGTGCCGCCGACCACATCGTCGACATGGGCCCGGGCGCCGGCGTACACGGCGGCATGGTGGTCGCTCAGGGCACGGTGTCCGACATCGAGCGCAATCCGCGATCGCTGACCGGCCAGTACCTCAGCGGCGCGCGCGCCATCGCCGTGCCACAGCGGCGCACGCCGGTGCAGCCAGGCAAGATGGCGTGGATTCGCAACGCCCGTGGCAACAACCTGAAAGGGGTGGACGTTGCCATCCCGGCCGGGCTCATGGTGTGCGTCACCGGTGTGTCCGGCTCGGGCAAGTCCACGCTCGTCAACGACACCCTCTACCGCTACGCCGCGCGCGAGCTCAACGGCGCCAACGAAGCGCCGGCGGCATGCGACGGCATCGACAACCTGAGCCTGTTCGACAAGGTTGTGGACATCGACCAGAGCCCGATCGGGCGCACCCCGCGCTCCAATCCGGCTACCTACACCGGATTGTTCACCCCGATACGAGAGCTGTTCGCCGGCACCGCGGAAGCCCGGGCACGCGGCTACGGCCCAGGCCGGTTCAGCTTCAATGTTAAGGGCGGACGCTGCGAAGCCTGTCAGGGCGACGGCGTGATTAAGGTGGAAATGCACTTCCTGCCCGATGTCTACGTCGCCTGCGACGTCTGCAAGGGCATGCGCTACAACCGCGAGACGCTGGAGGTGCGCTACAAGGGCAAGAACATTTACGAGGTGCTCGAACTCACGGTCGAGGACGCACTCGAGTTCTTCAGCGCCGTTCCGGTTCTGAAGCGCAAGCTGGAAACATTGCAGGACGTCGGCCTGTCGTACATCAAGCTTGGCCAAAACGCCACCACGCTCTCCGGCGGCGAAGCGCAACGCGTGAAGCTAGCGCGAGAACTCTCGCGCCGCGGCACCGGCCAGACCCTTTACATCCTCGACGAGCCCACCACGGGCCTTCATTTCTACGACATCGAGCAACTGCTCGCGGTGCTGCACCGCTTGCGCGACGAAGGCAATACCGTGGTGGTGATCGAGCACAACCTGGACGTGATCAAGACCGCCGATTGGATCATCGATCTGGGACCGGAGGGTGGCGACGGCGGTGGGCGCATCATCGCCACCGGTACGCCCGAACAGATTGCCGCCGTTGAAGGATCGCACACCGGCCGTTTCCTGAAGCCGCTGCTGGCACCCAGGCGCCGAGCCGCCGAGGCGTAAGCCTCGTTTCGCCGCCGGTTGCGCAGCAACGCTTGGCTGCATCGCTCCGGCGTCGACGGCTTCGGAGTCGCCGTAACTGCCGGCACAACAAAAAAAGGGCGCCGCCATGGCGCCCTTTTCTCTGCTCGAATTCGAGTCGCTTACGGCAGCAGGTGCTTGACCGCGTCGCGCTCTTCGATCAGTTCCTTCTCGGTGACCTGCATGCGGTTGCGGCTGAACTCGTTGATCTCCAGACCCTGAACGATCTCGAACTTGCCGTCCTTGCAGGTGCAGGGGAAGGAGTAGATCAGGCCCTTCTCGATGCCATAGCTGCCGTCGGAGTAGATGCCCATGCTGACCCAATCACCCTCGGCGGTGCCCAGCGCCCAGGAGCGCATGTGATCGACCGCGGAGGACGCCGCGGAAGCGGCGGAGGACTGGCCACGAGCCTTGATGATGGCGGCACCGCGCTGCTGCACCGTCGGAATGAAGTCCTTCTCCAGCCACTCCTGATCGACCAGGTCCTTGGCCGCCTGGCCCTTGACCGTGGCGTGGAACAGATCCGGGTACTGGGTCGCGCTGTGGTTGCCCCAGATCGTCATCCGCTTGATATCGGTGGTATGGCTGCCGGTCTTGTTCGCCAGCTGCGCCAGCGCCCGATTGTGGTCGAGGCGAGTCATCGCCGTGAAGCAGCGCGGATCGAGATCCGGCGCGTTACGCTGAGCGATCAGCGCGTTGGTGTTGGCCGGGTTGCCGACCACCAGCACCTTGACGTTGCGGCTGGCCGCCGCGTTCAGGGCCTTGCCCTGCACCGAGAAGATCGCGGCATTCGCTTCGAGGAGATCCTTACGCTCCATGCCCGGGCCGCGCGGCCGCGCTCCGACCAGCAGCGCGTAATCGGCATCGGCGAAAGCCTCTTCGGCCTTGTCACTGATCTTAATGCCGGCCAGCAGGGGGAAGGCGCAATCCTCGAGCTCCATCACCACGCCCTTGAGCGCTTCGAGCGCCGGAGTGATTTCCAGCAGCTGCAGGATCACGGGCTGGTCTTTACCCAGCATGTCGCCGGAGGCGATTCGGAACAAGAGGCTATAGCCGATCTGGCCGGCGGCACCGGTCACCGCAACGCGTACGGGCGCTTTCATGGACGATCTCCTATCGGTAATGCCCACTCTTAGACACAAACCCCGGTGCTATCCTGCCAGCCACGTTGGGGCCGGAACGACACCGGGCGCGGAAGTAGCGCGGCATTGTAGCAGAACTAAGCTCGACACCCTGTCATTTGCCGGGAGACTTTCCGCGTAGCCCTCCGCCCGCGAGATCGAGGTTCTGCCGCATCGCTTCCCAGAACACCCTCTGCATCGCCTCGAGCGACTGCACCCCCTGCGGCATCAGCGAGTTCATCAGCGCCAGCGGATCGTAACCGTCAACCCCCGCCGCCATCTTCTCGCGCAGCAGACCGACCAACTCCTCATGGAAAGGCTGCAGGTCGGGAAGCCCGAAGAAGGTACGCAACTCCTGCGGCGTCGCGTCCACGTCCAAACTGATCTTCATTCCGCCCTCCGTCGCCTTGCTGGCTATACGATCAACCTTTCAAGCTAACACCCTACCGAATACGCCCCTACTACCGCCCGCGTCCAGCTTCGCTCCGCCGCTAGTACCTGCACCGGGATACTCGCCGGACTCAGCGTTCCCCGCCCGAACGCAGCTCGAGCCGCCACCACGGCACCATCGTGGCTCCCTTTCGCGACCCCAACTCCAGTATCGAACATGGAACCTTCGCCACTCGAGGCAAGTCCTCGCGCGGCGCTCCGCCGAGTCACGCGCGCCGCCGCATGACCGGCTGCACCGTGGTTGCGAGACGGCCATGCGCTGAGTCGCGAGACCGGTCTCCGGGCCACCGAGCGGCCGGCCAAAAAAAAGCCGGGACAAGCCCGGCTTTCTTCACAAGTGCGACCAAACAGCGACTAGGCTTCCGCCTGCTCCGTCGCCTGGCTTTCGGCCGCCTCGGCGACCTCGGGACGATCGACCAGCTCAACATAGGCCATCGGAGCCGCATCGCCCGGACGCAGACCGCACTTCAGAATGCGGAGGTAACCGCCGGGACGCTCCTTGAAGCGCGGACCCAGCTCCTCGAACAGCTTCTTCACCGCGACCTTGTCGCGCAGCCGATCGAACGCCAGACGGCGGTGAGCGACCGTGTCCTCCTTCGCCAGCGTGATCAGCGGCTCGGCGACGCGCCGCAGCTCCTTAGCCTTCGGCAGCGTGGTCTTGATCGCTTCGTGGTTGAGCAGCGACGCCGCCATGTTGCGAAGCATGGCCTTGCGATGACTGCTGTTGCGGCTCAGCTGCCGCCCGATATTGCGGTGACGCATTGTTTAAGTCCTTCTCAGCTCGTTCCGGCCCGTGCAGTTTCAGCCGGCCGCCTGATCTTTATCGCCCAAGCCGCTCGGCGGCCAGTTCTCCAGCCGCATGCCCAGGGACAGCCCGTGGGACGCGAGCACCTCTTTGATCTCGGTAAGAGACTTCTTACCCAGGTTCGGCGTCTTCAACAGCTCGACCTCGGTCCGCTGGACGAGATCACCGACGTAGTGAATGCTCTCGGCCTTCAGGCAGTTCGCCGAACGCACAGTCAGCTCGAGATCATCGATCGGCCGCAGGAGGATCGGATCAACCTCGGGCTCACGCCGCTCCGGCTCCTGCTCCAGCTCACCGCCCTGCAGATCGACGAACACCGACAACTGGTCGCGCAACAGGCCGGCGGCGAAGCGAATCGCCTCTTCCGGGCTCAGCACGCCGTTGGTCTCGATATCCATGACCAGGCGGTCGAGGTCGGTCCGCTGCTCTACGCGCGCGCTCTCGACGTTGTACGCCACGCGCCGCACCGGGCTGAAGCTGGCATCGAGCTGCAGCCGACCGATCGGACGATCTTCCTCGGCCTGCCGCACGGTCGCCGGCTGGTAGCCACGGCCCTTGACCACGCGCAGCGTCATGTTCAGCTCGCCGGCCTTGGTCAGGTGAGCGATCACCAGCTCCGGATTCTTGATCTCGACGTCATGCCCGCCCTGGATGTCCGCCGCGGTTACGACGCCCGGCCCCTTCTTGGACAGGGTCAGCGTGGCCTCATCCTTCGCATGCAGGCGCACCGCGAGGTTCTTGAGGTTCAGCAGGATGTCGACCACATCCTCCTGAACGCCCTCGATCGCGGTGTACTCATGAAGCACGCCCTCGATCTCCACCTCAACCACGGCGTAGCCCGGCATAGAGGACAGCAGCACGCGCCGCAGCGCGTTGCCGAGCGTATGACCGAATCCACGCTCGAGCGGCTCCAAGTTGACCTTGGCATGCCGGTCGTTGAAAGCCTGGATATCGACGATACGCGGCTTTAGGTAATCCTTGAAACCCTGCATGGGGATTCCTCTCTCCGATCCTACGGCCAGACCCGAACTTTACTTGGAGTAAAGCTCGACGATGAGGTGCTCGTTGATCTCCGCCGGCAAATCCGAGCGCTCCGGACGGGCCTTGAAGGTCCCTTCCATCTTCTTGGGATCGACGTCGATCCACGGCACGATCCCACGCTGCTGCGCGAGCTCCACCGAGGCCTGAATGCGCACCTGGTTCTTCGCCTTCTCACGGACGGAGACGACGTCACCCGGCTGCACCTGGTAGGACGGAATGTTGATGCTACGGCCGTTCACGAGAACCGCGCCGTGGCTGACCAACTGCCGCGCTTCCGCGCGCGTGGAGCCGAAGCCCATGCGGAACGCGACGTTATCGAGCCGGCTCTCCAGAAGCTGGAGCAGCACTTCGCCGGTGGCGCCACGCTGCCGCGTCGCTTCGGCGTAATAGTTGCGGAACTGCCGCTCGAGGATGCCGTAAATACGGCGCACCTTCTGCTTCTCGCGAAGCTGGGTGCCGTAGTCGGACAGACGCCCACGACGCGCGCCGTGCTGTCCGGGCGGGGTCTCGAGCTTGCACTTGCTGTCGAGAGGACGAACACCGCTCTTGAGGAAGAGGTCGGTGCCCTCGCGACGTGCCAACTTGCACTTCGGGCCGATGTAACGAGCCATGATTCTCTCCCCGGATTACACGCGACGCTTCTTGGGCGGCCGGCAGCCGTTGTGCGGAATCGGCGTGACATCACTGATATTCGTGATGCGGTAGCCCACCGCGTTCAGCGCCCGAACCGCGGACTCGCGACCGGGGCCCGGGCCCTTGACGCGAACCTCGAGGTTCTTCAGACCGTAGTCCAACGCAGCGCGCCCGGCCCGCTCGGCCGCGACCTGAGCCGCGAACGGAGTGCTCTTACGGGAGCCACGAAAACCGCTGCCGCCGGAGCTGGCCCAGGACAAGGTGTTGCCCTGCCGGTCCGTGATGCTGATGATGGTGTTGTTAAAAGAAGCGTGGATGTGGGCCACGCCATCAACCACCGTCCGCTTTACGCGCTTACGCACGCGGCTCGCGGTCGTGCTGCTGCTCGGTTTCGCCATCGCCTGTTTCCTAAAGTTTCAGTACACCCGCCAGCGCTTACTTAGCGCCGACGCCGCGCCGCGGGCCCTTACGGGTGCGAGCATTGGTCCGAGTCCGCTGCCCACGCAGGGGCAGACCGCGGCGATGCCGGATGCCACGGTAAGAACCGAGGTCCATCAGGCGCTTGATATCCATCGCCACGCTACGGCGGAGGTCGCCCTCCACCACAAACTTACCCACCTCGGCGCGCAGAGCCTCAAGCTCCTGCTCGACGAGTTCCTTCACCTTGCGCTCCGGCGCAACCCCGGCGGCGGCGCAAATCTGCGCAGCGCGCGTGCGGCCGATGCCGTAGATCGCCGTCAGCGCAATCACCGTGTGCTTATTGTCGGGGATGTTGACGCCAGCAATACGGGCCATAAACCCAGTCTCCCAAACCGGTCGCGGAAAAGCGGCAATACTATCGGAGCAGTTGCCTCAGAATCAAGCGGTTAGGCTTAACCCTGGCGCTGCTTGTGACGGGGATCCGTGCAGATGACACGAACGGCCCGGTTACGCCGGATGATCTTGCAGTTCCGGCAAATCTTCTTGACAGAGGCACGTACCTTCATGGGTCGTCTCCAAACTTCGTCCCCGCCGCGGAAAGGCGCGTAGGATATCAAAAACCGAAGCCGCGCGCGCAACTCCGCGCGCGCGGCTCAATATTCCAGCTAACGAAGCAAGCCTGCTCCGCCCTGGCCCTTCAAGTTAGCCTTCTTCAACAACGGCTCGTACTGGTGCGAGATCAGGTGCGCCTGGATCTGGGCCATGAAGTCCATGATCACGACGACGATGATCAGCAACGACGTGCCACCGAAATAGAACGGCACGTTCAACCAGAGAATCAAAAACTCCGGCAACAGACACACCAGCGTGATGTAGATCGCACCCCAGAAGGTAAGGCGCGTCATGACCCCGTCGATGTACCGAGCCGTCTGCTCACCCGGCCGGATACCCGGCACGAAGGCGCCAGACCGCTTCAGGTTCTCCGCCGTCTCCTTGGAGTTGAATACCAACGCCGTATAGAAGAAGCAGAAGAAGATAATGCCGGCACCGTACAGCCCCACGTACAACGGCTGCCCCGGATGCAGAGTCTGGGCAAGGCTCGCCAGCCAGCTCATGGACTCGCTGTTGCCAAACCACTGCGCGATGGTCGCGGGGAACAGCACCAGGCTGGACGCGAAAATGGGCGGGATCACACCGGCCATGTTCAGCTTCAGCGGAAGATGGCTGCTTTGGGCAGCATATACCCGCCGCCCTTGCTGCCGCTTCGCGTAATTCACCGTGATCCGGCGCTGGCCCCGCTCGACGAAGATCACCAACCAGGTGACGGCGGCAACGATCAGGAAGATCAGCAGGATGAGCATGATGTTCAGCTCACCCGTCCGCGCCAACTCCAGCGTGCTACCGATCGCTCCCGGCAAGCCGGCAACGATACCTGAGAAAATGATGATCGAAATACCGTTGCCTATGCCGCGCTCGGTTACCTGCTCACCCAGCCACATAAGGAACATCGTGCCGGCAACCAGGGTAACCGTGCCGATGAACACGAACGCGAACCCTGGATTGCTCGCGACATTCTGGTTCTGCAGGGCGAAACAAATGCCGACGCCTTGGAACAGCGCCAAGACCACCGTGCCGTAGCGGGTGTACTGCGTGATCTTGCGCCGCCCCTGCTCTCCCTCCTTCTTCAACTGCTCGAGCGCGGGAATCGTCGCGCTCAGCAACTGAACGATGATGGAGGCCGAGATATACGGCATGATGCCGAGAGCGAAGATGCTCAGCCGCTCCAGAGCACCACCCGAGAACATGTTGAACATGTCCAGGATCGTGCCCTGCTGCTGGCGGAACATCTCCGCGAGCGCCGATTGATCGATGCCCGGGATGGTGATGTGGCTGCCGATCCGGAACACCACGATCGCCATCAACACGAACAGCAAACGCTGCCGTACCTCGGTCAGCTTCCCTAGCCCCGGCAGCGAACCGAGGCCCGATGCACCGGATCTAGCCACTTAGTCCTCGACCTTGCCGCCGGCCGCTTCGATCGCCGCGCGCGCGCCCTTGGTGACCGCGACGCCCCGAACCGTAACGGCACCGCTAACTTCGCCAGACAGAATGATCTTGGCCGCAAGCGCGGTCTGAGGAATCACCTTCGCGGCCTTAAGCGCCAGCAGGTCGATCACCTCGCCTTGCACCAGGCGCAGCTCCGACAGACGCACCTCGGCGGTGTCCCGCGCGGTCATCGACCGGAAGCCGATCTTCGGCAGCCGGCGCTGCAGCGGCATCTGGCCGCCTTCGAAGCCAACCTTGTGGAAACCACCGGCACGGGCCTTCTGACCCTTATGACCCTTACCGGAGGTCTTGCCCAGACCGGAACCGCCACCGCGACCGAGGCGACGCGGTTCCTTCTTGCTGCCCGCAGCGGGCTTCAGCGAGTTCAGACGCATCTTAGACCTCTTCGACGGCGAGCAAGTAGGACACCTTGCGGATCATGCCCCGGTTCTCCGGAGTATCCGCAACGGTCACCGTGTGATGCATGCGGCGCAGACCAAGACCGGCGACGCAAGCCTTGTGGCTTGCAAGCCGACCATTGACACTCCGACGCAGCGTGACTTTGAGCTGCTTGTTCGTCGCCATGATTTAGCCCGTAATCTCTTCGACAGTCTTGCCGCGCTTCTCGGCAACCTGTTCCGGGGAAGCCTGCTTCATCAGGCCGTTCAGGGTCGCGCGGACCACGTTGACCGGGTTCCGCGAACCCATGGCCTTCGCCAACACGTCCTGCACACCCATCACTTCGAACACAGCGCGCATCGCGCCACCGGCAATAATTCCGGTACCTTCGGAAGCAGGCTGCATGAACACCTTGCTCGCGCCGTGCGAGGCGCTCACAGGGAACTGGAGCGTGGTGCCCTTCATGCTCATCTGGCGCATGTTGCGCCGCGCCCGCTCCATGGCCTTCTGGATGGCGACCGGCACCTCACGGGCCTTGCCATATCCAAAGCCAACGCTGCCAGCGCCATCGCCAACTACCGTCAGGGCCGTGAAGCCGAATTGGCGGCCACCCTTGACCACCTTGGCCACGCGGTTTACGGCGATCAGCTTCTCGCGGAGGCCGTCACCACCCATTTCACTCGTTGCCATCGTCTATATCGCCCCTGGTTAAAACTGCAGCCCGGCCTCGCGTGCGGCGTCCGCAAGCGCCTGCACTCGACCGTGGTAGCGAAAGCCAGAGCGGTCGAACGCGACCCGTTCAACTCCGGCAGCCTTGGCACGTTCGGCGATCAGCCGGCCGACCAGCGCGGCCGCCTCGCGATTGCCCGTGCCCTTCAGTTGTTCACGCACTTCCTTCTCGACGGTCGAAGCCGCCGCCAGGGTACGACCGCCATCCGGCGCGATGATCTGCGCGTAGATGTGCCGAGGCGTGCGGTTGATGCACAGCCGAATAGCGCCAGCCTCGCTGATCTTGGAGCGGGCCCGCCGCGCGCGGCGGAGGCGTGCAAGCTTCTTTTCCATCGCCTTAACCCTTCAGTTACTTCTTCTTGGCTTCTTTGATCACCACGCGCTCACCCGCGTAGCGAACGCCCTTACCCTTGTAGGGCTCCGGCGGCCGGAAGCCACGAATCTTGGCCGCGACCTGCCCGACCAATTGCTTGTCCACGCCCTTGATCACGACCTCGGTCTGGCTAGGCGTTTCCACCGTGATACCTTCCGGCAGCGGGAAGTTGATCGGGTGCGAAAAACCAAGCGTGAGGTTCAGGACGTTGCCTTGGGCCTGCGCGCGATAACCGACGCCCTGCAGCTCGAGCTTGCGGACGTATCCTTCGCTCACGCCCTTGACCATGTTGGCCACCAAGGCGCGAGTCGTTCCGGCCAGAGCATTGGCCTCGCGGCTCTCCTGCTGCTGACCGACGGTCAGCTCATCGCCTTCACGCTGCACGCGAACCAGCGGATGAACCTTCCATTCGAGCGAGCCCTTCGGGCCCTTAACCTTGATCAGGTTCCCGTCCAGCGTCGCTTCGACGCCTTTCGGCAGGGGAACCGGCATTTTTGCAACTCGAGACATGACGTCAATCCTTCACTTAGAAGACGACGCAAAGAACTTCGCCGCCTTCACCGGCCGCCCGGGCCGCGCGGTCGGTCATTACGCCCTTCGAGGTCGACACGATAGCCACGCCCAGACCGCCCTGGACCTTGGGCAGCTCATCCTTGCCACGGAAGATCCGCAGCCCAGGCTTGCTGACCCGCTCGATGGTCTCGATGACCGGGGCGCCGCCGTGATACTTGAGGGTGATCGTGAGGACCGGCTTCGCGGCCTCGCCTTCGACGCGGCTGTCCGCGATGTAGCCTTCGTCCTTCAGCACGCGCGCGATCGCGGCCTTCAGCTTGGACGAGGGCATGCTTACCTGCGCCTTGCGGGCCGCCTGCGCATTGCGGATGCGAGTCAGCATATCCGCAATCGGGTCGCTCATGCTCATGGTTCTGCTACCTGATCTCTATTAATTCGGTGCCGGTTACCAGCTCGACTTCACGAGCCCGGGGATCTCGCCGCGCATCGCGGCCTCACGCAGCTTGTTGCGCGCCAGGCCGAACTTGCGGTAGACGCCGCGCGGACGCCCAGTAACCCGGCAGCGGTTGCGCTGGCGCGTCGGGCTAGCGTCGCGGGGGAGCTGCTGCAGCTTCTGCTGCGCTTCCCAGCGCTCCTCGTCCGACGCGCTCGGGCTGGCGATGATCGCCTTCAGCTCGGCGCGCTTCGCCGCGTACTTCTGGGCCGTCTTGCTGCGCTTGATTTCGCGCTGGATCATGGACGTCTTAGCCATGGAAGCCTCTTACTTGCGGAACGGGAAGTTGAAGGCCTCGAGAAGGGCCATCGCTTCCTGGTCGGTCTTGGCCGTCGTGGTGAAAGTGATGTCCATGCCGCGGACCGCGTCGACCTTGTCGTACTCGATCTCGGGGAAGATCACCTGCTCACGCACGCCGAAGTTGTAGTTGCCACGACCGTCGAACGCACGCGGGTTGACGCCGCGGAAGTCACGAATTCGCGGCATGGCGACGTTCACCAGTCGGTCGAGGAACTCGTACATGTGCTGCCGGCGCAGCGTGACCTTGCAACCGATCGGCCAACCCTCGCGGATCTTGAAGCCCGCAATCGCCTTACGCGAGTACGTGATGATCGGCTTCTGGCCAGCGATCTTGGTCATGTCCTCGACGGCGTTGTCGAGAATCTTCTTGTCGCGCACCGCCTCGCCGACGCCCATGTTGAGCGTGATCTTCACCAGCCGGGGCACTTCCATCGGGTTCTTGTAACCGAACTGCTCGCGCAGCGCCGGAACGACCGTGGACGTGTAGTACTCTTGCAGCCTCGCCATGGCAAAAACCTTACGCGTCAATTTGTTCATTGGTGGACTTGAAGAAGCGGACCTTGCGGCCGTCCTCCAAGACGCGGATGCCGACGCGGTCGCCCTTGCCGGTGCTCGGGTTATAGATCGCCACATTCGAGATCGAAAGCGGCGCTTCCTTCTCGATGATGCCGCCCGGCTTGCCCATCGCGGGGTTGCCGCGGGTGTGCCGCTTCACGACGTTGACGTTCTGAACGACCACCTTGCCTTCGTCGGCGAGCACGCGCACGACTTGGCCACGACGGCCCTTGTCCTTACCGGTGGTGACGACGACTTCGTCACCCTGTTTGATCTTGCGCATGGCTTCCTCCGCCTTACAGCACTTCCGGCGCCAACGAGATGATGCGCATGAACTGCTCGCTGCGCAGCTCGCGCGTCACCGGCCCGAATACGCGGGTGCCGATAGGCTGCATCTGGTTGTTCAGCAACACCGCAGCGTTCGAGTCGAATCGAATGATCGACCCATCAGGACGACGGACGCCCTTGCGGGTGCGCACCACCACCGCCGTGTAAACCTCGCCCTTCTTGACGCGGCCGCGCGGGATCGCGTCCTTGACGCTGACCTTGATGATGTCACCGATGCCGGCGTACCGGCGCCGGGATCCACCCAGCACCTTGATGCACTTCAGCTCGCGCGCGCCGCTGTTGTCGGCTGCGTCCAGGAGGGTTTGCATCTGAATCATGGCGACTTACTCGCTTACCTAATGTTGTTCCGCCGTCACCGGCATTCGCGGTCAGACCTGAGCTGCGCGCTCGACGATCTCGACCAGCCGCCAGGACTTCGTCTTGGACAGCGGGCGACACTGGGCGATCTTCACCAGATCACCTTCCCGGCACTCATTCGCCTCGTCATGGGCGTGCAGCTTCGTCGTACGCCGAACGTACTTGCCGTACAGCGGATGCTTCTCCAGCCGCTCGACGGCGACCGTGATGCCCTTGTCCATCTTGTTGCTCACCACGCGCCCGGTCAGGGTACGGGTAGCCTGCTGCTGCTCGCTCATTACGCCTCACCTGCCTTCTGGTTGAGCACCGTCTTGATGCGCGCGATATCGCGCCGAACCTTCTTGAGCTGGTCGGGCTTGGCAAGCTGACCGGAAGCCGCCTGCATGCGCAGATTGAACTGCTCTTTCAACCGCTCCAGCAGCTCTTGCTTGAGCTCGGCGGGTTGCTTGCTGCGAAGTTCTGCTGCCTTCATCACATCACCGTCCGCTCAACGAAGACGGTCTGCACCGGGAGCTTCGCCGCAGCCAGGCGGAACGCCTCGCGCGCGATCTCTTCGGAGACGCCTTCAATTTCGTAGAGGACCTTGCCGGGCTGAATCTTGGCCACCCAGTGGTCAACGTTACCCTTACCGCTACCCTGACGAACCTCGAGAGGCTTGGCCGTCACCGGAGCGTCCGGGAACACACGAATCCAAATCTTGCCACCGCGCTTGACATAGCGGGTGATCGCGCGACGCGCCGCTTCGATTTGGCGAGCAGTCAGGGGACCGCGGCTAACGGCCTTGAGGCCGTACTGGCCGAAGGCAACGCTGTTACCGGTGCTCGCCACACCGCTGTTGCGGCCCTTCTGCTGCTTGCGGTACTTAGTACGCTTGGGCTGTAACATGGCTCAATCCTTACTGGCCGGCGCCCTGGCGCTCACCTTTCGCGCCCGGAGCCTGCTCGCCGTCGATCTTCTCGCCCTTGAAGACCCAAACCTTGACGCCGATGACGCCGTAAGTGGTCTTCGCTTCCGCAACGCCGTAGTCAATATCGGCGCGCAGGGTGTGCAGCGGCACGCGGCCTTCGCGATACCACTCGCTGCGGGCGATCTCGGCACCGTTCAGGCGGCCGGCGACGTTGATCTTGATACCCTGGGCACCCAGACGCATGGCATTACCCACCGCGCGCTTCATCGCGCGACGGAACATGATGCGCTTCTCAAGCTGCTGCGCGACGCTCTCGGCAACCAGCAGAGCATCGAGCTCGGGCTTGCGGATCTCTTCGATGTTGACGTGCACCGGCACGCCCATCACCTTCGCCAGCGCGCCACGCAGACGCTCGATGTCCTCACCCTTCTTACCGATCACGATGCCAGGGCGGGCGGTGTGAATCGTCACGAGCGCGTTCTTCGCCGGACGCTGGATGTCGATTCGGCTGACCGAAGCGTGACCCAGCTTTTCCTTGATGAAGTTGCGGACCTTGATATCGGTGTTGAGATAGTCGCCGAACTGCTTGCTATCGGCGTACCACATCGACCGCCAGCTCTCGGTCACACCGAGACGGAAACCCGTGGGATGTACTTTGTGACCCATAGCGGCCTCTCTTACTTGTCCGCGACCATCACGGTGATGTGACTGGTCCGCTTCACGATGCGGTTCGCCCGCCCCTTCGCCCGCGGCATGATGCGCTTATAGGCGGGACCCTCATCGACGAAGATGCGCGAGATCTTCAGCTCGTCGATGTCCGCGCCCTCGTTGTGCTCCGCGTTAGCGATGGCGGAATCCAAAATCTTCTTAACGATCCGGGCAGCCTTCTTCGGGCTGAACTCCAGCACTTGGAGCGCACGCCCGACGGGCATGCCACGAACCTGGTCCGCCACCAGCCGCACCTTCTGCGGGGAGATGCGCGAATTCCTGAGCCTAGCCGCGACTTCCATCACTGCACCCCTACTTGGACTTCTTGTCCGCCGCGTGACCACGATACGTGCGGGTCGCGGCGAACTCACCGAGCTTATGGCCGACCATGTTCTCATTGATGAGAACCGGCACGTGCTGACGCCCGTTGTGGACTGCGATGGTCAGCCCGACCATGTCGGGAAGCACCATGGAGCGACGCGACCAAGTCTTGATCGGACGCTTGCTGTTCTGCTGTACCGCCGCTTCCACCTTCTTGAGAAGGTGGGAGTCGACGAACGGACCTTTTTTAATCGAGCGTGGCACTGGTTACCAACCTCGCATTCCGTTACTACTTGCGCCGACGAACGATGAAAGCGCTCGTCCGCTTGTTCTTGCGGGTCTTGTGACCCTTGGTCGGCGTACCCCACGGCGAAACCGGGTGACGGCCCTTGCTGCGACCCTCACCACCACCGTGCGGGTGGTCGACCGGGTTCATCGCAGTACCGCGAACCGTGGGCTTGATACCCAACCACCGCTTGGCGCCGGCCTTGCCGTAGGAGCGCAGCGAGTGCTCCTGGTTGCCAACCTCACCGATGGTCGCCTTGCAGTCGACCAGCACCTTGCGCATTTCGCCGGAGCGAAGACGCAACGTGGCGTAAGCCCCTTCGCGGGCGATCAACTGCACCGAAGCGCCGGCCGAACGCGCAAGCTGCGCACCCTTACCCGGCTTCATCTCGACGCAGTGGACCTGCGAACCGACCGGAATATTCCGGAGCGGCAGCGCGTTGCCCGGCTTGATCGGCGCTTCGATACCGGAGACGATGGCCGAACCGACCTCAAGCCCGCGGGGCGCGATAATATAGCGCCTCTCGCCGTCCGCATAAAGTACCAATGCGATATTTGCGGTTCGATTCGGATCGTACTCGATCCTTTCAACCTTTCCGGGGATCCCGTCCTTGTCGCGCTTGAAGTCGATCACGCGGTAGCGGCGCTTGTGCCCGCCACCCTGGTGACGGGTCGTGACCCGTCCCATGTTGTTGCGACCACCGCTCTTCGAGTGCTGCTCGACGAGCGGCGCATAGGGCGCGCCCTTCCAGAGGCCCTGATCCTTGACCTGAACCACAAAGCGGCGGCCCGGGGAAGTCGGTTTTGCCTTAACGAGTGCCATGGTATTAGCCCACTTGTTCCGCTAGCGCCTACGCAGCGCCGCCCGTGAGGTCGACCTGCTGGCCTTCCTCAAGGGAGATGTAAGCCTTCTTCCAGTCGGCGCGGCGACCGCGAACCCGACCGAACCCCTTCCGCTTGCCAGCGGCGTTGACAACGCGCACGCCAGTGACCTTGACCTCGAACAGCTGCTCGAACGCCTGCTTGATCTCGTCCTTGGTCGCGTCGACCGCGACCTTGAACACGACCTGATTGGCGCTGTCGCTGAGGACGGTGCTCTTCTCCGAGACGTGCGGACCCCGCAACACCTTGAACACGCGCTCCTGGTTCATGCCAGCCACTCCTCAACCTTGCGCACCGCGTCGACCGTCATCACCACGTATTCGTGGCGGAGCAGGCTCAGCGGATCCAACCCGGCGACATCGCGCACGTCGACCTTCGGCAGGTTGCGCGCGGCCAGGAACAGATTCTCGGAAACCTCGGTCGACACCAGCAACGCGTCGGCGGCCCCGAGTTCGTTCAGCTTGGCGAGCAGCGACTTGGTCTTCGGGGCGTCGACATCAATCGACGGCACGACGATCAAACGGTCCTGCCGGGCCAACTCGGACACGATCGCGCGGATCGCGCCCTGGTACATCTTCTTGTTCACTTTCTGGGTGTAATCACGCGGCTTGGCCGCGAACACCACACCACCGTGCCGCCACAGCGGGCTACGGATCGTACCTGCGCGGGCACGGCCGGTGCCCTTCTGCCGGAATGGCTTCTGCCCACCACCGCTCACTTCCGAGCGGGTCTTCTGGGCCTTGGTGCCGGCGCGAGCGCCGGCCATGTACGCAACGACGACCTGGTGAACCAGGGCTTCGTTGAATTCGCGCCCGAAGGCGGCGTCGGCGACGGTCAGCTTGTCACCGCCTCTGACCTGAAGCTCCATGACCATCCCCCTTAGCGGGTCTTGACGGAAGGCCGCACGATCACGTCACCACCGGTCGAGCCCGGTACGGCGCCGCGGATCAGCAGCAAATTGCGCTCGACGTCCACGCGCACGATCTGCAGATTCTGCGTGGTGCGCTGTTCGTCGCCCAGGTGTCCGGACATGCGCTTACCCTTGAACACCCGCCCCGGGGTCTGGCGCTGACCGATAGAACCGGGCACGCGGTGCGACACGGAGTTACCGTGCGTCGCGTCCTGGCTGTTGAAGTGATGCCGCTTGATCGTACCGGCGAAGCCCTTGCCCTTGGTGATGCCGGTGACATCGACCTTCTGGCCCGCTTCGAACATGTCGACCTTCAGCTCGGCGCCGGCCTGCAGGTCGGTACCCTGCCCGTCGGCCAGGCGGAATTCCCACAGCCCGCGGCCCGCTTCGACGCCGGCTTTGGCAAAGTGCCCTGCCGCCGCCTTATTGACGCGAGACGGCCGGCGGGTGCCCGCGGTGACCTGGATCGCGCTATAGCCGTCGCGGTCCACGCTCTTTACCTGCGTGACCCGGTTAGGCGTAGCCTCGATCACGGTCACAGGCACAGACGCGCCATCTTCCGTGAAGATACGGGTCATCCCGCACTTACGACCGACGATTCCGATAGCCATCGTAAACCTCTTCTTAGAGACAAAAAGGAGTCGCCCTTGCTTGAGCTAAGGGCGACCCCCTTGCGCTACCGCGTTAGTACAGTTTGATCTGGACGTCGACGCCGGCGGCCAGATCGAGCTTCATAAGGGCGTCGACCGTCTTGTCGGTCGGGTCGACGATATCCATCAGTCGCTTATGCGTGCGGATCTCGTACTGATCACGAGCATCCTTGTTCACGTGCGGCGAAATCAGGATAGTGAAGCGCTCGTGCTTGGTCGGCAGGGGGATCGGCCCCTTGACGGTGGCACCGGTACGCTTCGCAGTTTCGACGATCTCACGCGCCGACTGATCGATCAGCCGATGGTCGAACGCCTTCAAACGGATGCGGATTCGCTGGCTCGCCATGACGTAATTACTCAATGATCTTGGAGACGACGCCCGCGCCGACCGTGCGACCGCCTTCGCGGATCGCAAAGCGCAGACCTTCTTCCATCGCGATCGGAGAGATCAGCGACACGACCATCTTCACGTTGTCGCCCGGCATCACCATCTCCACGCCCTCCGGCAGCTCGCAGGCGCCGGTCACGTCGGTGGTGCGGAAGTAGAACTGCGGACGATAGCCCTTGAAGAACGGGGTGTGACGACCACCCTCTTCCTTCGACAGCACGTACACCTCGGCCTCGAACTTGGTGTGCGGCTTGATCGTGCCCGGCTTGCACAGCACCTGGCCACGCTCGACTTCGTCACGCTTGGTGCCGCGCAGCAGCACGCCGACGTTGTCGCCCGCCTGGCCCTGGTCGAGCAGCTTGCGGAACATCTCCACGCCGGTGACCGTGGTCTTGGCGCTGGGACGCAGACCCACGATCTCCACTTCGTCGCCGACCTTGACCACGCCGCGCTCGACGCGACCGGTCACCACCGTACCACGGCCGGAGATGGAGAACACGTCTTCCACCGGCATCAGGAACGGCTTGTCGACCTCACGCTGCGGCTCGGGGATGTAGGTATCCAGCGCGTCCACCAGCTGCAGGATCGCCGGCACGCCGATCTCGCTCTGGTCGCCTTCCAGCGCCTTCAGCGCCGAACCCTTGATGATCGGGGTGTCATCGCCCGGGAAGTTGTAGCTGGAGAGCAGCTCGCGCACCTCCATCTCCACCAGCTCGAGCAGCTCGGCGTCGTCCACCATGTCGGCCTTGTTCAGGAACACGACGATGTAGGGCACGCCCACCTGACGGGCCAGCAGGATGTGCTCGCGGGTCTGCGGCATCGGGCCGTCCGCGGCCGACACCACCAGAATCGCACCGTCCATCTGCGCGGCGCCGGTAATCATGTTCTTCACGTAGTCGGCGTGGCCCGGGCAGTCCACGTGCGCGTAGTGACGCGTCGGCGACTCGTACTCCACGTGCGAGGTCGCGATCGTGATGCCGCGAGCACGCTCTTCCGGCGCGTTATCGATCGCGTCGTAGGCCCGGAACTCGCCACCGAAGCGCTCTGCACCCACCTTCGTCAAAGCCGCCGTCAGCGTCGTCTTGCCATGGTCCACATGGCCAATCGTGCCCACGTTAACGTGCGGCTTCGTACGCTCAAACTTACCCTTCGCCACG
>Ga0182741_1002286_pt1 | contig 22735 bp, 18 predicted proteins | sample eDN5th37CBELigOP_FD_128874 | JGI IMG/M metagenome (GOLD analysis project Ga0182741, IMG submission 128874) | Enriched Organic Plus compost microbial communities from Emeryville, California, USA - eDNA 5th pass 37_C BE-Lig OP (version 2) (version 2) ... | reverse complement strand
TGCTTGTCACGGGCGCGGCCCAGGCAGTCCGCGATGCCGCCTGGATTCGCCGCCACATACCGGATTGTGCTCACGCCACGCTGACCGATGTGACCTCCGCCTATGCCGTTATCGCTCTCGTGGGACCGCGGTCGCACGACGTGATGGCGAGCCTCACGTCCACGTCCCTTCACGCCGAAGCCTTTCCGGTCGGCGCCATTCGCGAGATCGCCTTGGCCTACGGCACTGTTCTCGCGCGGCGTGGCACGTGGGGAGGTGAGGCGGCTTGGGAGCTTTACATTCCCACCGAGTTCGCGGTCGGGCTTTATGACGCGCTGACCGAAACCGGTCATGGGATGGGTCTCCGCCACGCCGGACACTATGCGTACGAATCCCTGCGCTTGGAGCAGGGACGCCCGGCCTGGGGGCGCGACTTGTCGATTGATGTCGATCCCTTCCAGGCAGGGCTGGGAGTCGCCGTGAATTTCGATAAGGGTGATTTCATCGGCCGTGATGCGCTGGTGCGCCGGCGCGATGAGCCGCCACGGAGCCGGCTCGTTTCGCTCGTTGCGACGGCGGCGGAGACGCCGTTGGCCTATGGCGGCGAGACGATCCTGATCGATGGCGAGCCCGCTGGCCGGGTTACGTCCGCTGCCTTCGGCCACACCGTCGGCGCGGTGGTGGCGCTCGGCCATGTCGCAACCGGTGACGGCCACATTAATGACCATTGGCTGTCGAGCCGCCGCTTCGCCATTGATATCGGAGGAGAGCAGGTCCCGGTCCGGGCTCGTCTGTCCGCCGCGCACCATCCGAAGTCGGGCGGACACTGAAACGTCCTCATGGATCCGTTCGTCTTCGCTGCCGTTCTCTTTGCCGCTGCCTGCCACGCTGGCTGGAACGCCACCATCAAGCTGGGCCTCGATCCATTCTCCGCGATGGCATTGATCGCCGTGGCGGCGGGGGTGATGGCGCTGCCGGTTCTACCGGTCACGGGCTTGCCGTCTTGGGAGGCTTGGCCCTGGGTGCTTGCCTCCGTTGCGCTGCACCTGGCCTATTACATTGGTCTCACGGAGGCCTATCGCGCTGGCGAGATGGGGCAGGTATATCCGATCGCGCGCGGCACGGCGCCACTGATTACGGCCGTCATGACGGCGCTGGTCCTCGGAGAGGAACTCGGTTCCTTCGGCTATCTCGGCATCGCGATTCTGGCCACGGGCGTGTTCATGATTTCGCTGCGGGGCGGGCGAGATCTTGCCAAGCTCGATCGCCGCGCCGTCGCGTTCGCGCTCTTCACCGCAGTGACGATATCCGGCTACTCGCTTGTCGATGGTGTGGGTGCGCGCGTGGCCGGCAACGCCCATGCCTACACGGCAGCCCTGTTCGCTCTCGATGGCCTCAGCATGCTGCTGTTCGCCCTCGTTCGCCGCGGCGGTGGCTTTGTCACCGATGTCCGACGTTCGTGGCGCCCGGGTCTTGCCGGCGGTGCACTGTCTCTGATTGCCTATTGGATCGCGATTTGGGCAATGACCGTCGCTCCGATCGCGATCGTGGCGGCCGTCCGCGAAACCAGCGTGCTGTTCGCCGCGATCATCGCCGTCGTCGTGCTGGGTGAGAAGGTTCGCCCGATCCGCATCGCTGCCGCAGTCTTGATCGTGATCGGCTTGGCGCTGATGCGGCTGCACTGAGGGCTGCGGCGGCCGTCATGTCGCCGCTGGCTTGCCGTCCTCAATCGCGGACTGTGGGCCATGGGTGGCGGGGTCGCGGAGCCGGCTGTCACGCAGTTCTCCAGCCACTTCGAGGATCGGATAGGCGACCGAGGTCAAATGGCCGTTGATCCGTTTCAAGTCGCGGATCACATCGAGATGGATCGCGCTCGTTTCGATCGACTCCGGACGTCCCTCGCGCAATCGCGCAAAATGACTGTCTGCGGCTTCCAGTTCCGCTGTGCGCGTCATGGCCTTTTCGGACAGAAGGCGCCGCGCCAAAATCACGTCTCTCGTGGCGAACACGTTGAACGCGAGACGCAGGTTGTCCATGACCCGGCCGTGGAAGCTGCGAATCTCCTCCATGCCTTCGGCCGAGAAGGCATAGTTGTGTTTGATCTTCTTTGCCGCGAGCTCCATCAGGTTCTTGTCGATGATGTCGCCGATGTGCTCGAGATTGGTCGTGAAGGTAAGGATCTCGACGTAGCGTTGGCTTTCCTCGTCGGTCATTTCCGACTTCGAGACCTTTACCAGGTACAGCTTGATCGCCTCGTGCAGGCCGTCGACAGCGTTGTCCGCCTTCTCCACCTCCTTCATCAACCGCGGATCGGAGCGGTCGAACACGACAAGCGCTTGACGAAGCATATCGGCGACCCGGTCGCCCATATGCAGGGTTTCGCGCATGGCGCAGGCGAGCGCCTCGGAAGGCGTTTCGATGACATTCGGGTCGAGATGGCGAGGGGCGCCGGTGTCGGCGGCCTCGGGCGCGTCGGGGAGGACCCGTTCGGTAAGCCGTGCCACGAGGCTGACGACCGGGAGCAGCAGCACGGCCAGCGCAATGTTGAATGCGGTATGGAAATTGATCGCGATCCGGCCGGGGTCCGTCTCGATCAAGGCGAGCAACTCGGAAGAGGCGCCGACGAAGGGCAGCACGGCCACCGCCATCGCTGTCCGCATGATCAAGTTCCCGAGCGGGACGCGGCGGGCGGCGACCGGGGATCCCGACAAGGCCAGCAACGGGGCGAGCGCTCCGCCGACATTTGCGCCCAGGATCAGCGCAAGGGCGAGCGGTACCGGCACGGCATGTGCCGCGGCGAGGGACATGACCAGCAGCACGATGGACAGGCTCGAATGGACGAGCCAGGTGACCAAAGTCGCCGCGGCGAAGGCGAGCAGCGGTTCGCCGGCGAGGCCGGACAGAAGGGACCGAAAAACCTGAGAGTCCCGCAGCGGCGCCGCGGCCATGCCGATATGCGACAACGCCAGCAGCATGAGGCCGAGGCCGATCGCGATGCGCGCGGCACCCCGCGCCTTGTCGGCTTCGGAAGCCAGAAACAGGAACACGCCGAGGGCCACCAGAAGTGACCACAGCCATTTCAGGTCGAATGAGAAGATCTGCGCCGCGACGGCCGAGCCGACATCGGCACCAAGCATCACCGCAAGCGCCAACGGCAGGGCGATCAATCCGCGCGACGCGAACGAGGCCAGCAGCAGGGCCGTCGCCATCGAACTCTGCAGCACGCCGGTGACGCCAAGCCCCGTGAGGAAGGCGCTCAGCCGGGTGCGGGTATAGGTAGCCAACACCCGGCGCAGAGCCGCGCCGAAGGCGCGCGTCATTCCGGTGCGCACCATCCGCACGCCCCACAGAAGCAAGGCGATGCTGCCGAGCAGCGAAGCGAACAGTTCCGTCCCGGACATGGGCAATTCCTAAGGCGTCCCGCGCCCCCTCAATATGACGGCCTGACGACACTAGCGTCGACGGGAGGTAACAAAAAGTGGTTTTGTTACATATATGTTGGACCGCGCCAGATTCCACGGCCTCCTAAGCCGAGGCGCCGTGCTGCGCAACGTCGAGGAACGCTCGCACCAGGGCAAGCCGTCGCCGCTCCTCCAGGCACACCACGTACTCCCCGACGGCAAGATCGACGTCGCTGACATCGATTGGGGTGAACCGCCGGTCCGTACCGAACTCGCTTTCAAAAACGACGCCGATGCCGAACCCGGCGGCGACCGCCTCGCGGACCGCTTCGCGCGTCTGCACCTCGATCAGATTGCCAAGCTTGATGTTGGCCTGGGCGAGGCGCTGCTCGAACACCTCGCGCGTGATCGAGCCGCGTTCGCGGATGACCACGTCCTGCCCGGCGAGATCGGTCAGACGCATTCGCCGCTTGGCGCTCAAGCGGTGTCGCCGCGGGACGAACAGAACCAGTCGGTCGTCGCGCAGCTTGCTGCTGTGCAGCCGCGGATCCGATGTCGGCTTCGCCATGACGCCGACATCCGCGCCGTGTTCGAGAACCTGCTCCAGTACGACCGCCGAATTGTCGATCTGCAGTGAAAATGTCAGTCCGGCGTGTCGGCGCTTCAGCGCGGCGAGGATCGGCATCACGTGATACGCGCTGTCGGCGCTCACACGAAGGTGCCCGCGGGTGAGTGCCCGGTTGCCGGCCAACAGCGCCCGAGCCTCTTCCTCGGCCGCGAACAGGCGCGTTGTGACGGCATGAAGCGACTGGCCGACCGGGGTGAGCCGCACCCCGCGGCCGTGGCGATCGAACAAGCCGGTCCCGTAGGTCGCTTCGAGCGCCTTGACCTGTGCCGACAGGGTGGGCTGGCTGATGCCCCCCGTACGGGCGGCGAGAGAAAAGCTCCCGGCCTCGGCGACCGCATGGAAAGCACGGAGCTGGGTCAGGTTCATATAGATGTCGTCTATAGGCTCTATCCAAACTCCATATTAGGCCGATAGGCGTTGCTCCGCTACCGTTTCGGAAAGTCGACAGCCGGCAGGTGCTTTGATGGCTTCGGAAGTCGTGCAGCGCGCAGAATCCGAGACGGGCGATCCGCTGCTGTTGACGCCGGGCCCGTTGACGACGGCGAAATCCGTCAAACAGGTCATGGTGCATGACTGGGGCTCGCGGGATGCGGCCTTCCTGGCCATCAACGACGCCGTCCTCGCGCAAGTGCGCGACATCGTCAACGGTGGCGAGGAATACGTGACGGTTCCGATGCAGGGATCCGGCACCTTCGCCGTCGAGGCGATGCTGACCACCTTCGTGCCGCGCGATGGCAAGGTGCTTCTGGTGGTCAACGGGGCTTACGGCCACCGTGCCAAAAAAATTTGCGACATCGGCGGACGCGCTGCCCTCGTCGCCGAGACCCCGGAGGATACACCGCCCGATCTCGACGCCCTCGATGATCTGCTGCGTCGAACGCCCTCCGTGACGCATGTGTTTGCGGTTCACTGCGAGACCACCTCGGGCATCCTCAACCCGATCGAAGAGATCGGCGCCTTGGCGGCCGCACACGGAAAGGGTTTCCTGATCGATGCGATGAGCGCCTTTGGCGCCATCCCCCTCGACGCGACGAAGACGGCCTTCGATGCTGTCGCGGCATCGTCCAACAAGTGCATTGAAGGCGTGCCGGGCCTCGGCTTCGTGGTCTGTCGCAAGGCGGCACTGAAGAAGACGGCCGGAAATGCGACGACCCTTGTGCTGGATCTGCACGATCAGTGGCGTGCCCTCGAGCGGACCGGCCAGTACCGGTTCACGCCCCCCATTCACGTGATCGTCTCGTTTCACCAGGCCTTGCAGGAATTCTTTGCCGAGGGCGGCGTCGCCGGCCGCGGCCGGCGCTACGCCGAAAACTGCCGCATCCTCCGCGAGGGCATGCGCGCGCTCGGCTTCGAGCCGCTGCTGCCCGATGAGCGGCAGGCGCCGATCATCGTCACCTTTCGCATGCCGGCCGATCCTGCCTTCGTGTTCCAGGACTTCTACGACAAGCTGAAAGCGCGGGGCTACGTCATCTATCCCGGAAAGCTCACGGTGGCGGAGTCGTTCCGCATCGGCTGCATCGGGCGTTTGTATCCGGATCATATGCGCGGCGTTCTGGAGGCGATCGCCGTCATCCTGCGGGAGATGGGGGTGCGGTCGCTGGCACCGGCCGCGGCCGCTTGAATTGATGCGGCGTGGCTCCGGCAGCGTATGAGTGACCAGGAAGGCGACATGAACGAAACGCGTGCGGGCTCCAACGTCATCGTCAACGGCCGATCCTATCGGTTCCCGTCAACCCCGACGGTGGTGGTCTGCATTGACGGCTCCGAGCCGGGTTATATCGAGCGTGCCATCGAAGCGGGCGTGGCGCCGAACTTCGAGCGCCTGATGCGCGAAGGGACGCATCTGTCTGCGACTTCCGTTATTCCGAGCTTCACCAACCCTAACAACATCTCGATCATCACCGGCCGGCCTCCGGCGGTGCATGGCATTGCCGGCAACTACTTCTTCGACCCGACGAGCGGCGAAGAGGTGATGATGAACGATCCGAAATTCATGCGCGCGCCGACGATCATGAAGGGCTTTCATGACGCGGGGGCCAAGGTCGCGGTCGTCACGGCCAAGGACAAGCTGCGTACGCTGCTCGGCAACGGGCTCGACCCGGCGAGCGGCCGCGCCATCGCCTTCTCCTCGGAGAAGGCGGACGAGGCAGATATGGCGACCAATGGGATCGGCGACGTGCTGAACCGGGTCGGTATGCCACGCCCGGATGTCTATTCGGCCGCGTTGTCCGAGTTCGTCATGGCCGCGGGGGTGTCCATCCTGGAGCGCGAGCGGCCGGACCTCATGTATCTCTCCACCACGGACTACGTCCAGCACAAGGCCGCACCCGGCTCCGCCATGGCGAACGATTTCTATGCCATGATGGACCGTTATGTCGGCGCCCTGGATCGTGCCGGCTGTGTGCTTGCGCTGACCGCCGATCACGGCATGAACGACAAGCATCTGCCTGACGGCGCGCCGGATGTCATCTATCTGCAGAGCCTCCTCGACGACTGGCTCGGGGCCGGAAGGGCGCGGGTGATCCTGCCGATCACCGATCCCTATGTGGTTCACCACGGCGCGCTCGGATCCTTCGCGACCGTGTACCTTCCGGACGCGGCCGACACAGGAGGCATGATCGAGCAGTTGCGCGCGATCGAGGGGATCGACCTCGCGATTCAGCGCGATGAAGCGTGCCGGCGTTTCGAATTGCCGCCGGACCGGATCGGTGACATCGTCGTTCTCTCAACGATCCACAAGGTCCTGGGAACCTGTCCGGAGCGCCACGATCTGACCGGCCTGACCGAGCCGCTCCGGTCTCACGGCGGGTTGACCGAGGAGACCGTGCCGATGATCGTCAATCGCAAGGTCGCGCTCGCGCCTGGCCGCCGTCTCCGCAACTTCGACGTCTTCGATGTCGCCTTGAACCACGTGCGCTGAGATGCGGCGGAAAGAGGGATGAAGCGAGGCGACATGAACATCCAGACGCAGCCCGCCGTCCGCCACGAGACCATGCGCATCGCCGGTCGGATGGTCGATACCGACGAGCGGATCGACGTGCTCAATCCCTTTAGCGGCGCTGTGGTCGGCACTGTGCCGGCCGCCCGCCCGGAGCATGTTCGCGAGGCCTTTGCCCGCGCTGCGGCGTTCCGGCCAAATCTCACGCGCTATGAACGTCAGCAGATCCTGCTTCGGACCGCGGAGATCCTCCGTGATCGGAAGGAGGAGTTCGCGCGCCTGATCACGGCCGAGTCCGGCCTGTGCTGGAAAGACTCCCTGTACGAGGCGAGCCGCGCCTATGACGTCTATTCGTTCGCGGGCCAGCTCACGATCAGGGACGACGGAGAAATCTATTCCTGCGATGTGTCGCCCCAGGGCAAGGCGCGCAAAATCTATACGATGCGCACGCCGCTCCGGGGCGTCATTTCAGCGATCACCCCGTTCAATCACCCGCTGAACATGGTGTCGCACAAGATCGCCCCGGCGATCGCGACCAACAACCGCGTCGTCTTGAAGCCGACGGAGCTGACTCCCCTCACGGCGTTGGCGCTGGCGGACGTGCTCTACGAGGCCGGATTGCCGCCGGAAATGCTTTCGGTCGTCACCGGCAATCCGGCGACCGTGGGCGACGCGATGATCACCGACCCGGATGCCGATTTGATTACGTTCACCGGCTCGGTACGGGTCGGGAAGTACATTGCGGAGAAGGCCGGCTATCGCCGCGTTGTGCTCGAATTGGGTGGCAACGATCCGCTCATCGTGATGGAAGACGCCGACCTCGACAGGGCCGCGGAACTTGCCGTCCAGGGAGCGACCAAGAACTCCGGCCAGCGCTGCACGGCGGTGAAGCGCATTCTCGTGGTTGAGAGCGTCGCCGACGCGTTTTCCGAGCGGGTTCTTGCCAAGGCGAAGAAGCTCAGAGCCGGCGATCCGATGGATCCCGAAACCGATGTCGGAACGGTCATACACGATCGCGCGGCCGGACTGTTTCAGCGCCGCGTTGAAGACGCGGTCGCCCGTGGTGCCGTGCTGCTGCACGGAAATGATCGTCGCGGCGCGCTGTATCCGCCCACGGTCGTCGACCACGTGCCCTATGATTGCGAACTCGTTCACGAGGAGACGTTCGGGCCGGTGATCCCCATCATTCGCTGTCCGGACGACATCGCGGACGTGATCCGCATCTCCAATTCGACGGCCTACGGTCTGTCCAGCGGCGTCTGTACGCAGCGGCTGGACTACATCACGCGTTTCGTGACCGAACTCGAAGTCGGCACGGTCAACATCTGGGAGGTCCCGGGGTATCGGATCGAGATGTCGCCGTTCGGCGGCATCAAAGATTCCGGGCTCGGATACAAGGAGGGCGTGGTGGAGGCAATGAAGAGCTTCACCAATGTGAAGACCTATTCTCTGCCTTGGCCAGGATGAGAAGTCGCGAACCGGGAACGCGAACGCAAGACGTTGAACGACGAGGGGTTGTCATCTGAACGTCATTGGGCCGTGCCACCCACGGCCGGTCGCGTCGACCGAAGAGCTGGAGGAGAAAACGATGAAACGCGGGATCGCAATGGGGGCCATTGTCGGCCTGGCTGTCGCGCTGGGGCTGGCCACGCCGGCCGCAGCGCAGAAAACGAAGCTGACCGTCTACACGGCCTTGGAGAACGACCAGCTGGGGCCGTTCAAGCAGGCCATCGAAGCGGCCGTTCCCGAAGTGGAGGTCGTGTGGGTGCGCGATTCCACCGGCGTGATCACCGCGCGTTTTCTCGCCGAGAAGGACAACCCGCGCGCCGACATGGTGGTGGGCCTTGCGGCGTCGAGCCTGTTGCAGTTCGAGAAGATGAACCTGCTGGAGGCCTACAAGCCGAAGGGCGCCGACGCGCTGAAACCGGCGTTCCGCGACCAGAAGGAGCCTTACACCTGGACCGGGATCGACGCCTATCTCGGCGTCGTCTGCTTCAATACCGCCGAGGCCGGAAAGGCGGGCATCAAGGCTCCGACCTCGTGGAAGGATCTGCTCGACCCGAAATACAAGGGAAAGCTGGTGATGCCGCATCCGGCCTCTTCCGGCACCGGATATCTGACGGTGGCCGCCTGGCTGCAAACCATGGGCGAGGAGGAAGGCTGGAAGTTCATGGACGGCCTGCATGAGAACATGGCCGTGTACACCCATTCCGGCTCGGCGCCGTGTGTCCAGGCGGCCCGCGGCGAACGCGTCGCCGGCATTGCGTTGGACATGCGTGGGGCGTCCGAGAAGAACAAGGGTGCGCCGCTGGAGGTGATTGTGCCCACGGAAGGTGTCGGCTGGGACATGGAAGCCAACGCCATCGTCAAGGGCACCAAGAATTTGGAGCTGGCGAAGAAGGTCGCGGACTGGGCGACGACCAAGGCCGCTAACGAGCTCTACTCCAAGACGTATGCGGTCGTGGCGCTGCCGGGCGTCGAGAACATTCCGCCGAACTACCCGGCGACCGCCGAGAAGGGCATGATCAACAACGATTTTGCCTGGATGGCCGAGAACCGGGACCGGGTCCTGGCCGAATGGGCCAAGCGCTACGAGTCCAAGGCCGCTCCGAAGAACTGAAAAGGGCTTGCGTGCGCGCCGTCCTTTCTCGTCGTCACAGGAGACGGGGACGGCGCGCTACGTCGGGGCTGTGGCCGGTCATGTCTCTGCGTACTGGCCGTCAAAGCCCTTGCCCAACGATAGGCTTTTGTCAGACGATACCGTCATCAGCGACCAGGCCGGAAGGGTCGCGCCATGCGGTCCGTCGAGACGAGTGGGTGGATCATGAAAGATCCTGCTGATCCGGCATCGCTGGCCGATGGGGGAGCGGCGCCAGGCGCTGCGCCGTTCCTGCGGATACGCAATCTGACCAAACGCTTTGGCAGCTTCACGGCGTTGCGCGATATCGCCTTGGATGTTCGCCGCGGCGAGTTCGTTTGCTTTCTCGGTCCATCGGGATGCGGCAAGACAACGCTTCTACGCGCGATCGCCGGCCTCGATCTTCAGGATGTCGGCACGATCGAGATCCAGGGACGGGACGTATCGATTCTGCCCCCGGCCGCCCGGGACTTTGGCATCGTTTTCCAGAGCTACGCTCTGTTTCCCAATCTCACCGTGAACGCCAACGTAGGCTACGGCCTCGTTAATCAGCGGCGGAGCCGCCCTGAGATTGCGGCGCGCGTGCAGGAACTGCTGGAACTGGTCGGTCTCCCGGATCAAGGCCACAAGTATCCGCTGCAACTCTCTGGCGGCCAACAGCAGCGCGTCGCCCTGGCGCGGGCCCTCGCGACCTCACCGGGATTGCTGTTGCTCGACGAGCCCCTCTCCGCGCTCGACGCCCGCGTACGTCTGCGCTTGCGCGACGAGATCAAGAGACTTCAGCGCCGTCTGGGCGTGACCACAATCATGGTGACCCATGACCAGGAAGAGGCGCTGGCCATGGCGGACCGCATCGTGGTCATGAATCACGGCGTCATCGAACAGGTCGGCACGCCACTCGAAGTCTACCGCAAGCCGGCCACGGCCTTCGTCGCGGACTTCGTCGGCACGATGACGTTCCTTGAGGCCGAGGTCGCCGAAGGGGCGAGCGTGCGCCTGGGAGACGTGGCGATCGAGGCACCGGCGGCAGTGCAGTTCCGAAAGGGAGCGCGCGTACGAGTGGGATTCAGGCCCGAAGAGGTGAAGGTGCGCAATCTCGAGTCCGGGACGGCGAACCGGATCGAAGTCAGGGTCGCGCTTCTGGACTTCCTTGGGGCGTTCTGCCGCGCACGCCTGGAACTGGTCGGGACCGAGAAGATCGCGATCTTGGCCGACTTCTCCGCGAATCTGATGCGCGACTTGGCGGTGTGCGAGGGCCAGACGCTCGCAATCGCGTTGCCGCCGGAATCGCTGCACGTGTTTGCCAAAGAGTGAGTGCGCGATGACGACTGCCACGGTGTCGCATGAAGGGGCACTGCCGTCGCGCCTGCGCCTGGGAGACGCGGTGATCGCACGGGCAGGGGTCGCGTTGCTCGTGATCTGGCTCACCCTGACGATTGCGTTACCACTATGGGCATTGCTCTCGAAGAGCTTTCAGGACAGCGATGGGACCTATGTCGGTGTCGCGAACTACATCCGGTACTTTTCGACGCCGACCCTGTTCGGTTCCATCTTCAACAGTCTGTGGGTCGCACTGGTCACGGCGGCGATCGTCTTGCCGCTGGCGTTCGGCTACGCTTACGCATTGACCCGCAGCCGGTTGCCGTTCAAGGGGCTGTTCTACGCGTTGGCGCTTCTGCCTCTGTTTGCCCCGTCGCTGTTGTCGGCGATGTCGCTCATCTATCTCTTCGGCAACCAGGGGCTCCTGAAAGGGCTTTTGTTCGATGGCGAGATCTACGGCGCGCGTGGCATCGTCGCGGCGCAGGTGTTCTACTGCTTTCCCCACGCGCTGGTCATTCTCGTCACTGCGTTGGCCATGGCCGATGCCAGGCTTTACGAGGTGGCCGAAGCGCTCGGAACAAAGAAGCGGCGAATCTTCTGGACCGTGACTCTGCCCGGCGCGAAGTACGGGCTGATCAATGCCGCCTTTGTCGTGTTTACCCTGGCAATAACCGACTTCGGCATCGCCAAGGTCATTGGTGGTCAGTTCAACGTTCTCGCGACGGACGCCTACAAGCAGGTCGTCGGCCAGCAGAACTTTGAGATGGGTGCCGTGGTCGGCATGGTCCTCCTGGTGCCGGCCGTGCTCGCTTTCGTCGTCGACCGAATGGTTCAACGACGCCAGGTGGCTCTGCTCTCGGCCCGGGCCGTACCTCTGGAGCCGAAGGTGGACCGGGCGCGCGATGCGCTGTTCGCTCTGTACTGCCTCTTGGTCGGCGGGCTCATCGCCGGAGTGCTCAGCGTCGCTGTCTGGGCCTCGTTCATCACCTACTGGCCGTACAATCTGACGCTCACCTTGCGAAACTACGCTTTTGGCACGTTCGATCCGGAAGGGTGGAGCTCGTATTTCAATTCCTTGATCATGGCCTCCATGGTGGCCGTGTTCGGCACGGCCATCGTCTTCACGGGCGCCTATCTGATCGAGAAGACCAAGGCGGCGCCGGGCGGCCGAACTCTCGCGCATCTGCTCGCGATGCTGCCAATGGCCGTACCGGGACTTGTGCTGGGTCTTGGCTACGTCTTCTTCGTGAATGCCGGATGGAATCCCCTGAACGTCTTTTACGGCACGATGGTGGTGCTGGTCGTGAACACGATCGCGCACTTCTACACGGTGTCGCACGTGACGGCGCTGACCGCTTTGAAGCAGATCGACCCGGAATTCGAATCCGTGTCGGCCTCGCTGAAGGTGCCCTTCTGGCGCACCTTCAGCCGTGTCACGGTTCCGATCTGCATGCCCGCGGTTCTCGACATCGCCGTCTATCTGTTCGTGAACGCGCTGACGACCGTGTCGGCCGTGATATTCCTCTACGGACCGGCGACCAAGCTCGCGTCGGTGGCGATCGTCAACATGGATGAGATGGGCGCTTCCGCCGCCGCAGCCGGCATGGCGACCATGATCGTCGTGACCGCGTTGCTCGCCAAGCTGCTGCACCTGGTTGCCGACCGGCTTCTTCTCGGCCGCCTCCAGGCATGGCGGCGGCGGTGAGGCACACCTTTAAAGAAGGTCCGGCGGATGGCGAAGAAGTCACGTCTCAGGCTTGGTAGCGCCGTGCGGCAGAAGTGGAGCGGGGACCGGGTCGTTCGCGCCCCGAGGGGTGGAAACTGATCGATGGACGCAGCCGCACCGCCGCAGTCCGAAAGCGATACGAACATCTCCGCGCGCCGGCGTGCATGGGCTGCACGCAATCTCGATGCCGCGACACAGGCGCTATTGAAGCGCGACGAGCGGCACTTTCTGCGGCAATCCGTGTCGACCCCGTGTCTGAACGCCATCGTGAAGGCGGAGGGTATTTGGATCGAGGACGTTGCCGGCCGCCGCTACATGGATTTTCACGGGAACAACGTGCATCACATCGGGTACGGGCATCCGCGGCTCAAGCGGGCGATCGCCGAACAAATGGACGCGTTGCCGTTCACCCCGCGGCGCTACACGTCCGAACCGGCGATTGCGCTTGCCGAAAAGCTGGCGGCGATCGCTCCTGGCGATCTGTCGAAAGTGCTCCTGACGACCGGCGGCTCTGACGCGGTCGAGGTGGCGATCAAGATCGCGCGGGCCGCGACCGGACGGTACAAGACGCTGTCGTTCTGGGACGCGTTTCATGGTGCCGGATTTGGATCGGCCGCAGTCGGGGGCGAGGCCCTGTTTCGGTCCGGGCCCGTCGGCCCGCTCATGCCGGGGGCGGAGCATGTGGCGCCGTTCGGGAGCTACCGTTGCCCCTATGGCATGCCCACCGCGGAACAGTCGGGCGAAGCGTGCGCCCGCATGATCGACTACGTTCTCAGCCGCGATGGCGATGTCGCCGCCTTCATTGCCGAGCCCATCCGGGCGGTGCCGTACCTGCCGCCGGAAGGATTCTGGCGCACGGTGAGGGACATCTGCGATCGGCATGGCACCTTGCTCGTATTCGACGAGATCCCGATGGGTCTCGGCAAGACGGGCCGCATGTTTGCCAGCGAGCACGATGGGGTGGTGCCGGATGTCATGGTCGTCGGCAAGGCGCTGGGCGGAGGCATTCTGCCGATCGCGGCGGTGGTAACCCGGCCGGAACTCGATGTCGGCGGCGATTATGCCTTTGGACACTATACGCACGAGAAGAACCCGGTCACCGCGCGCGCGGCCCTGACCACGATCGAGATCATCGAGGACGAGCGGCTGGTCGAGAATGCCGCGACCGTCGGCGCAGAGGCCTTGTCGCGCCTCGAGGAGATGAAGGGGCGGCACCCATTGATCGGGGACGTCCGCGGCCGCGGGCTTCTGCTGGGCATAGAACTTGTGACGAACCGGGACACGCGCGAGCCGGCGACGCAGGCCGCGGAGGCGGTGATGTACGGTGCTCTCGATCGCGGTGTGTCGTTCAAGACGACGTTCGGTAACGTTCTGACATTGACGCCGCCTTTGACCATCACGGCCGCTGAAATGAATCAGGCTCTCGATGCCATTGAGGCGGCGCTTTCCGAAGTCGAAGCTGGCGGCGAGGGCGCGTACCTCTAGGGGCGACGGCCCGCAAGCGGGCGTGAGGGGGGCGGAATGGAGCCAAGCGATGTGAGGTCCGCGGCGGATGCCCGACGGATTGTCGAGCAGCGTCGCCTCAAGCACGTGAAACTCGGCGTGACCGATGTCGACGGCATTCTGCGCGGAAAATATATGAGCCGCGACAAGTTCTTCTCCGCTTTGGAGGACGGTTTCGGCTTCTGTGACGTGGTCCTGGGTTGGGATTCCAACGACCAACTTTACGACAACGTGTCTTTCACCGGCTGGCACACGGCCTATCCCGACGCTCTGTGCCACATCGTGCCGACAAGCTGCCGCGACCTGCCGCTTGAAGGCGACATGCTGTTCTTCCTCGCCGAATTCGGTGCGCCGGCCGCGACCGTGTGCCCACGCGGCACGCTGCGCCGGGTCCTGGATCGGGCTGCCGGTCTCGGCTATGCCGTCACCGCCGCGGCCGAGTTCGAGTTCTTCCTGTTCGACGAGACGCCGCAATCCGTCCGCGAAAAGGATTATCGCGGGCTGCGCACGGTGACGCCGGGGTTCTTCGGCTATTCGGTCCTCCGCGCTTCCGTCCACGCCGAGTTCTACGAGGAATTGCTCCGCCTGTGCGAAGCCATGCGCATGCCGCTTGAAGGCCTGCACACCGAAACCGGCGCCGGCGTGCTGGAAGCGGCCATCGCCCATGCCGATGCGCTCGAAGCGGCAGACCGCGCGACGCTGTTCAAGACATTCACCAAGATTGCCGCGCAACGGCGCGGCTGGATGGCGACCTTCATGGCCAAGTGGTCGAAGGAATGGCCCGGCCAATCAGGCCATCTGCATTTGTCGCTGCGAGAGAGGGACGGCGCACCGGCTTTCTACGATCCCACCCAGCCGCACAACATCTCCGATACCATGCGCTGGTTCATCGGCGGCCAGCAGGCGCTGATGCCCGAACTGCTGGCCATGGTGGCGTCCACCGTCAATAGCTATTCCCGCCTCATTCCCGGCTTCTGGGCGCCGACCGAGGCGTGCTGGGGCATCGAGAACCGCACCTGCGCGCTCCGCGCGATCCCCGGCTCCGCCAAGTCGCAGCGTGTCGAGTATCGAATCGCGGCCGCCGACATCAATCCCTACCTCGCTCTCGCCGCGGCCATCGGCTCCGGTCTATGGGGGATTGAGAACCGCATCGAGCCGGATCCGCCGATCGTCGGCAATGCCTACGAGCGGACCTGTCCCGAGGAGCGCCGGCTGCCGCGCACTCTGTGGGATGCGGCGCAGCGCTTCAAACATTCGGCCGCGGCACGCGATCTGTTCGGCGATGCTTTCGTCGACCACTACGCCGCCACGCGCGAATGGGAAGAGCGCGAATTCCGCAAGGCGGTGACCGACTGGGAAATGGCGCGCTACTTCGAGATCATCTGAGGTGTGAGAACGATGCCGCCGCGCGCCAACTGGAACTATCCCACCTCGGTCTGGTTCGGTGCCGGTCGCGTCGCCGAGCTCGCGTCGGCCGCCCGTACGGCCGGAATGCACCGGCCGCTGTTTGTCACGGACCCGAACCTCGCCGCTTTGCCGATGAGCAAGGCTGCATGCGAGGCACTCGCCGCTGCCGGTGTGCCGGTGACCGTGTTCTCTGACGTCAAGCCGAACCCCGTCGCCGAGAACATTGCCGCCGGGGTCGCGGCCTTTCGCGCCGGCGATCACGACGGCGTCATCGCTTTCGGGGGAGGCTCTGCGCTCGATGCGGGCAAGGTGATTGCCTTCATGCACGGCCAGACGCGGCCGATCTGGGATTTCGAGGATGTCGGCGACTGGTGGACCCGCGCCGATCCGGCCGGCATCGCCCCGATCGTCGCCGTGCCCACAACCGCAGGAACGGGCTCGGAAGTCGGGCGGGCAGGGGTCATCACCGACCCCGCAACCCACACCAAGAAGATCATCTTCCACCCGATGATGATGCCGAAGGTCAGCATCTGTGACCCCGCGCTCACCGTCGGAATGCCGGCGCGCATCACCGCCGGAACGGGTTTCGATGCCCTGGCCCATTGCCTCGAGGCCTATTGCGCACCGGGCTTCCATCCGCTCGCGGACGGCATCGCGGTGGAAGGCATCCGGCTCGTCAAGGAGAGCCTTGAAAGAGCGGTGAAGACCGGCTCCGACCTCGACGCGCGCGCCGACATGATGGCCGCGGCCGCGATGGGGGCGACGGCCTTCCAGAAGGGCCTGGGCGCGATCCATGCCTTGTCGCATCCGGTCGGATCGCTCTATGACACCCACCACGGACTGACCAACGGCGTGTTCATGCCCTACGTGCTGGCCTTCAACCGCAAGGCGATCGACGAGCGGATCCGGCGGCTCGCGGCCTATCTCGGCCTGCGCGCCAGCTTCCGCGCCTTCATGGATTGGATCCTGGAACTGCGCGCCCGGTGCGGCGTACCGCACACGCTGGCCGATCTTGGTGTCGATGCCCGCTGGGCCGATCAGGTCGTCGCGATGGCGCCTGCCGATCCGACCGCGGGAGGAAATCCGGTTCCTCTCGATCGCCGGGCCGCGCGCACGATCTTCAATCGCGCGATGGATGGACGCCTCTAGCGATGCGGCGCGAGGATTTCGCCGCGCCTGCAGGCGAGGCCGTTTCCATTTCGAGTGTCGGCCAGAAACCCTGGCTGGCGCTGGTCAACGGCTTCGGTCTCACGCTCGGCGACAGCCTCATCGGTCTTCAGGCCCTCCATGCGGCGAAAACGATCGGGCGCTTCGCCGGCCACGACGTGGTGACCTTCCGGCTGCGGCCCGAACGCAGCGCGATCATTGCCGAGCTCTATCGGCGGTCGCCGCACATAACGGCCGTCCACGCGCAGCCCTATCACGGCATCGGCCGACACCCGCCGGACCGGTTCATCGACATCCGCGACTTTGCCTTCGATCCGCAGTTTCGCGGCGTCGCCATGATCGACTACTTTCTGCGGCAGCTCGGCGTCGACCCTGCGGACGTTCCCGCAGCCTTGAAGCGCAATGGCTGGCTTGCCTCGCGCGTCGCGCTGGGCGCACCCCCATTACGACCATACATTCTCGTCTGCCCGTGCGCGGCGATGGCCATGCGCGACATGCCGGAGGCCGCGCATCGGCGCATTCTTGAGGTGCTGACGGCTTCGACGGATCTGCCGATCGTCACGCAGGGAACCGTGCCGGAGCGCTTTGTTGGCCGCGTTTTCCCGGCACTCGCCGCAGGCGATCTCGATGCCTTGTGCCGGCTGGTCGCCGGCGCGTCCCTGATCGTGTCGACGGACACGGCCATGGTCCATCTTGCCGATGCGTTTTCGGTGCGATGCCTCGCCTTTTTCACGACGCACCGGCCGGAATGGCGCGTTCGCGATTACCCCTATTGCGACGCGATCGATCTCCGCGCCCCGCTGCCCGACGCGCTCGAATTCCCTCGGGATGAGGCCGACGTGGCCGCCGCGGACGGTGCCTGGTTCCGCGCCGGAGGGCTCGACTGGCTCGAGCCGGTCATCGCGCGGATGCTCGATTTACGCTTTCCATCGGAGACCCTGGGCGCCCTCGTGTGATTCAGACGCCGATCCGGCCGAAGCCCGGAATCTTGATCCCGGGCCGCCGCAGGTCGAGTCCGGCGACGAGGCCGAGGAAGTTCAGTTCAACGCCCTCGACCCAGCCGATCTTGAATCCCAACGCGCCCCAGAGGCTGAGCTCGATCCCGGTGCCGCTGTCGGTCAGCCCGAGATAAAATCCCTCCGGGCGGAAGTCCTTTCCAATCGCTTCCGGTGGCAGGGCGACCGCGAGATCCGGCACGGCCCGCAATACTGTGGCGACGAACGTGTTGCTGTTGGGCCCGGGCCAGATCCGATACGCACCGTAATCGTTGAAGGGGTATTCGGCGATGGCCGCCTCGATGCGGGGAATGATCGCCGCCGCAGGCGCGCCGGTGATGTCCGCGACGACCTCCGGCACGTTTCCATACCAGCGTCCGTCGGCGGCCCAGCCGTTCACCCGCACCGGCCGTCCCCAACCGACGACGTCGTAACGTGTCCAGCGCGGCGCGCCCGCGGCTTTGACCACGATCCAGCTGTGCACCGCGAACAGACCCTTCCACCCCCCGGTCCGTCCGGCGAAGACGATGACCCGCGCCTGGGGCTCGGCGGATGCATCGGGGAGCAGGCCGCTGCTCACCCAGCTCGCTTCGCGCCAGCTGCGCGGCCGCTCCTCCACGGCGAAGAGCGTCGCGCGACCCGCCAGCGGCAACAGGAACAGCAGGAAAATCGCAACGAGTAGCGGCTTGACGAAGCGTCGCATCGGGCGCGAAGTGAAATTGTTCTTTCCGTCCGTAATGTGGCAGGAACCTGCCGCGCCGTCGAGCTGAGCGCCTGTATGACCAACCCGGTCCTCGTGGAGGTCAGTCGCGGCTCCTTGGTAGAGAGCCGCCACCGCGGCGCGGTCGCGGTCGTGGACAGCGCCGGCGCAAGCGTGCTCGCTTTGGGTGACATTGACCGTCCGGTTTTTCCGCGCTCGGCCGTGAAAGCGCTGCAGGCACTGCCCCTGATCGAAAGTGGGGCCGCCGACGATTACGGCGACGAGGAATTGGCCGTGATTTGCGCTTCGCACGGAGGCGAGCCGGACCACGTGGAAGCCGTCAAACGGCTATTGGCGCGATCCGGGTTGTCGCCGCTCGATCTTGAATGCGGCGCGCACTGGCCGAGTCACGCGGACACAACACAGACGCTCCTGCGGCAGGGGGCCCACCCCTCGGCGCTCCATAACAATTGTTCCGGCAAGCACGCGGGGTTTCTTTGTTTGGCCGGTGTCCTCGCCGTGGATCATCGCGGCTACGGCAGCTCGGTGCATCCCGTGCAGCAGGCCGTACGTGAAGCGATCTCGCGGCTCACCGGGGAGCCTTTGGCAGAAGATCGCTGCGCCGTCGACGGCTGTTCGGTTCCCACCTACGCGGTTCCGCTGAAGAACCTTGCTCTGGCTTTCGCGCGGTTCGGTACAGGCGGGGGAATGTCGCAACGAAGCGCGGCCGCGGCGGCCCGCCTTCGGGCGGCCTGTGCTGCCCGGCCGTGGTACGTCGCCGGCACCGGACGCTTCTGCACGGCGATCATGGCGGCGCTGGGCGCGCGCGTCTTCGTCAAGACGGGAGCGGAAGGGGTGTTTTGCGCCGCCTTTCCGGAACTTGGCTACGGCGTTGCGCTCAAGATCGACGACGGCGCCACGCGGGCCGCGCAGGCGGCCATGGCTGCGCTGATCCTTCGCTTTCTGCCGTTGTCGTCCTCCGAGCGGGTCCGGATCGAAGGATGGATGCGGCCGGAGCTGCGCAATTGGAACGATATCGCGGTCGGGCGCATCGAGCCCGCGCCGATACTGCGCGACTAGATCCTATTGCACCCGGTTCCCGCGGATCGCGAGGTGCGCATGAGCGCCGGATCCCTCCCGTGCGAGGTCGCCGGTCACGATCTTCTCCCATTCCAGCCCAAGAATGGCGCCGCGTTGCGCCTGGGCGATCATATTGTCCGCGATCAGGACGGCTCCGCTGCCAGGGACCACCGAGACGCCGATGCCAATTCCGGCGCGTCGCACGATATTCCCGGTGACACTGACGTTCCGCAGATGCGGACCCCAACCGACGCCGATGCCCATGCGCGGGGCGTTTTCGATCACGTTGCCCGTGCAGGCCGTATCCGCTTCGATACCGATACCGACGCCGAGCCGGTTGTTCGGATCGACGAGCGCTTGGCCGCGAGGAAGCAAGTTGCGAACAACATTGCCTTGAACGACGGCCAAACGTCCGCCCTCGTTGAAGTTCGTAACCGAGATGCCGTCGGCCGCACCGTCCACGATGTTGTTGGCGATGATGGCGCCCTCGAACGCGAATTCGGCATAGATCGCGGTTTCGCCCAACGCGGTGCAGTTGTTGCCGAGAATCTGCAGGTTGGATGCCGAGTTGCCGCGGATCGCAGAGAAGGCGCAGCCATTGATCCTGTTTCCCCGGACGATCACGTTGGCGGCGCGGAAGACGTTGATCGCATTTCCGTTCTGGCCGGATCCGCCGGCCTTGGCGGCGACGTCCTCGATCCGGTTGTCGATCACCTGCGTTCCATCGTCGCCGCTCTCCGTGCGCCAGACTTGAATGCCATTGTTGGCCGCGTTGTGAATGCGGTTGCGGGCGATCAGGAGGCCGCGTGCATCGATGGAGAAGATACCGCTCTCGGCGGACCGCGTGAGGCTATTGCCGATGACCGTCCCTTCGGTACCTTCGAGCGCAAGGCCAATGCGGCCGGAGGAGGAGATGGTGCAGTTCTCGACGCGCACGGAGCGGCATGCGCTGAAATGAACGAGACCGCGGCCCTCCGGAAGGGTGTGACCGGCACCGTCGAGCGTCAGGCCAGCCAGACTCACGTGGTCGACCCGGTTGGCCGAAACAAGAGCCGTGCCGCGGATCAGAACCAGTCGCGTTGCTCCCGGCACGCCCACGATGCTGCCGCCGGCGGGAAGCCGGATCTCGCCCACCCGATAGGTGCCTGGGGGAAGGGCGAGGGGACGGCGGGCGCCCGCCGCCTGATCCACGGCACGTTGCAGCGTGCGCGTCTGATCTTCGCTGCTGTCCGGCCGAACGCCGAGCTGTGTTGCGTTGATACCGAGCGCGCCGATTTCGGCGGAGGCGGGCTGTTGCGCGATCGTCGCGCCCGCAGCAGCTGCCGCGAGAGCACAAAAGCGCCGGCGGTGGAGTAGCATCACGGGCCTCGCATCAAGAGGAAGAAGCGGGAAGATCGATACGTCGCGTTTTCAATCCCGCCGATTGCTCCGTTCGCGCCGTTGTGCTCTGGGCGGCGGCGACCAGAGCGGTCAGGATACGTGCGCAGGCCTGCGCGAGGTCGTCTCCCGTCGGCGGAACCCGGCCGCGGCGCCGCGTCGGTGATGTCCGGATCTGCGGCACGTGTACGAAGGCAATCATGGCCGGCCTCTTCGATTGCCGCAGCACCTGCCAGTAAAGATAATTGCATAAGTAGCGACCGGCATCGCGCGATAGGCGCGTGGGCACCGGCGCGGAGCGGGTCGCGGCAAGAAGGCGCCTGAAGGGGGCCCGGCCGGGGAGCCACGAGGGGCCTTCGCAATCGATCTGCGCACGAGGAACGCGGCCGTCACGGTCGCTCAGGAGGACCGAGCGGGCGTTGCGCGCCCGGGTCTCGATCCGGATGTGGCGGGTCCGCGCGGCGAGACCGAGCATCAGGACGATGTCCGGTTGCTCCCGCGCCAGCAGCGTCGGCAGCTCGGCGTCGACGGCCCCGTAGCTGGTGCGGAACACATGAAGGTGCCGATCGGTGCCGGATAGCCCAGGCCGCCGCAGCTGGACCAAGCGCTTGGCCACGGCCGGCGTGGGATTGAACGGGGCGCCGGGAAACGGACCGAACGCCGTAATCAGGACGCGGAGCGGGGCGGAAGCGGTCAAGGGCGCGGCCGAGGTGGTAGTGTGACCGGGCGAGCTTATATTGAACCCGGCCTTGCGGCGATACGGGCGGGGAATGACGCTGGCCGGGAGACATTCATGAAGAACAGTACGTTGGTTGCCCTCCTCGTCGCATTGGTGATGGCGATCCCCGTTTCAGCCGAAGCCGGAGGCCGGAAAAGGACCAAAATAAAGCGGCCGCCGCAGCCGGCCTATGTGGTGGTCTGGCCCCCTGCGCGGCGCATGTTCCCGGATCCCAGCTTTGGTCCCGGGACCTTCACCGGGGCGGTCCGGCCACCCTGCACGATCGATCTCGGCTACGGCCGGTGGGAGAGTTGCGAGTCGGCGTTCCGCTGAAGGCCGGCCGGAATTACAGGCCCATTTCGGCCGCGACCTCGTCGGCGGCCAGGCCGGGTGACACGGTGCCCGCCCCGACAGCCGCTTCGATCGTCTTCACCTTTTCCCGCAGTCGGGGATCGGAGCGCAGCCGCTCCATCAAACGCGCCTCCAGCAGGCTCCAGAACCATTTGATCTGCTGGTCGCGCCGACGGGCGGTCAATTCGCTGCTCGCGGTGGTGCGCTCGCGATGTTCGAGGATCCGGTCCCACAATTCGGCAATCCCCGTATTGGCGAGGGCCGAATAGGTCAGGACCGGCGGCGTCCAGGTGGCCGTACGCGGCGTCAGGATGTGGAGCGCAGCCCGGTACTCTGCCGCCGCCGCCTTTGCGCGTGCAATGTTGTCGCCGTCCGCCTTGTTGACCGCGATCATGTCGGCGAGCTCGAGCACGCCCTTCTTGATGCCCTGCAGTTCGTCGCCTGCTCCGGGAAGCATCAGGACGAGAAAGAAGTCGGTCATGTCGGCGACAGCCGTTTCCGACTGCCCGATCCCGACCGTTTCGACCAGAATGACGTCGTATCCGGCCGCCTCGCACAGCAGCATCGTCTCACGCGTCTTGGCGGCAACGCCACCCAGCGTACCGGAGGCGGGGGAGGGGCGGATGAAGGCGTTCGGGTCCGCCGCAAGCCGCGCCATCCGCGTCTTGTCGCCCAGAATCGAGCCGCCCGTCCGCTGCGAGGAAGGATCGACCGCGAGCACGGCGACCCGGTGCCCGCGGCCGGTGAGATAGGTGCCGAGCGTATCGACAGTCGTCGACTTGCCCACGCCTGGAACGCCGGTGATGC
>Ga0182741_1002284_pt1 | contig 22741 bp, 17 predicted proteins | sample eDN5th37CBELigOP_FD_128874 | JGI IMG/M metagenome (GOLD analysis project Ga0182741, IMG submission 128874) | Enriched Organic Plus compost microbial communities from Emeryville, California, USA - eDNA 5th pass 37_C BE-Lig OP (version 2) (version 2) ... | reverse complement strand
GTCCTCGACCGCTACAACCAGGAGCTCGACCCCAAGGAGTGGCTCGACATCGAGTACGTCGACTGGAAGTCCTCCGGCGACACCCGGTTCGCGCCCCTCGCGAGCGCCAAGGGCGAGATCGAGTGCAACGGCTTCTGGAACCACAAGCCGCCGCGCACCGACAAGGACGGCGTCTGGATCCCGTCGCAGGTCGAGAAGGCCCCGAACCTCGTGCGACGCGCGCAGGAGCCGGGTGCCAATGTCGGCCGCTGCCGCGTGATCGAGCTGCAGCCGACGCCGTACGGCGAGTGCCTCTACAACCTGCACCAGGACGACAACAACCGTCTCAACCCCGACGGCACCGGCTGGGTCGTGCGCGGGTTCTTCAACCTCACCGATGACAAGGACAGCTTCTTCGTCCTGCGTGAGAACCGCACCGACCCTGAGGGCGAGGTGCGCATCGCGCTCCCCGCCGGTGCGCAGCTCATCATCGACACGCAGCGCCTGTGGCACGCCGCGACCCACGTCGGCACCGAGCCGCGCTACTGCCTCATCACCTCGTGGACGTCGGGCCCCGAGCTCGACGCCTACATCGAGAAGTACCACGGCGTGAACCACGTCGAGAGCGTGTACGTCCCGCAGGACGTGCTCGAGGCGGGCTACGCCGAGCAGGCGCGCAAGGACGCCGCCCGCGCGGCGTACTACGCCGCCAAGGGCCAGGCCGAGGTCCGGGCCATGAGCGAGGCCTGATCTCGTCGAACCTCCGCGTCGGCCCCGGTCCCCGGATCGGGGCCGACGCCCATCCGGGATCGCGCGACACGGAATGACATCCTTGTGATTCCGCTGGTTCCGCAGGCATAATGGCCCCAGCACAACCGAACACCGCCGCCCTCCGTATCAGGTCGTTGGGGAAGACGTACCTGGACGAAACGGAGACATCATGGCGACACCTCAGGCGCGTGGCGTGGTCTTCATCCACTCCGCGCCACGAGCGTTGTGCCCCCACCTCGAGTGGGCGGTCGGGCGCGTGCTCGGGCGTGCGGTGAGCTTCGACTGGACCGACCAGGCTGTGCTCGCGGGGAGCCGGCGGGCCGAGTTCTACTGGGCGGGCCCGGCCGGCACGGGCGCCGCACTCGCGACCGCCATCCGCGGCTGGGAGCACCTGCGCTTCGAGGTCACCGAAGACCCGACGCCGCGCAGCGACGGCGGGCGCTGGCTCCATACGCCGAGCCTCGGCATCCACTACGCCCAGACCGACTCGGCCGGGAACGTCGTCATCGGCGAGGACCGCATCCGCTACGCGATGGAGCTCGCGGCCGGCGACCCGCGCGAACTCGAACGCGAGCTCAAGGTCGCGCTCGGCTCGGCATGGGACGACGAGCTCGAGCCCTTCCGCCACGCGAGCGACGACGCACCCGTCGTGTGGCTGCACAAGGTGGGGTGATCGGCGGGCACGCCGGACAGCGTGCCAACAGGCCCCCGGGGCGCGGCGAGGCGCGAATACCGGATGCCGGAGACCGGAGTCCCGGCGCTGGGAAGGCGAATCGCCGCCCCCGGAGCAGACGAAGATCCCCGGGCATCCTGATTGGACCAGGACGCCCGGGGATCTGTCTTGTGCGGGAGATCAGACGGACGCGAACGCCGCGACGGCGTTGTGCCCGCCGAAGCCGAACGAGTTGCTGATCGCGAGCTGGTCGCCGTCGCCCAGGGCGAGCGGCGAGCCGGAGATGCGGAACGGCACCTCGGGGTCCTGCTCGGTCACGTTGATCGTCGGGGGAGCCTGGCGGTCGCGCAACGCGAGCACGGTGAAGATCGCTTCGAGCGCTCCCGTGCCGCCCAGCAGGTGTCCGGTCGAGGCCTTGGTCGCCGACACGGGGATCTCGTCGACGCGGTCTCCGAACACCGTCTTCAGCGCGACGTACTCGTTCGGGTCGCCCACGGGAGTCGAGGTCGCGTGCGCGTTGATGTGCGTGACGTCGTCGGGCGAGGCATCCGCCATCTCGAGCGCCATGCGCACCGCGCGCGACGCGCCTTGGCCCTCGGGGTCGTTCGCCGTGATGTGGTAGGAGTCGGCGGTGACGCCGCCGCCGACGAGCGCCGCGTAGATCTTGGCGCCGCGGGCGCGAGCGTGCTCCTCGGTCTCGAGGATCAGCGCACCGGCGCCCTCGCCCATGACGAACCCGTCACGGTCGACGCTGCACGGACGCGAAGCGGTCTCGGGGGAGTCGTTGCGACGCGAGAGCGCCTGCATCGACGAGAACGCCGCGACGGTGATCGGGTGGATCGCCGACTCGGTGCCGCCCGCGATCACGACGTCCGCGAGGCCGGCCTGCAGGTGCTCGTACGCGTTCACGAGCGACTCGGTGCTCGAGGCGCACGCGCTGGCGACCGTGCGTGCGTAGGCGCGCGCGTTGAAGTGGAGCGAGAGGTTGCCCGCTGCCGCATTCGGCATGAGCATGGGCACCGTCATCGGCATGACCCGGCGCGGCCCCTTCTCGCGAAGAGTGTCCCACGCGTCGAGCAGCGTCCACACGCCGCCGATGCCGGTTGCGAAGTCGACGCCGAGCCGCTCCGGCTCGACCTCCGGCGCGCCGGCGTCCGCCCACGCTTCGAGGGCGGCGACCATCGCGAACTGCGACGCGGGATCGAGGCGCTTCGCAACCGGGCGCTCGAGCACAGTGTCGGGTCGCACCTTCGCCTCGGCGGCGAACGTCACGGGAAGCTCGTACTGCGAGACCCAGTCGTACTCGAGCGTGTGCGCTCCCGAGACGCCGTCGAGCAGGGCCGACCAGCTCTCCGGCGCGGTTCCTCCGAGGGGCGAACTCGCTCCGATGCCGGTGACGACGATGCGCTTGGTGCTCATGAAGTGGTTCCTCGTGGTCGTGGGCAGAGGGCACAGGGGGCGGGCGGGCGCACCGTGCGCACCCGCCCGCGTGCCCTCAGGACTGGTTGGACGTGATGTAGTTGACGGCGTCGCCGACGGTCTTGAGGTTCTTGACCTCGTCGTCGGGGATCGTGACGCCAAACTTCTCCTCGGCATTGACGACGATCGTCATCATCGAGATCGAGTCGATGTCGAGGTCGTCGGTGAACGACTTCTCGAGCGCGACCTCGTCGGCCGAGATCCCCGTCTCGTCGGTGATGAGCTCGGCGAGTCCGGCGAGGACCTCTTCGTTGGTGAGTGCCATGGTTTCTCCTTCGTGGATGGTCGGGGCCCGTGGGCCAGTTCAGTCTAGGGTCGAGCGCGGGGCGCTCACGGGAGCACGACGACCTGGGCGGCGAACACGAGTCCCGCCCCGAAGCCGATCTGCAGGGCGAGTCCGCCGCTGAGCTCAGGGTGCTCCTCGAGCAGGCGGTGCGTCGCGAGCGGGATCGACGCCGCCGACGTGTTGCCGGTCGTCTCGATGTCGCGACCGATCACGACGGTGTCGGGCAGCTTGAGCTGCTTCGCGAACTCATCGATGATGCGCATGTTCGCCTGGTGCGGCACGAAGGCGGCGAGATCGGATGCCTCGACGCCCGCGGCCTCGAGGGCCTGACGTGCGACCTTCACCATCTCCCACACGGCCCAGCGGAAGACCGTCGGGCCCTCCTGGCGCAGCGTGGGCCACGGTGCGGCGCCGTCGCGGAACTCGACGAGCGTGTGGTTCATGCCGACCGCGTCGGCCTTCGAGCCGTCCGAGCCCCACACGGTCGGGCCGATGCCCGGGGTGTCGCTCGGGCCGATGACCACCGCGCCCGCGCCGTCGCCCAGCAGGAATGAGATGCTGCGGTCCGTGGGGTCGACGACGTCGCTGAGCTTCTCGGCGCCGACGACGACGGCGTACTTCGCCGCGCCGGCGCGGATGAGGGCGTCCGCCTGCGCGACGCCGTACGCGAAGCCCGCGCACGCCGCGTTGAGGTCGTAGGCCGCCGCGGGGTTTGCGCCGATGCGGTCGGCCACGATCGCCGACACCGACGGCGTCTGCTTCGGGTTGCTGATCGTCGCGACGATGACGAGGTCGATGTCGGCCGGGTCGACGCCCGACTTCTCGACCGCCTCGGTCGCGGCATCCGTCGACAGCTCGATCGCCGTCGTCTCCTTGACGGCGCGCGTGCGCGTGATGATGCCCGTGCGCTGACGGATCCACTCGTCGCTGGAGTCGATGGGGCCGACGAGGTCGTCGTTGGGCACGGCGATCTCACCCCGCGCCGCTCCGTACGAGTAGATGCGGGTGTGGGCCGCCCCTTGGGGCTGGATGACGCCGGCGGTCATGCTTGTGCTCCATTCTCGGCGGCGCCGAGCAGCTCGGCGGCCGCGCTCAGGTCATCGGGAGTCTTGACGGCGACGGTCGGAACGCCGCGCAGCGCCCGCTTCGCGAGCCCCACGAGCGTGCCGGCAGGCGCGAACTCGATGATGCCGCTCGCCCCGGCCGCCGCGAAAGCCTCCATGCACTTATCCCATCGCACGGGTGAGGCCACCTGCGCGACGAGGAGGTCGAGCGCGTCCTTGCCGCTCGAGACGACGGAGCCGTCGCGGTTGGTCCACACGGTGGCGGTGGGGTCGGATGCCGCGACTTCCGCCGCGGCCACGCGGAGCGTCTCGACCGCGGGCGCCATGTAGCGCGTGTGGAACGCCCCCGCGACCTGCAGCGGGATCACGCGCGTGCCGGCGGGCGGGTTCTCGGCGAGGGCCGCCAGGGCGTCCAGAGCACCCGCCGCGACGAGCTGGCCGCCGCCGTTGTAGTTCGCCGGGGTCAGGCCGAGCTCGGTGAGTCGCGCGACGACCGCGTCCTGGTCGCCGCCGATGACGGCGCTCATGCCGGTCTTCTCAGTCGCGGCCGCCTCGGCCATGGCGCGCCCACGGATGCCGACGAGTCGCATGCCGTCGCTCGGAGTCAGCACGCCGGCAGCGATGAGCGACGCGATCTCGCCGACCGAGTGCCCCGCGAAGCCCTGTGGCTTCGCCTCGGACCGTTCGGAGAGCGCAGCCCACGACAGGATTCCGGCGGCGACGATGAGCGGCTGGGCGACCTGGGTGTCGCGGATGCGGTCGGCATCCCACTCGGTGCCGGCCGCGACGAGGTCGACGCCGGCGGCCTCGGAGAAGGCCGCCAACTGCTCGCGCGCCCCCTCGAGCTCGAGCCAGGGGGAGAGGAATCCGGGTGTCTGCGACCCCTGACCGGGGAAGACGGCGATGATCACCATCCCATCCTGCCAAGGATCTCGCGTCTCATCTGGCGGCTTCCGCACAAGATCGACGGAGTCCTTTGTGCGTGCCGCACAGGGGCCGAGGCATCGGGAGGCGTCAGTGGGTGGGTCGTCGCGTGGCGGCGGTGCGGCGGCGCGTGGCATCCGTGCCGATCGATCCCAGGATCAGCGCGGTCTGCAGGATCAGCGCCTCACGGGCCCCCGTCGCGTCCCAGCCGATGACGTCCGACACGCGCTTGAGCCGGTAGCGCACGGTGTTCGGATGCACGAACAGCTCGCGTGCCGTCGCCTCGAGCGAGCGACCGTTGTCGAGGTAGCTCCACAGGGTCGCCACCAGATCGGCGCTGTGCGCCTGCAGGGGACGATAGATCCGCTCGACGAGCGTCTGCTTCGCGAGCGGGTCGCCCGCGAGGGCGCGCTCCGGCAACAGGTCGTCGGCCTCGACGGGGCGGGGCGCATGCCGCCACGCGCGCGCGACGGCGAAGCCCGCGAGGGCGGCTCGCGCGCTCTGTCCCGCATCCACGAGCGCCGGCACCGTCGGCCCGAGCACGAGGTGCCCGTCGCCGAAGCCGGGTTCGAGGCGGTTCGCGATGTCGAGGAACGGCAGGTCGGTGGGTGTGTCGTCGGAGCGACCGGATGCCTCGGCCCGCCCGATCACGAGCACGAGCCGCGACCCCTGCACGCCCACGAGCACATCGACGCCGAGCTTGCGCGCGGTGCGGCGCAGCTGGTCGATGTCGAACTGGGGCGGCGTCGTGCCGACGAGCACAGAGACCTCGCCGTGGCCGTGCCACCCGAGGGCGGCGATGCGGCTCGGGAGCTCCTCGTCGGCCTCGCCGGTGAGGATCGAATCGACGACGAGCGCCTCCAGGCGCGCATCCCACAGCCCGCGGGCCTCGGCCGCCCTCGCGTAGACGTCGGCCGCCGCGAAGGCGACTTCGCGCGAGTAGAGGAGGATCGCCTCGCGCAGGTGCTCGCCGCGGCCCGCGACCCGCTCCTCTGTGACCTCGACCGTGACCCGGATGAGCTGCAGCGTCTGCTGGAGGCTGACGCTGCGCAGCAGCTCACGCGGGGCGGCCGCGAAGATGTCGGCGGCGATCCACGGGGTGGAGTTGGGCTCGTCGTACCACTGGATGAACGACGTGATGCCCGCCTGCGCGACCAGCCCCACAGCGGAGCGGCGCGCAGGCGGCATCTCGGCGTACCACGGCAGGGTCTCCTCGAGACGCTTGATCGTCGCCGTGGCGAGGTCGCCCGAGATGCGGCGCAGCCACGCGAGCGTCTCGGCCTTGTCGAGCGGCGTCGTCTCGGGCATCGCCCGGGTCAGCTCTCGCCGCCCGCGTTGCCGCTCGTGCCGGCCGACACGTCGTGCAGGCGGTACTTCTCGATCGCCTGCGCCGCGAGGCCCCGGTCGACCTTGCCCTCCGCGGCGAGCTCCTGCAGCGTCCGCACCACGATCGAAGGTCCGTCGATCTTGAAGAAGCGGCGGGCCGCCGGACGCGTGTCGGAGAAGCCGAAGCCGTCGGCGCCGAGCGTCGCGAAGCGGTTCGGCACCCACGGGCGGATCTGATCCTGCACCGCGTGCATGTAATCGCTCACCGCGACGACCGGGCCCTCCGCGTCGCGCAGCTTCTCGGTGAGGTACGCCGTCTTGGGCTCCTCCTCGGGGTGGAGGAAGTTGTGCTCGTCGGCGGCGAGGCCGTCGCGACGCAGCTCGCTCCACGAGGTCACCGACCACACGTCGGCCACGACGCCCCAGTCCTCCTTGAGGAGCTGCTGCGCCTCGAGCGCCCACGGCACGCCGACGCCCGACGCGAACAGCTGAGCGCGGGGACCCTCGCCCTCGCCCACCGCGATGCGGTGGATGCCCCGCACGATCCCCTCGACGTCCACACCCTCGGGCTCGGCCGGCTGCACGAGCGGCTCGTTGTAGACCGTGAGGTAGTACATGACGTTCGGGTCGGGGTGCTGCCCGCCGTACATGCGCTCGAGACCGGAGCGCACGATGTGGGCGATCTCGTAGCCGTACGCCGGGTCGTACGCGATCGTGGCCGGGTTCGTCGACGCGAGGAGCGGCGAGTGCCCGTCGGCGTGCTGCAGCCCCTCGCCCGTCAGCGTCGTGCGGCCGGCGGTCGCGCCGATGATGAAGCCGCGGGTCATCTGGTCGCCGGCGGCCCAGAACGCGTCGCCCGTGCGCTGGTACCCGAACATCGAGTAGAAGACGTACACGGGGATGAGCGGCTCGCCGTGCGTCGAGTACGACGTGCCCGTCGCCGTGAAGGCGGCGGCGGCGCCGGCCTCGTTGATGCCGACGTGCATGATCTGCCCCTGCGGGCTCTCCTTGTAGGCGAGCAGCAGGTCGCGGTCGACCGACGTGTAGTTCTGCCCGTGCGGGTTGTAGATCTTCGCGGTCGGGAAGTACGCGTCCATGCCGAAGGTGCGCGCTTCGTCGGGGATGATCGGCACGATCCGGTGACCGAAGTCCTTGGCCCGCAGCAGGTCCTTGAGCAGGCGGACGAATGCCATCGTCGTCGCGATCTCCTGCGTGCCCGAGCCCTTCTTCGGCAGTGCATACGCCTCGTCGCCGGGAAGCGCGATGTCGACGTGGTGCGATCGGCGCTCCGGCAGGAAGCCGCCCAGCGCGCGACGGCGCTCCAGCATGTACTGGATCGTCTCGTCCTCGGGGCCGGGGTTGAAGTACGGAGGCTGGTACGGGTCCTCCTCGAGCTGCGCGTCGCTGATCGGGATGCGCATCGAGTCGCGGAAGTGCTTCAGGTCGTCGAGGGTCATCTTCTTCATCTGGTGGGTCGCGTTGCGGCCCTCGAAGTGGTGACCGAGACCGTAGCCCTTGATCGTCTTGGCGAGGATGACCGTGGGCTGGCCCTTGTGCTCGACCGCGGCCTTGTACGCGGCGTACACCTTGCGGTAGTCGAGGCCGCCGCGGCGCAGCTTGCCCCAGATGTCGTCGTCCGACCAGTCCTTCACGAGGGCGGCCGTGCGCTCGTCGCGACCGAAGAAGTGCTCGCGGATGAATGCGCCGTCCTCGGCCCGGTAGGTCTGGAAGTCGCCGTCGGGCGTCGTGTTCATGAGGTGCACGAGCGCACCGTCGACATCCTTCGCGAGCAGTTCGTCCCAGCCGGAGCCCCACACGACCTTGATGACGTTCCAGCCGGCACCGCGGAAGAAGCTCTCGAGCTCCTGGATGATCTTGCCGTTGCCGCGCACGGGGCCGTCGAGGCGTTGCAGGTTGCAGTTGACGACGAACGTCAGGTTGTCGAGGCCCTCGTTCGCCGCGATCTGCAGCTGGCCGCGGCTCTCGACCTCGTCCATCTCGCCGTCGCCGAGGAACGCCCACACGCGCGACTCGGAGAGGTCCTTGATGCCGCGGTTGGTGAGGTACTTGTTGGTCAGCGCCTGGTAGATCGCATTGATCGGCCCGAGACCCATCGACACGGTGGGGAACTGCCAGTAGTCGGGCATGAGACGCGGATGCGGATACGAGGGCAGCCCGTTGGGGAACTGCGACTTCTCCTGGCGGAACCCGTCGAGCTGCTGCTCGGTGAGGCGCCCCTCGAGGAACGAGCGCGCGTAGATGCCGGGCGAGGCGTGACCCTGGATGAAGACCTGGTCGCCCCCCGACGGGTGGTCGAGCCCCTTGAAGAAGTGGTTGAAGCCGACCTCGTACAGCGAGGCCGACGACGCGTACGTGGAGATGTGGCCGCCCACGCCGATTCCGGGACGCTGCGCGCGGTGGACCGTCAGCGCGGCGTTCCAGCGGATCCAGCGGCGGTAGCGGCGCTCGAGCTCCTCATCGCCGGGGAACTCGGGCTCGTTCTCGGGCGCGATCGTGTTGATGTAGTCGGTCGTCGGAACCTGCGGGACGTTCAGCTGGAGCTCGCGCGACGTCTGCAGCAGGCTCAGCATGATCTCGCGGCCGCGCGAACGCCCGTTGGCGTCGACGAGCTGCTGCAGCGACTCCTGCCACTCGGCGGTCTCCTCCGGGTCGCTGTCGAGCGGTTCCTGCGAGTACGGATCCTGGTCGTGGACAGTCACAGAAGAGACCTTTCGTCGTCTGGCAGATCATGCCAGTCCCTGCGGTACGAGGCGTGTCGGGCTTTGTTCGCATCTGACAACGCACCGTCTTCCAGCCTAGCGAGTTCCGGGCCGTTCGGATCGCTGGGACGGCGGATGCGGGGTCTGCGGCGCCTCGACTCGTAGACTTGCCACAACGGGCCTTTAGCTCAGCTGGTAGAGCGCCACGTTTACACCGTGGATGTCGTCGGTTCGATCCCGGCAGGGCCCACGCTCGTCATCCGCCGCGTCCGCTGCCCGCGATAGGTTGGTCAGCGTGAACGCCAGCCCTGCCGACCAGCGCCGTCTTCTCGACATCGCCGATCTCGACGCCCGAATCCGACAGGCCGAAGCCACGCGCAAGAACCCGCCGCAGGCGGCGCGCGTCAACGAGCTCCTCGCACGCCGTCAGGAGCTGTCGCAGGAGCTCTCCGCGCGTCTCGGCGTGCGCGACGACCTGCGGGCCGAGCTCGCCCGCATCGAGTCGGACGTCGCCGTGGTCGATGCGCGCCGTGCGCGCGACACCGAGCGGCTCGCCGCGACGAGCAACGTGAAGGAGGCGCAGGGCTACGAGAGCGAGCTCGCCTCGCTGGCACGCCGCAAGAGCGACCTCGAAGATGCCGAGCTCGAGGTGATGGAGCGTCTCGAGCAGGCCGAGGCCGCGGTCGCCGAGCAGGAGGCGCTCATCGCCGAGACGAACAAGCAGGGCGCCGAGCTCAGCGCCGAGGGCAAGCGGGTCGTGGCCGAGGCATCCGCCGCGCTCGAATCCGCCACCCGCGACCGCGCCGCGATCGCGGGCGCGGTCCCCGGCGAGCTCCTCGCCCTGTACGAGCGGCTGGCGACGCGCAACGCGGGCGCCGCACTGCTGCGGGGCGGAACGTGCGAAGGCTGCCGCATGGTGCTCGCGGGCACCGACCTGCAGGCCGTGCGCCAGGCGGCCGAAGACGCCGTCGTGACGTGCCCCGAGTGCGGGTGCATCCTCGTGCGCACCGAAGAGTCCGGCCTGTGAGCGCGCATCGGCGCCTGATCGTCGAGGCCGACGGCGGGTCGCGCGGCAACCCCGGCACGGCGGCCGGCGGCGCGGTCGTGATCGACGCCGAGACCGGCGAGGTGCTCACCGAGATCGGCGCGTACGTCGGCATCGCGACGAACAACGTCGCCGAGTACACCGGCCTCATCGCGGGGCTCGAGGCGGCGTTCGAGCGCGACCCCGAGGCATCCGTGCTCGTCCGCATGGACTCGAAGCTCGTCGTCGAGCAGATGACCGGGCGCTGGAAGGTCAAGCACCCCGACATGCAGGTGCTCGCGCGGCGGGCGCAGGCGCTCATCGCCGGCCGTGACGTCACGTTCGAGTGGGTGCCGAGGCTGTCGAACGCGAGGGCGGATGCCGCAGCCAACGCGTCGATGGACCTGCGCGAGTCCTTCCGCCGCGAGCTCGGCGATGGAAACGCCTGAGGGCCTCCCGCCCGCGTGGATCATCCTCGGCCGTGCCGCCGGGGGAGTGGAGGCGCTCGAGCTCGACGCCGAAGCCCGTGAGCTGCGCCGCACAACCGTCTCGCGCGCCGAGTTCCCCGCATGGGTCGCCGCGCGCGAGGCGGGGCACCGCCCGCGGTGGGTCTGGAGCGACGCCCCGGCGTGGTACGGGCCGCTGCTCGACGCCGGAGTGCGCGTCGGCCGCTGCCACGACCTGCGGCTGTGCCACGCGATCCTGCGCGACTCGGTGTTCGTGGCGGATGACGCCGGCCTGAGGCGTGCCGTCGAGTGGGACGCAGCGCCACGTGCGGAGGCGCCCGACGACGCATCCGCGCTGTTCAGCTTCGACGAGCGGCCGGCAGGGCCTCCCGACGACCTCGCGTCGACCGCCGCGGAGTTCGAGCGGCAACGGCACGCGATCGCCCGCTCGAGCGAGGCCGGACGCCTTCGCCTCCTGACGGCGGCGGAGTCGGCGGGTGCGCTCATCGCGGTCGAGCTGCGGGTGGCCGGACTTCCGTGGGATGCGGCGACGCACGAGGCGATCCTCGTCGAGACGCTGGGCGAGCGGCCGCCCGGCGGCGGGCAGCCGGCCCGCATGGAGGAGCTCGCGCGACAGGTTCGGCTCGCGCTCGGCGATCCTGGGGCCTCGCTCGACTCGCAGCCGAAGCTTCTTCGGTCGCTTCACCGCGCGGGGATCCTCGTCGAGACCACTAGCCGGTGGGAGCTCGCGGAGCAGCGGCACCCGGCGATTCCGCCCCTGCTCGAGTACAAGAAGCTGTCGAGGCTGCTCACGGCCAACGGCTGGGCCTGGCTCGAGGAGTGGGTGCGCGACGGGCGCTTCCGCCCCGTGTACGTGCCCGGCGGCGTCGTCACCGGGCGCTGGGCGTCGTCTGGTGGCGGTGCGCTGCAATTGCCGCGGATGCTGCGCACCGCCGTGCGCGCGGATCCGGGGTGGCTCCTGGTCGTGGCCGACGTCGCTCAGCTCGAGCCGCGCGTGCTGGCGGCGATGTCGTCGGATGCCGCCCTCGCCGACGCCGCGCGGGGGAGGGACCTCTACTCTGGCATCGTCGAGTCGGGCATCGTGGACACGCGGCAGGAGGCGAAGATCGCGATCCTCGGGGCGATGTACGGCGCAACCACGGGCGACAGCGGGCGTCTGGTCCCGCGCCTTCGGCGCTCGTTCCCACGTGCGATGGCACTCGTCGACGAGGCCGCTCGCGTCGGCGAGGACGGGGGAGTGGTGACGACCTGGCTCGGCCGCAGCTCACCTCCGCCGTCGGAGGGTTGGCGAGCCGCGCAGTCCCAGGCGACGCAGGTCGACGCATCCGCCGCCGATCAGACGCGCGCGCGTCGCTGGGCACGCGATCGCGGTCGGTTCACGCGCAACTTCGTCGTGCAGGGGACAGCCGCGGAGTGGGCGCTGTCGTGGCTCGCCGACCTGCGCGGTCGCCTGGATCGCATGGCGTTCCCGAGCGACGGCGTCGAGGCACCGCGATCCGGGGCGGTGTTCGCGCGGCATCCGCATCTCGCGTTCTTCCTCCACGACGAGGTCATCGTGCACACGCCCGCGGCGCTCGCCGAGGAGGCGGCCGTCGCCGTTCAGGAATCCGCTGCAACCGCCGGGCGTCTGCTGTTCGGTGACTTCCCGGTCGACTTCCCGCTCGAGGTGCGGATCGCGCGCACCGCCGACAAGAGCTGACCGGGGATCAGCGGCAGGAGGCGTCGATGTCTTCGATCGTCGGTTCGCGCAGCATCGGCGTGTGCAGGAGGTCGGGGTTCACCTCGCCGGTGCCGCTCGCGACGAACCGGAACTCGATCGTCTTCGACTCACCGGGAGCCAGCGTCACGCGCGCGACGCTCGACGGGAATCCGCTCTCCGTGGCGAGCCTCGTACGGCTCAGGTCACCGTCGATCCGCACGCCGCCGACGAACGATCCGGCGGGTCCGGCAGCGGTGACGTTGGTCGCGATGTGGCCGCGCGGGACACCGGCTAGGCCGGCGCCGGTCATCGTGTCGGAGAAGCGCTCACCTGCGTCTTCGGGCGCCTCGTTCGTCAGGGTCACTTCGACGACGAGATCGTGCCGCCCGTCGGAGCGGCAGTCGAGTTCGGCGAGACCCATCTCCACTCCGAGGAACAGGTCGAGCTTGCCCGCCGTCGCATCGTTCAGGTAGATCGACACCGCAGGATCAGCGGACTCGTGGCGAGCGGCCGGACCGGCGAGCAGGGTGCCCTCGAAGACGGCCTGCTCCTCGGGACGAGCGCTCCACACCGAGATGCGCCCTTCCTCGATCGGCTTGATGAGCGCCTCACCCCACTTGAGGGGCGACAGCGACGCCGACATCGCATGCGAGAAGACGTTCCGCGTGATCGCTCGTTGGAAGGCCGTCTGCTCGTCGCCGTCCATCGTCAGGTAGGGCTCGGTGAGGAGGATCTCGACAAGATTGTCGGGCCCGAGGGCGCGGCCGTCGTCGAGCGGGATGGGTCCGATCGCACCGAGCATCGCGGCGAGCGCGGGCACGTCGACCGACACCACCGTGTCGGGGGCCGGTTGGCCGGCGCTCGTCCACCAGGCGACGGCGAGCTCTGCCGTGAGATCGAAGTCGGATGGCATCGTGGTGTTCTGCACCCACTGGCCCACGACATCGCCATACAGGTCGACCACCGACTCGGGGAGCTCGATGATCGGCTCGCCCAGCACGGGGAAGACCGCTGCGTCGGTCTGGTCGGCGATGGAGATGCGTCCCCCCGACGCCGAGAGCAGGATGAACGAACCGCTGATACCGCCGCCGGTGCGCAACTCGGCGCCGTTCTGCACCATGACGAGGATCTGACGCGGCTCGTCCGAACCGAGCATGGGTGGCAGCGCGCGCGCCGCGCGGTCGAACGCGTCGACGATCGGAGCTGCATGACCGACGAAGTCGGTGAGCGACCTCACGCCTTCGGAGACGGGCCCGAGGAGCTTCGACGCGTCGATGCTCTTCAACTCGGTCGCGGCGGTCGTGAACGTGCCCGCGGCCGCGGAGAGCGGCTCCTGGGCGGCCGCCATGGTCGCCAGATCGAACTCGCCGCCCGCCGAGCCCGATTCCTGCACCTGCCGGACGATGTCCGTGAGGGGCAGCACCGCCGTACCCGTGAGCGCATCGAGGTTCTGCGACACGATGCGCACGGCCGCGAAGTTGGCGCCGACGACCGGCATGGCCTCGGCCATGCTCCAGATGGGCTCGCCGGTCAGCTCCGCGGCCCGAGCCGCATGCTCGCTCGTCTCTTCGGCGACGGCCTCGAGCGCGTCGAGATCGCGGATCTCGGTCGCGGCCTTGGCCTGCTCGACGAGCGGGATGAGCGCCTCGAGCTCATCCTTCACGAGCCAGGCGCGCCAGCCGATCCAGATGAGAGACAGGATGAATGCCCCGAAGAGCACCCAGGAGACGACGAGCACCCCCCGCGTGCTCCCCAGGGCGCGTCGCACTGAGGAGGACAAGAGCCACCCGCCTCAGTTGCGCGGGCGCCGCCGCAGCACGAAGAGGCTGAGGCCGGCAGCCAGCACAAGGCCGCCGATGATCGCGGTCGGCAGCACCAGGTCGCTCATCCCCGTCGACGACAGCACGCCTGCGGTCGACGGGTTGCGCGGGTTGGCGTCGCACAAGGGCGTCGCGGGCGGGTATGACAGCGCGACAGCGATGTCGGGGTTCACGCGGATGAACGCGGTGATGTCGCCGCGCGTCCACGCGAAGTTGCCGTCGATCTCGATCCACTCGCCGTTCTCGAACGCCCAGCCCGGCCAGCCGTTGGCCACGCCGTTGTCATCGACGGATGCGCCGGGCCACAGGATCCGGCCGCTCAGCTGGTTGTCCACCAGCGTGCCCAGGAAGATCTCGACGGTGTTCACACCATCGGTGATCACGAGGTACACCTCGTCGCTGGTCGACTGGTTGTCGGGATCGGTGAGCGTGACGTTGTACGAGATCCACGGGACGTCGCTTTCGCACTCGCCGACCGCGAACGACCCGGCGAGCGTCGGCTCGTCGGGGTTGTCGGGCGTGTAGCTCGTGCTGGTCGGCGACGGGGCCGGTGGTTCAGGATCTACGGCGGCTGAGGCGCCCACGGGCGCCAGCAGAAGCAGTGATGCAGACAATGCGGCAGCAACCACGAATTTACGCATGTCGAGTCCCCAGTAATTCGACAGTGACCTCCCCCAGATGGAGGTGCTACGAAGCACGGTACTACAGATCGGCTCCCGACAGCAGAGAATCGCTCACAATCTCATCTCCGGGCGCTTCAAGTCAATTCAGGTCTCACCCATAGAATCGGAGTGCGAATGGGTCGGCCGGACGGTCGCGTCGCGCGCGGGATTCCCGCGTCGCGCCGAGGAACGTCCGGGCTCCACAGGGCAGGGCGGTGGGTAACACCCACCCGGAGTGATCCGCGAGACAGTGCCACAGAGAGCAGACCGCCCCGGCTCGACCGGGGTAAGGGTGAAAGGGTGGTGTAAGAGACCACCGGTGTCGCGGTGACGCGACTCGCACGGCAAACCTCGCCCGGAGCAAGGCCAGACAGGGGACGATGACGCGGCCCGCCGAGTCCCCGGGTAGGCCGCTGGAGCGGCACGGCAACGTGTCGCCGAGAGAGATGACCGTCGATGGGGCTTCGGCCCCGGAACAGAACCCGGCGTACAGGCCGGCCCATTCGCCTTCGCCCGACGGCGCGAGCCGGCGCATCCGCGTTGCCCGGATCATCCGCATCACCCGGATTCAGGACATCTGGTCGGCTCAGGACGATCTGCGCTCGAACCTCCTGCGTCGGCCAGATGTCCTGATCTCGGCGAGGGGCCTGCCCGCTCGCCGAGATCGATTGCGAGCCGACGACGAGCGGCCGTCGCCGGCGCGAGCCGCGGCGCGGTGTTCGCTGATCGCGGGGTCTCGCCGCGAGCCGACGGCTACCGCTCGTCGCCCGCCAGAGCCGCGGCTCCGATGATCCCCGCGTTGTTCCGATGCACCGCGGGGACGATCCGCGTGTTCAGCTTCAGCAGCGGCAGGAACTGGTCGGCGTGCTTCGACACGCCGCCGCCCACGACGAAGAGGTCGGGTGTGAAAAGGAACTCGAGGTGGCCGTAGTACCACTGGAGGCGCTTGGCCCACTGCTCCCACGAGAGGTCGTCGCGCTCCATCGCGGAGTACGCGGCATACGCCTCGGCATCCTTGCCGTGCTTCGCGCGGTGGAGGTGACCGAGCTCCGTGTTCGGCACGAGCACCCCGTTGTAGATGAGCGCCGAGCCGATGCCGGTGCCGAGCGTCGTGAGCAGCGTGAGACCCCGCTGCCCCTTCGCGGCGCCGTACCGGACCTCCGCGACCCCGGCGACATCCGCGTCGTTGGCGAAGTGGATGTCGCGGCCGAGACCGTCCTCGAAGAACTTCTCGGCCTCGAAGCCGATCCACTTGTCGGACACGTTTGCCGCCGAGAGCGTGCGCCCGTCCTTGACGATCGCCGGGAACGCGACGCCGAGAGGGGTGTCCGCGTCGTCGACGCCGAGCGTGTCGAGCACTTCGCGCACGGCTCCGAGGACGTCCTCGGGCTGCGCGCCCTTCGGGGTGGCGATCTTGATCCGATCGCTCGTCAGCTCGCCGGACTCGAGATCGACGATCGCCCCTTTGATGCCTGTGCCGCCGATGTCGACTCCGACCGCCTGACGCTTGTGCGCTGCCATGCGCCCAGCCTATCCAGGTGGGTCGGAGCGGTCAGTAGGATCGACCCCAGCGGCGCGGACGCGCCCGGCGACAGACGGAGGCTGACGTGACGAGCGGCGAAGAGAAGTACTGGTACGTGTTCGCGACCGGAAAGGTCGAGAAGGGCTTCGAGTCGCCGGCCGTCGATCGTGCGGGTCCGTTCGACACTTACGAGGAAGCTGCCGACGCGCCGCAGCTCCTCAAGGAGCGCTCGAAGGCGTGGGCCGAGGAAGAGGCCCGCGAGGACGACTGGGGCGCACCGGGCCACGATGACGGAAGCGGCGACGCGGACAAGTAGTCTGACCGGGGGCCCAGCGGGCCGGGAGAGGATGCGATGGACAAGCAGCGGGACTTCGTGTTGCGCACGATCGAGGAGCGCGGCGTCAAGTTCGTGCGTCTGTGGTTCACGGACGTCATCGGAACGCTCAAGTCGGTGGCGATCGCCCCGGCCGAGGTCGAGGGCGCCTTCGCCGAGGGCCTCGGGTTCGACGGCTCGGCGATCGAGGGCCTGACGCGGTCGTATGAGTCCGACCTGCTGGCGCATCCGGATCCCACGACGTTCCAGATCCTCCCGTGGCGCGGCGAGATCGACCCGACCGCGCGCATGTTCTGCGACATCACGACCCCCGACGGACAGCCCGCCGTCGCCGACCCGCGGCATGTCCTCAAGCGTGCACTCGCGAAGGCCGCCGAGGCGGGCTTCACGTTCTACACGCACCCCGAGATCGAGTTCTACCTCCTGAAGTCGTCGACCTTCGGACCCGACGGTCCCGAGCCCGTCGACTCCGCCGGATACTTCGACAACGTGCCGGGCGGCACGGCGCACGATTTCCGCCGTCGGTCGGTGCGGATGCTGGAGGACCTCGGAATCTCGGTGGAGTACAGCCACCACGAGGGCGGTCCCGGCCAGAACGAGATCGACCTCCGCTATGCGGACGCACTCGCGACCGCCGACAACATCATGACCTTCCGCACCGTCGTCAAAGAGGTCGCGATCGAGCAGGGCGTCTATGCGACGTTCATGCCGAAGCCCCTCAGCGGTCAGCCCGGCAGCGGCATGCACACGCACATGTCGCTCTTCGAGGGCGATGTCAACGCGTTCTACCAAGAAGGCGCGCAGTACCAGCTGTCGAAGGTCGGCCGTCAGTTCATCGCCGGCCTGCTCCGCCACGCGAACGAGATCTCGGCCGTCACGAACCAGTTCGTCAACTCGTACAAGCGCCTGTGGGGCGGAGACGAGGCGCCGAGCTTCATCTGCTGGGGCCACAACAACCGCTCGGCACTCGTGCGCGTGCCGCTCTACAAGCCGAACAAGGGTCAGTCGTCGCGCGTCGAGTACCGCGCGCTCGACTCCGCCGCGAACCCGTACCTCGCGTTCGCACTCATGCTCGCCGCTGGCCTCAAGGGCATCGAGGAGGGCTATGAGCTGCCGCCCGAGGCGGAGGACAACGTGTGGTCGCTGACGGATGCCGAGCGCCGCGCCCTCGGCTACGCGCCGCTTCCGGCGAGTCTCGACCACGCGCTCGAGTACATGGAGGAGTCCGAGCTCGTCGCCGAGACGCTCGGCGAGCAGGTCTTCAACTACGTGCTGCTCAACAAGCGCAAGGAGTGGCAGGAGTACCGCTCGCAGGTCACGCCCTTCGAGCTGAAGAGCAACCTCGAGATGCTCTGATCCGCACGGCATGTCGCTCGATCGGTCCGGACCCCTCACCGAACTCGCCCGTCTCGGCTTCAGTGAGCTGGGCAGCGCCGACACCGAGCTGACCGAGCTCGGCGAGCTCATCGGCGCGCCCCGCACGGTGCTGATCGAGGGTGCGGGTCGGGCGGCGGATCCGGATGCCGCGGTCGCAGCCCTGCTGCGCATCGCGCGGCGCGACCCCGAGCCGATCCGCGGTCTCCGCTCCGACGGCGACGGCTGGGCCGCGCTGTGGGCCCTCGTGGGAGCGTCCACGGGATTCGCGGACTTCTTCCTGCGGCATCCGCAGGAAGTGTCCGCTCTCGCCGGGCAGGGGCGTCGTCTGCCGACAGCCGACGAGCTGCGCACCGAGCTGCTCGACGCGGTCGGCGCCGTGGACGGCTTCGCGGAGAGCGGGGGGGACGAGGCGTGGGTCGCATTGCGCGTGCGGTACCGCCGCGTGCTCGCGCGCATCGCCGCGTACGACCTGTTGAGCGCGTCGCCGGTCGACGAGGTGGCGAGGGTGGCGGCGGCGTTGGCGGATGCCGCGGGGGCCGCTCTCGAGGCGTCGCTGAGCGTCGCTCGTGTCCGCGTGTCGCGCGGGGTCGGGGCGTCCGGGCTCTTCCCGCGTGAGCAGGTCGCGCGCACGTCGCTCGCCATCATCGGAATGGGCAAGGCGGGCGCACGCGAGCTCAACTATGTGAGCGACGTGGACGTGATCTTCGTGGCGGGTGCCGACGACGAGCTCCTCGACGAGATCGGCGAGAGCCGTGTGGTCGACATCGCGACGCGGCTCGCGGTGCAGACGATGCGCGGCATCTCGGGCATCGAGGTCGAGCCGCCCCTGTGGGAGGTCGACGCGAACCTGCGGCCCGAGGGCAAGCAGGGCGCGCTCGTGCGCACGCTCGACTCGCACCTCGCGTACTACGACCGCTGGGCGAAGAGCTGGGAGTTCCAGGCCCTCCTGAAGGCGCGTCCGCTCGCGGGCGACGCGGAGCTCGGTGACGCGTACGTGCGCGCCGTCCAGCCGAAGGTGTGGACGAGCGCCGCGCGCGAGAATTTCGTCGACAGCGTGCAGCGCATGCGCGAGCGCGTGACCGAGCACATCCCCGCGGCGGACGCGCCGTATCAGCTGAAGCTCGGACCCGGCGGCATCCGCGACATCGAGTTCACCGTTCAGCTGCTTCAACTCGTCCACGGCCTGAGCGACGACCGCATCCGTCAGCGCGGCACGCTCGAGGCGCTCGACGCACTCGTGACGGAGGGGTACATCGGGCGAGCCGAGGCTGCCGCGTTCTCACGTGACTACCGCGTTCTGCGCCTCCTCGAGCACCGTGTGCAGCTGCGCAACCTCAAGCGCACCCACCTCATGCCGTCGCGACCCGAGGAGCTGCGTGTGCTCGCGCGCGCGACCGGGCTCGCCGAGACCGGTGATGCGGTGTGGCAGCAGTGGGAGGCGATCAAGCGCGAGGTGCGCGACATCCATGTGCGCCTGTTCTACCGTCCGCTCCTGTCGGCGGTCGCGGCGCTGCCGGCCGAAGAGCGCGTGCTGTCGACCGAGCAGGCCCACGATCGTCTCGCAGCGATCGGGTTCGCCGACCCGGCCGGCGCCCTGCGGCACATCGCCGCGCTCACGGCGGGCCTCAGCCGCAAGGCGACGATCCAGCGGCACCTGATGCCGGTCATGATCCGGTGGTTCGCCGACGGCGTGGATCCGGACTACGGTCTGCTCGCGTTCCGCCGCATCAGCGAGCGCCTCGGCGACACCCATTGGTTCCTGCGGATGCTGCGCGACTCGTCCGGTGCCGCCGAGAGCCTCACCTACGTGCTGTCGGGCTCGCGCTATGTCGGAGAGCTCATGGAGTGGATCCCGGAGTCGGCGGCCTGGCTGGCAGACGAGGAGCAGCTGCGTCCGCGCACGGGTGTCGCCCTCGAGGAGGAGGCGCGCGCGATACAGCGACGCCACGCGACCGTCGACGACGCGATGCGATCGGTGCGCGCACTGCGCCGCCGCGAGCTGCTGCGCACCGCGATGGGCGCCCTGCTCGACGTCCTGACGATCGACGACATCGCGGCGGCGCTCACGACGATCACCGAGGTGACGATCCAGGCGACCCTGCGCGCGGTCCGGCGCGAAATCGTGCCGCCGGACGACGACGCACTCGACTTCTCGATCATCGCGATGGGACGATTCGGCGGGGGAGAGCTCGGCTTCGGGTCGGACGCCGACGTCATGTACGTCTACCGTCCGAACGGCATCGACCCGCAGCGGGCGCACGAGTTGTCGATGCAGCTCGTCGCGGCTCTGCGGAAGCATTCGGAAGACCACCGCGTGCCCCTCGAGCTCGACGCCGATCTGCGTCCCGAGGGCCGCAACGGCGCCCTCGTGCGCTCCCTCGATTCATACGCGGAGTACTACCGTCGATGGTCGCTGTCGTGGGAGGCGCAGGCGCTCCTGCGGGCCCGAGGCATCGCGGGGAGCGTCAAGCTCATCACCGCGTTCACCGAGTTGGCCGACGAGGTGCGATACCCCGCGAACGTCGATCCGCAGGGACTTCGTGAGATCAAGCGCATCAAGGCGCGAGTCGAGGCGGAGCGCCTTCCCCAGGGCACCGACCCGACACGTCATCTCAAGCTCGGCCCGGGTGGCCTGAGCGACGTCGAGTGGCTCGTGCAGCTCATCCAGCTTCAGCACGCGCACGCGATCCCCGAACTGCGCACCGCGTCGACGACGCAAGCGCTGAAGGCCGCCGAGAACGCGGGACTCATCAGCGACACGGCCGCGGAGCGCCTCGCTGCGGCGTGGCGCCTCGCGAGCCGGCTCCGCTCCGCGAACACGCTTCTGTCGGGGCAGACGAGCGACGTCCTCCCCGTCGACCGTCAGAAGCTCGACGGCATCGGCCGGCTCCTCGGCTATCCGCCCCGTTCGGCGTCGCGCGTCGAGGAGGACTGGCTGGGCACGTCGCGCCGCGCGCGGCGCGTCTTCGAGAAGCTCTTCTACGGCTGAGGCGGATGGGTCTTGGAGACGCAGAAGGGGGCTCCGCAGATCCGGAGCCCCCTTCGTGCCGGAGCGGATCAGACGCCGAAGTACAGCTCGTACTCGAACGGGTGCGGCCGCTGGGCGAGCGGCTGGATCTCGTTCTCGATCTTGTACTCGATCCACGTCTCGATCAGGTCCTCGGTGAACACGCCGCCCTCGGTGAGGAACGCGTGGTCGTCGGCGAGGGCGTCGAGCGAGTCCTGCAGCGAGTTCGGCACCTGCGGGATGCCCTTCGCCTCCTCGGGCGGAAGCTCGTAGAGGTCCTTGTCGACCGGCTCGTGCGGCTCGATGCGGTTCTTGATGCCGTCGAGGCCGGCCATGAGCTGCGCCGCGAAGGCGAGGTACGGGTTGCCCGAGGCATCCGGCGCGCGGAACTCGATGCGCTTGGCCTTCGGGTTGGATCCCGTGATCGGGATGCGGATCGCCGCCGAACGGTTGCCCGCCGAGTAGACGAGGTTGACCGGCGCCTCGAAGCCCTTCACCAGGCGGTGGTAGCTGTTGAGGGTCGGGTTCGTGAACGCGAGCACGGCGGGGGCGTGCGCGAGGATGCCGCCGATGTACCAGCGGGCGATGTCGGACAGGCCGGCGTAGCCCTTCTCGTCGTAGAACAGCGGCTGGCCGTTGTTCCACAGCGACTGGTGTGTGTGCATGCCCGAGCCGTTGTCGCCGAACAGTGGCTTCGGCATGAACGTGGCGGTCTTGCCCCACTGCAGAGCGGTGTTCTTGACGATGTACTTGAACTTCAGGATGTCGTCCGCCGCGTGGACCATCGTGTCGAACTTGTAGTTGATCTCGGCCTGGCCCGCGGTGCCCACCTCGTGGTGCGCGCGCTCGACCTCCAGCCCTGCCTGGATCAGCTTGATCACGATGTCGTCGCGCAGGTCGGCGTGCTTGTCGACCGGCGACACGGGGAAGTAGCCGCCCTTATAGGGCGTCTTGTACGCGAGGTTGCCGCCCTCTTCGGCGCGGCCGGAGTTCCACGCCGCCTCCTCGGAATCGACCTCGTAGTAGCTCTTGCCCTGGCGCACCTCGTAGCGGACGTCGTCGAAGACGTAGAACTCGGCCTCGGGGGCGAAGTACGCCGTGTCGGCGATGCCGGTCGAGGCAAGGTACTTCTCGGCCTTCTTGGCGACCTGACGCGGGTCCTTGCTGTAGATTTCGCCGTTACGCGGGTTGTAGATGTCGAAGACCATGATGAGGGTCTTCTCGTCGCGGAACGGGTCGACGTACGCGGTCGACACGTCGGGGATGAGCTGCATGTCCGACTCATGGATACTCGCGAAGCCCCGGATCGACGAGCCGTCGAAGAGCTGTCCGACGGTGAAGAAGTCCTCGTCGACGGTCGAGGCCGGGATGTTGAAGTGCTGCTGCACGCCAGGAAGATCCGTGAATCGGATGTCGAGGAACTTGACGTCCTCGTCCTTGATGAACTTCAGCACCTCGGATGAATCACTGAACATGAAGACTCCAGAGGTAGGGCATTCGGGAACCGCGCCTGCCGGCGCAGATCGACCGTATCGAGAGGGCATTGCCCGGCAGTGTCCCCCATGTTTCCGAGATGTTACGGCAGGCTGGGTGCGCCGGAGTTTCGC
>Ga0182741_1002281_pt1 | contig 22753 bp, 15 predicted proteins | sample eDN5th37CBELigOP_FD_128874 | JGI IMG/M metagenome (GOLD analysis project Ga0182741, IMG submission 128874) | Enriched Organic Plus compost microbial communities from Emeryville, California, USA - eDNA 5th pass 37_C BE-Lig OP (version 2) (version 2) ... | reverse complement strand
AGCGAAGGAAGAGTGGTCAGGCCCAATCGTTAGTCATCAACCTAGACAGTCTGCAAAGCCCCTTCGGCCACAATCCCGGTGTCAACATTCACGGTCTCGTTGATGGCGATGATGCCGATGACAGAGGAATGTAACTCGCGCATTGGCTTCTTAGTTAGTATGTTGTTAATATCATGATGATCTCTGGCAACAATGTGTTTAAGTTTATTCCCATCATTTCAGGTATACATGTTATCTGTCCACCATGTTAGATGCCTAGCTTAGTTAGGTGGACGAAGCAGCCAATCAGTGTGTCCGGTGAATGTGATCGATTGTCGATGCTCAAGTATGCAGACAGAGTTCCAACAAGCATACTTGAGTGAGGATCAATGTCAGGTAAGGCAGCATGCAGGGCGTCACAATGTGAATGACCTCGAGTGAGTTAGCGCCACCAATACAATATCCATTCGCCTTTGTTAACACAGAACCTTTGGCATTTTAGCCTAATCCGGTTACAAAAGCAAACTCCGAGTACTTTTGCTCGAACATTGAAACGCGGGTTGCAGCAGGTCAGGTTGCGGAGATATGCTTAAATTTCATTGGTACGTTGTGTTGTGAATCCATCAAGTCGGATTGATTATCCATAATCCCCCGTCTTTCACCCAAACCAATCGCCCTTCTATTCCGCTTTCACTCCTAAGCTTCCTCTCATGGGTCTCTCCTTCGCTTTGTCGCACCTCGCACACATAGGGAGAAGGTCAACTCGCCTGAGTTCGTCGAGTGGGCCAAGAACACCGCCAATGCCACCCTTGCGCACGTCGAACGCGAGGTCCTGGCCAAGGTACAGCTCGCCTTAACACAGACCCCGAATCCACTTGAGAAGGTAAATCCGGCGTTCGCGCTGTCGAAACTGGTCACGGTTTCGCCTTTGGGTCCCACAAGTTTGGCTCACTTAGACTTCGGTCGCGCTGCACCGGAAGTGTCCATTTTGAGCATGCGTGCAGTCACGCTCGATGAAATCAGACAGTTCTTTGGTGAAACCTCGGGTGAAACATCAGTGGGCACAACAAGTGACAAGACGGGGACAGGAAGTCGGCCCAGCTCCAGGACACAAAATGAGTATCAGGATTCTACATCCGCAGGCGTGGAGCACCTACCCATGTCACCTACTGGCTCACAGTCGCCAACCCCAATGTCTTCATTCCAACTTCGAAGCTTCAGCGAACTAAGTTCGGACCGATCTACCATTCGTGGGCCCGATGGGAACGAGCCTCACGATGAGCCACCCTCACTGCTCGCAGATGATCCTCTCCAGCTTCGGTCGTCGGCATCGGAGGGCTCATTTAGTATCCATCCCATTCCTGCCCCACCGGTGCATCCCCTGACTTCGAATGGTAACACAGGAGTGGCAGATACCCTGGTTACGCTCCGAATCGCTTATGATGGCACCGCGGCGGCATCGCTGGCTACATCGCTGCAGATTGGCCTTCCGCGTTTCCTAGCCGCCGTAGCTGACAAGGATGCATCAACTTCGGAGCCATCTGGACCAGCCAAGCCGTTTATCACCCTTCCGATTGGAGTACACATCTTTGGAATTTGTATGAACGTTGAAATTTCAATTCTTGTGCTGCAATCTGATGCCGGACGTGAGCTTGCAGAACAACTACAATCCCAAAGCTCTGCTGACCCCGCCTCAGGTGCCAATTCGAAGGTAGCCCCTAAGCAGAGACCTCAGGACGTCACAAGTGAGCTCATCAAGAGCAGCATTCCCCCGATTTCTCATGATGCACTCCCAGCCTTTCTGACATCACTACTGCCAGCACAGAGCCAACTTCCAGAGTCCCGAAGTCACTCGGAGACCGACCTCAAGCTTGATGTGTCGCGAACACCTGCGCGTCAAGTATCGGATTCGGATCTGTTAACGGCCCTTCGAACTGCAAGTGGTCAGCCCCAAGTCCAAACGCCGCGACCGTCGGATACATCTGCGGCGTGTGCTGCAGCTTCTATTGCTACCACTCCGACATCCTCTTCAGTGTCGTTTTCCTTTGGAACTGAAACAACTCCAGGTACAGCTCGGAGAAGGCGCCCACTGTCGGGCATCTCCTCCCCTTTTGTAAGTACTTCTGGGCCTCTACTTAGCGGACGCCAGCAGCAACAGCAGCTACCACCACCGGGTGGAAACTCGAAGTTGCCTGTCAACCAACAGTCGCTCGCAAGCGACCTCAGGTTGACAATACCAGAGGAAACTTCGTCTGTTGGAAGCTCGATGAGAGTTACAGTCAGCGGACCCTCCCCTGCGCCTTCTCCTCGATCAGAAGCTTCAGGTGCTGAGCTACGATTGGATCGCGCAGCAAGCTTTGCTAGCGCCACAAGCACAGCGAGACGTCCAAGTGCTCCAAAGCCGCCTCTTGTGTTTGTTTCGATATCCAAGGGCGGCTTCCCGCTCGCGCGTTCGCATCAGGGTCGGGATCTTGATCACTCGTTCCACGCTGATTACGCAAAGTCGTTGTCAAGAATCCCATGCCTCGCTACGCCTGATCTGCGGGCTTCACATTTGTACTCCCTCCCTGAGGGTGGTATCATTCAACGTATTGGACTGTGTCTAACATTAGGTAATCCAGCCGACTCCACAAACACTCCAGGGTCTACTGGAGGTGTGTACCAGCATCAGCTCCAGCTGATCGAAAAGCTCCTTCTCGGGTGTGTCTCTCGTGCGCTTCAAACCTTTGTCATGTATCCTGTTATTCACCGAGTGCCATTGGCACCGCCTGCGGGGTCGCAGCCAACTCAAGTGAGTATAAACCCAACTCACGAGTCCAGCACCAGCGTCAAGAGTTGATACAACCTCCCTTGGATGATTAACTAAAATTTGTTGTATGTAGACGCGCACCCTCGCGCATGTGTCCATTATAAAGATGCTGGATTGTGTCGCCAGTTCAGTGTGATTCCAGTTCACCGGTTTAGTCTGACACCGAGCCAGTGACGAAGGATTCAGGAATTCACGTGGGATCTCGTATCACCGGAACTATAGTTAATGTGAGTGATATTGAGCTGAATGGAAGTATCCAGCGGCTGGAACCGCTGATTTGATGCAGACGTGGAAGCGTCAAAGCAGGTGTGGGTGTGTGGCGGGGAGTGTCCGCAGGGGCGGCGTGATGACTCGCTCTGTCATCCGTCCTGGCCCAAGCTTTTCAAATTTGAACCTGCCGAATCACGTGATCGAGGAGCTCAAATCACACTGTAGAGTATGTGAAAAGGCTGGGTTGCGAGACGCAGGTCGCACTGCAAGTGTTATGAGGCAGTAGATCATCATGCGTAAACTCGAAATTAAAACTTATATATCAACTGCACCCACTCACATGTCGCGAATACCCTACTCTTTCGCCTTCCTAAACAGAAACCCCGAAGTGTTACCACCTGGTAGTGGCTCAAACACCGTGATCTAACCCGATCGCACCTGTTCTTACTCCCCAGTAGCTGCTACTGCCACACAACAAATCATGCAGGCACTCCGTCTTCGACCCCTCGTGCGCTCCCTCGCCCATTGGCAGAAGCGCAACAGCTCTGCGCACGCCACAGCATTCTTTTCGTCGTCTACGGGCTATGTGAAGTTCAACGTGGACCCCGCATACGCCAAGTCGGTTGAAATGTATGCACCACAGCACCGCTCACTTGAAAATTATGCAAAACTTGACCACGACGCAAAAAGCAAGTTGTTCTCGTCCACATTCGCTACCACCGAGAGTCCCTCCATGATCCCTCGCATGGAGTACTACATCCGTTCGCTTCAGGACTCTATCTGCTCTGCTCTCGAAGCAATTGAAGCCGAGAATGCCTCTCCCAGCTGCAGCCCCACGTACGGCAAGCCTGGCGCCAAGTTCCGCGTCGAGGAAGGCAAGCGAGATGGTCCCGGCATGCTAGGCGGCAGCTCCACACGAGTGCTTCAGGATGGCGCCGTCTTTGAGAAGGCAGGTGTGAACACTTCAGTCATCGCAGGCAAGCTCCCTTACTCGAGGCTTAAAAGCATGCGGGCTGACCACGCCGAGCTTCACAAGCGTCTGGCAGAGGCCAAGTCAAAGGGTGCAGAGGAGGATCCCAAATTCGCATTCCGCGTGGCGGGCATCAGCCTGGTCCTGCATCCTCACAATCCCAAGGTCCCAACTGTCCACGCTAACTACAGATTGTTCGAGCTTGATATCGAAGGTTCGACAATCTGGTGGTATGGAGGTGGCTCGGATCTCACCCCAACCTATGTCGTCGAAGACGACGCTCGTCATTTCCACAATGTAGTCCGTGCAGTTTGCGATGCACATGATCCTGCTATCCGTTCGACGGGCACAACGGAGAACCGTGTTCTGTACCCTCGCTTTAAGGCATGGTGTGACAAGTACTTCTACCTGCCACATCGTGGGGAGTGCCGCGGCATTGGTGGTTTATTCTTTGATGACCTTGACGATCGCAACAGCAGTCTCTCAACAAATGAGCTCACTCAATTTGTGACAGCCTGCGGTGACTACTTCAATCCGTCATATTTCCCAATCGTACGTCGCCGTGTAGGCGAGAGCTATACCCCCGAGGAGAAACGTTTCCAGCAGCTGCGACGTGGTCGCTACGTTGAGTTCAATGTGATGTATGATCGTGGCACCAAGTTCGGTTTGGAAACCATGCCTAAGGACGCACAGGTCCGAACGGAAGCTATTCTTATGTCATTGCCATTGACTGCTCGATGGGAATATCGCCATGAACCCGATCCATCCACCCCTGAGGGTAAAACGCTGGAGATCCTCCGTAACCCCGTTGAATGGCTCTAAATGCCCACTGAGTGCAAGTCGGTTGAATACCCTTGAGGTGTGTATTGTGTCGTGTTTGATCATTTCTCTTGAAAGCAACCGAAGCAAATTGTGAACACAGTGCAATAATAATATGTTATGCACACATAGGATTGCATATATATTCGCATACATAGTATAATTTAGAATAGCTTAGTATAATATCGTAACATATACCATTGCAACTGTTGTAAGGCTCGTGTTCGATTCAAAATAAGGCGAAACCATAACGAGGCCGAAGCAATTACACTGGGATGCCAACTGTCGTGAGTTGGAGAATGGAGTATGAAGCGATTCACATTAGTGTAATCGAGCATCAGCGTAGTTGTGATAGAATGCTGAACCTAGTTCGTTGCTGAGTTAACCTGAAAGAGGGTTGTTAATCGAACTTGAAGACTGAGGGGAGGAACATACCAGGGAAAAGCAAGAAAAGCGGGAAAATAGGTAAAAGACAAAGTTGGAAAATCGCAAACCATGCAGGCTGTACGAATGATTTGGGGGATGTGAGGGATGTGGATGGAGAGTCAATTGTAACTTCCGTAGTTATTTGGGACCGGCGGGCCTCTTCTTTATAGTCCAGATCCAGTAACATACGAAGTCAAATTCTCGTAGGTGAAATAGAATATCATCTGCCATGGCACAACGCGAATAAAGTTGGGGCCCATTCCCTTAAATAGAGAAGCGAATCCTTCTCGTCGCACTGTCTGTTTGAGACAATCCCAGAATCCCTTGTAAACAACATCATCTTGCGCCTGATTCATCATACGGGTCTTGACCGTGTCCGCAGGTGCGGCCATAAATGTGGACAATAGAGAGGAGAGCGAAGATGTAAGGAGGTACGTCGTGGGACCTTGCTCCATTCGGAAGTACCCTTGAGGATCTGTCAGCACGGTCTTCAAGTGCGCATAAATCGCAAGACCACCTCCTGAACTCAGAGCGGAACGCTGCATTGCAGGCACCGCACCCTTGTAGAATCCCTTCCATCCTTCTTCCTTCGTGATACGGAAGGCAGCATTAACAATGCCCTTGTAGCGAGGCTGCTCGCCACGTAGAATGCGTCGACCATCCGCCATCAAACGCACTTTAAGGACATCAGCCGGGTTAGCGATGAATTGTCCGACGACCGCTGCCGAGACCGATGACGCAAACTGCTCAGTCATCGTCGGACGTGAAGTATCAGTGCAAATGAGTTGCTTAAATTCCTTAAATAACGACATTTGTAGTCCAGCCTTCAGGAACTGACGTAGCAATGCTGGTGGGAGACCCTTGTACAAGCCGCGAATGCCTTCGGTTTTGATGATATCCTGAATCGTCGCTACAGTATAGGAAGATTGCCGCACGCGATCTATGATTGACTTCGAATTGAAGTTCGTCATCCAGGCTTGGACAACTCTTCCTTGAAGACGTGGCGTAAGCGTCGCTCCAGGAGGGACCTGAGTAGGCGGCGCACGTGCAGATTCCGGTAGCTTCCGCTCCAACTTCGCAATCTTGTCCATCGCCTCTTTGACGCTGACACGCTTTTGCTGCTGTTGTGTTGGTTGCGGTGCTTTCTGCTCTTGACCACCAGGTCTGGATTGGGCTGAAGGAGGAGTGGACGCAGGAGCAGAAACAGTAGTAACTGAAGCACCAGTTGCTTGAGCCGGGACCTTAGATGCGTCCGGCAAGGCAGCCCCCTGGGCACCCTCTGAAGCCTGCAAGCGGGCCGCCACTAGGGCATTTGTATCCAGTTGTCTACGCACTTTGCTAACATCAAGCGGCAGCGTCAACGTCTCAGCAACGCAGCCAGCTACTGAACCGCAAAGGAACTGAACCAACGGACCCGTCGCATGGCTCTTCTCCGCCTTCGTCAGATCGGCAGACTCCGGCTGAGCCGGCTGTAGCGAGTCTAGGCCCTCATCCAATTCGTGGAAGACAATCGAGTCGATGTGGGATGGATTATCTACGTCAAGCACCTGGGACAAGTTGGCATAGTCCCCACCTGCTCGATGCAATAGGGAAGACACATGTCTTGGCAAGGCCGCAACGGGAGGCGGGTAGAAATCAGCTGGAGCACGGCTGATATAAGGACCTGGCTCATCTTGTATAGCAGGGCCGCGTTCTAAGAGTTCTGCCTCCTGCTCTGCCTCCCTTAAAATCTCATCACGTGCTTTTTCTGCAGCATCTTCAATGAACTGCACCGAGCTCAACTCCGACAATCGCTTATCCACAGCCATGGCACCAGCTTCTTGAATCCGTTTCTGTTGCTCCTGCTGAAGCTCGCGCTCCAGATGGTGTGTGGAAACAGCTGAAGAAATCGGCACGGGTCCAGGGACTGCTCGGGTTGCTACCTCTCCCTTCTTGATCGGAAGGGTGGCCTCTTCGGCAGGAGACTCCTCAGTTGCTCCAATTGCTCCAGTTGGTACTCTATGGCTTAGAGGTTTGCCTCGACGTGACAACTCCGGTAAGTGTTGTTTCTCCACCACTGGCCCTTCTGTCGGAGTGGGCTCCACAGGCTTGGGCTCTGGTCTCAAATTCACGAGGCCAATCCGCGACGCCCGCCCACGTAGTTGTCGGGCATGCTCAGCTACAGCTCTTGATCCCAGCTCTGATGGACCCGTACCCAAAAGCGTCTCTTGAGCGAGACCATATTGGGCAGCGATCCTGCGCTCTTCCGCCTCACTCTCACGAAGTGCTCGATCACGTTTGAGCCACTCGCTATTGGGTGTAGCGATGATAGAACGCGAGGTCTTCATCTCAGGTATCACGACAGGCTCGGCCGATGACGCGAAGATCGATGAGGCAGATGGAGACGCGAAGTAGGAGGGCAAATAGGCAGGATCAACATGCGGCGGAAGCAAGGCCAACGACGAGGATGAAGCACGTCGCACGGCTTTTGCCATACCACGTCGAGTAACACTGGGTAGTAGCTCCTCTAGTACTGCAAGTGTCTCAGCCCGAACTTGCGCCTCTTCGTCTGCCAAAGACTCGGACACCAATCCCGGAATCTGCGATGATGCGGAGGATGGATGAGTCGAATCTGAAACATCCTTTGGTACTAAGATAGGGAAAAGGTTATCAGGGTCAGGGGGCATGTCAATGTCATGGGCATCACTTGACTGGCTGACCAAAGGTGCGCTGTCCGGTGCAGGCTCCGCGCTTTCACCACTTGCTGTCGTAGATTTAACCGCAGCGTACTGAGTTAGCGGATTCAATTTCGGATCGATCTGCATGTTAACCGCACCGAGGAAAAGTCTAGCATCGATGGGAGGGAGTGAATCAAATTGATCCTGAGTTAAGGACTTGCGAACGGGAGCGATTGGCACCGGTTTGGGACTTCGAATTGTTGAGACGTCTCTGCCACTGGCTCCCTCTGCTCCTGCCGTTGGCATCTCTGTATCGTCGGACTGTGACACTGGCTGCTGTGGGGACTTTGCCGGGGGTAGTCCGAACCAGAATCGCCATGACCAGACAGGGGGGATTCCTTCGGCTTCCGTGGCAGGTGGGGTACCAGGTCTGAGCTGTGGCGAGTAACGTTGGAGCGGCTGCTGTTTTAATCGTAGCGACTTCTGAGTGCGCTGGTGCTGGTGTTGCTGTCGCTGCAAGGCTTCGGAGTCACCTGCATACTGAAGCCGAAGTGGACCGACCCCTTCAGGCGCAAGCTCAATGGATGCGGAAGAGAGCTGCTCTGGAAGCTGTGCACCTAAGTCGGGCTCTGGGGCACGAACAAGATCATCTGATAGCTCAGGACTAAGTGAGAAGGTGTCCTCGAGCCGTAGCGGTTGCATGGCGCCGACGGAAGGTGAACTTGGGGTTGGGAAGGGTAAGTTTCCAGCAACTGAAGTTCCAGGTACATAGGGTGGATTCTCATCGCTTACGGTATACGATCTTGATCGAGTAAATGGCGGGGGTCGAGACTCTGGAATCGGAGGAGGCTCAGCCATCCCCAAGTCCAATTGCGGTAAGTTGAGAGATGGTAGGGCTCCAAGTGTAGGTGTGCTGGAGAGCTGGGCTGACGAAGAGGTGAAAGGGTCAAACGAATCCAGTGTGTCACCGGTTATTGATGGGCCAGCCGCTAGGCTGCCATGTGTAGAATACAACTCTTTGGCATGCTGTTTTTGTTCCTGTAGTAGCTCACGGCTTCGCTTCACTTCAAGTGCCGTCATGGCAGCAGCTGCAGCTGTTTCAGCAGCATCTGGTGCAAGCACAGGTGCAACACGTCCAGATCGCTTTGGACCGTCAGGCTTGCGTTGTGAGATCGTAGCCGTAGGCGCAGGATCTTGCGGCAAAAAGCTGAACTCGGAAATCAAGACATCACCCTGTGCCAGTGAGGAGGGCCTGCGCTGAAGACGCAGATTCTCATTGCTACCAGATCTGGTCGGCTTTCCACTCGTACCCTGTGCATGTGATGGTTTTACGTGGCTAAGCTCTTGCGCGGCGAACTGCTCAGCACGCTGTAAGCCAGCATCTGCAACGTTACGATCAGTGGATGGCTGAGTTCTACGCCAGGTTGCATTCGTGTCAGCGCTACGAAGCTGGCGCGCGGTTGCAGAACTGACATCGCCTAATGCCACACCAGCAACGGGAACCGGCGAACTGCGACGGTCGTCCGCATGCGATGCACTCCGCTTGAGCTGGGTTGTGGGGGAAGATGGCGATTGGCCAAAGGAGAAGGATGCAGACGCCGAAGTTGGTCCTCTAACAGTCTTCGCCCCACTCTCGTGTGTTGTGACCTTGGGTCCTGCTTCACGGGACGCCATGAGTTTGTGAGGCACTACGGAGCTGCTTGAACCGGAAAGAGGGGCAGCGGTCGTTGGGTCGAACGTGAAGATCGCAGGATCGTGATGGGTGCGTGCCGATGCCGAGCCGGAGTGAGTTGGATGATGTGGTGTCGTCGGAAGCTCCGAAGGTCGCTGGGGTTCGGGTCGATGCGGGCGCGGAGCAGGTGGGACTGAACCTTCTTCTCTCACATGTTGTCTCTCATCTTTGGGAGATGACAGTAAGTTAGGCGATGACCGCGAATACTTCAGACCACCCGAAGGCGCTTGCTCAGGTTGATACGTGAATGACTTTTCGGCGGACGAGTGCCCTGCTGGAGTTGGAGCCGGGGCACGAACTGCTGAATCAACTGGAGCCTTTTCCTCATGCTTAAGAGACGCAGGTACGATCAGACGAGCGGGACGTGTGCCCGCCTGATCTAGCGAGAACTGCTCGACAGCGAGCACCTCATATTCGGCGCCAACGGTGGGGGAATTTGAAAGTGCGCGGCCACCGAGTGTGACTGGTCTTCGAGCCTGCATTTGACGGCGGCGGGCAAGTTCGTCTGCGCTTGCAGAAGCTGACTCCGCCTCCGGTCGATGTCTTGATATCGAAGGCTCACGACGAGACGGAGATTGCACACTCTCACGTCGAGAACGGGGGGACATGGAGGCGGTTTCGTCGTCTTCCGGGATGTTATCGAACCTCTGGCGTAGCCGACCGCGAGATTGAGGTTTTGGCAGCATAAACGGTTTCGGAACGTTGTGAGAAGTCGGAGTCGGGAGTGGTGTCGGAGGGTGAATGTCAAATGACGAAGGCTTTCGTTTCTCCTTCTCTTTTCCATGGTCCTGTGCAGCCGTTTGAGACGGCCTTGGGTGCAAGACGGCAGCGAGGGCACGTGATGAGCTGTTTCGCCGGATACGACGGAGTCCTTCTTCCACCTCCGCCTTTGTAGGGGGATGTGGTGCATCTCCAACCTGACGTGCTGCAAGATCCCGGGCCTCTAAAGGACCCAGAGCGTGGTGAGCTTCTGAACGGTGTAAGTGAAACCGACCGGTTTGCTCGGCGTCGGTTGCCGAACGGACAACTGAAGGCGCCGCAGATGAAGCAACGGAAGATGCTGAGAGCCCGGAGAATGAACGACGCGAAAAATCAGTCGGAGATCCTGGTTCAGAATCAGAGGCGCTACGATCGTCGTCGCCGCGCGTGCGTGACCCGGACTTTCCAATGCTCGACGTCTCAACTCCGCGCTCGATTGCATGGCGGGATGAGGCATGCAGAGCATTGGGCGAAATATAGGTCTTCGCATCACTGATCTCTTGATCTCCATGTGGGCTTGTGAAAAGCTCCGGTAGTCTACCGTGTGATGCCGGCTTAGGCCCAGCTTCCATTGTATCGTGGTCCCGAAGGTGAGCAATTGATGCTTGTAGCCTTTTCAAGCTAGATGGAGACAGCGTCCGATGATACCTTGGTCTGGGAGCTTGTCGCGTAGGATCAATTGCTGCCGGGGCGGTAGCCGATGTCCTAGTGCTGGGGAGGGGTCTAACCACCGTCATACCATTTGATGTGGTCGTTGTCGAGTTTCCTGAGGTGCCACCGCTTGCCCCATTCGTTGTAGTCGCCGTTATCGTGGACGTGGTGGCGCCTGCGGGGGCTTCACCAGACGAAGAGCGAATATCCTGTCGCTTCTCAGTTGAAGCATGACTCTGGTACGAGCCCGCCCGCGCCAGAGGAAGCTTCTCAGGACCAGCTCCAGCGGATTCGCCCTCAAGCATAGGCGAGTGCTCACGAGATCTTTGACGACTAGAGCTTTCGTACACGGAGTCGGGGGCATATGAGGTCGCGTCAGCAAACTCCACAGTCGGCCGACCGTGATGCCGCTGCTCACGTTTCTTCTTGTGTGCGAAGTAGTCTTTAACCAGCTCCTTATACAAGATGTACTCAATGTCTGGCGCAAGCGGAGATGGGGGTCGGATGTCGAAGTCAGGATCGTCCAGAGGATGAAGTTCCTCCTCAGTCTCTTCAGGTTCTAGCCTGGTATCTTGGCCGAAGGTACGGTGTGGATATGGCAGCTTTTCTGACTCTGCATCACTGGTGTCGGGAATTGCATCGAAGATTGGTGCACCCGCGGTGCGGTGCGGCAGAGTCAGTTGGGGAACTGATGCCGAAGATGCAATTGATGGTGATGAAGAGACAGGGGTTTGGTGAACGGAAACTGGCCGTGAAATAGGTTTGCTGTCCTCGTCTGGAGGGGGGATCACTGTCAAGTCAGCAATAGCCCTCGGACGAGCGGACTTAATAGGTTGCTGTGAAGGGGACCTGGGTACATTCGCCACGGAGGTCATTTCCGGCGAGCCAGGATAGGACGACGGTGGCCTGGTAGAGCTGGCTTCGGAAGGTCCCCCTGCGGCAGGGCTTGGCACGCTAGGTGCGAATGATACGTGAGGCAGTTGGTCTAAGGAGCTTGACGCAGGGATACCGATCTTACGCGCTCTGGCTACGCCTGTCGCTGCCAATGCAGGCCTTTCGTGCTCCGCATATACACCCGCATGCCTTGACGTGGAAGGCGGTGCTTGGTAACGCGACACAGGCAATGCGGATGGCTCCTCGGGCGCTGTAATCACTACAGTTAAAGCAGGTGGTCGCGTCTGTGTTTCCGTATCACGTGATTTCTCTGCGCCGGCTGCAAAGGATCCGATGTTGTGTTGGTCTTGGAGTGGGGTAGTCGTTCTGCTCAGATAGCTTGGACTAGCGGCTTGGCTGGGCCAATCCCTACTTGTAATGTCGCTGCTCGATTCTCGCTGTGGTTTCAGGCGTCCAAGCCTATCAAATGTAGACGAAGTACGTGATGGTTGCGGACTTGTTTCTGGGTGAGGCTGTGCTTCATCAGGATGCTGCAAGAAATAAAGCAATGCTACACGATCTGCTAGTGTTGGCGCAACTGCGGCGGCTACCTCTTCAAGTTTAGCAACTCGCTTCCTTTCCTCTTCGTCGGGAATATGCCGCAGGGCTTCGATCGCTTCGCGGTCTGCGAACTCAGGGAAACGTGCTAGGTAGCTTTCGGCCTCTGAGGGCGACAAAACCAGTGGGTGATAAGATTGGTCCGCATCAGCTGTAGGAGCTTGCGGCGTAGTAGGGATTCTGTTAAAATGATCCGCTTGGACAGGGTATTCGATGGCTCTGGTCGGTGTACTCTCCGGAAGACGCGCTGTCTCTCCAAGTGCAGCCCCAGTGCCACCCGAACTACTGGCGGACGCTTCTGCTAAAATAGATGAGATGCTCGCGCGTCGTGGCGGCTGGTCTCCTACATCAATCGCCGGTCTTGCTTCATTCAAACTGAGTGCACGAACCTTAGTACTTTCGGTCTGCTCTCTTATCTGTCGTCGTTGGATGTCCTCAAAGATCGATGAGCTTGATGCGGATCCTGCATCTTTTCTTATCAACTTTGTGGCTCGACGAGTCGAGGTTTTCTTTCGGCGTTCACCTAAGCCTGCTCCATCTTCCATACCGATATCGGGTTCAGGTGATGGCTGCGGCTTTCCAGTTCGGCTTCTTCGAAGCTTTCTGTGAGTCTTACGCTTCGTTGAACCATTGGGTGTAAGCTCGTCTGAGTCTCCGACCAGACTGACAGGGAGAGGCAGCGGCAACGGCTTGAGGAGCGTCGTACCTTTCGGCGAGAATAGTACAGTCTCTTCGTCTTCTTCTGCATCCTCAGTTGCCTTCTCTGGAACTGGGCTCGCAAATGGTGGTACGGGCTGTCGCTGCTTTGATTCATGTGGTTCTGAGGACACCAGAGCCGATTCCATGGACCCTTCCGTCGACGATGCTGACGAAGAGTGAAGCGGCTTTAACGTAGAAGGTGGCGACGATGGTGGCAATAGCGCCTGAGGTATCGAGCTAACGATCTGAGGAACGACCCCAGTCCCTCCTGCTGCGACATGAGGTGACGGAACAATGCGTTGCGGCGGAGTTAGGGGAACTCCTGGAGGCGGCTGTGGTGACCTTGTTGCTTGAGCCGGTCGTGATGGCCGAGCAGGCTGAACTTGCTGTGCCTGTTGTTGTTGTTGTGACTGCTGAAGACCTGACGCCAAACTCCTGGACGACGCTATGGAAGATGCTTCAAAGGGCTGGTCCCGACTCATGTAGTTGCTGGAGATGCGACGTTCGAGAGAGAGATACTCAGAATCAGGAAGTTCTGAGGCTGAGGTGAAGTCATCAGACGCGACAGATGTCTCGTCCTCGTCATCTTCGTATACGTCCTCATCCTCTTCGGGGCTTGCATCCTCGTCCTCATTCTCTTTCGAAAGCTGACCCCTAACCGAACGATAGGGAGATCCGCGCCGGCGATGGGCAGAGCGTGAGGAGGGGTATCTCCGGCTGCGGCGGGGAGAGGGCTCTGGACCCACTGCGCCCGCTCGTGTCGCACTCGACACGTGTTGGGATACCGAAGACGTGGTTGCGCGGATCAGAACATTCTCTGGGTCAATCTGTTGGCTCTGAGGCTTATCATCTAGGGCATTTGGCGTGGACCTGTGTATCTCCGAGGACGCACCTCGACTCGACATTCCAAGGCACGAAACAATGACGTTCGAGCGAGAGGTGTGTAGGCGGAGAGATCCTGCTCGAAGCTAGTGAGAAACCGAGTGAAATAGGAAGACTTGGCGCGCTCGGATCGCGCCAAAATCTTGAGTACTGCTTTGTACCAAGTCGTGCGTCTTAGACTTGGGTTCCAGCTTTGGTTTGAGATCTTATATCCCCTGAAATTACCAGTACAATCTAGACAACAGGGAGGCATGGATCAAAAAATGCGAAATTTTGTGAGTATATCCAGGTATTATGGTGAATTTGTACATGTGCACCAAGTAAGCTATTCGTGCTCTAGTTAAACACACTGAATTCTCGAATACAATTCCCCACATCCCACACACTTGGCTCGCTTTTTAACCCTACAAATCAAGCATCTCTTCGCTCCCTTCACCTTAAAAAACGGATCTCTGAATGGCCTGATCCGGCTAAAATTACGCTTGACGCGCTGAGCTTTGTGCTGGCGTTGCGGTGGAATGGAGAGTGTATGTACCGCAGAAGTTGCATGCTTGAGTTGTTTACTGAGGCCTCTGCATCAGTAGTATGTCATTCGCATGGAAGGCTGCGCTACGACGATGTTCTCTCACACAACGCTTGCGAGAGGTGAGTCGATTCGAAATGAGGGGCAGCAAACACCCAGTATGCAAGTCAGAGTTCTAGTAATATCGAAGAGAGATCAGTCGAGACATCTCCATTGAGTGTTCACCGAGCGTCCTAGGCCCACCCAACTTACGAGTCTGAAACCATGGTCTGCAATAGGCTTCCCTTGGCGTCACGTGCTAAGAAGGAGTCCGACGACGATTGACCAGTTGACGCTCGACTCTTGGGGAGAAAGGATGACTTTGCTGAAGTGCGCTTCTCATGATTCGTATCCACTACGGATGTCTGCAGTATTGCGTGATATATGTGCTCAGAGGTCAACACTGACTGGATCACGCTTTGGGATTTGGCGGGCAGAGAGCGACTCAGTGGGTTAGTTACCAAGGGCTTCTAGCGATTAGCTATCGATCATTTGCACAGATTCGTGCATACATGGAGTAATGACGACCTAATATGTCATGTCATGCCGTGGTGGCTCGTACTTACGGCAGGAACACATGACTTGAAGATGTCTTCGTTGGAGCCTTGGCCGTCACCAGCCACGCATACCGCAGTCTCTACCGAACCCTCCTGTTATCGCTCAACATACCCCAGCCTGCAGTAGAATTTCTTGGAAGAAGCAGAAATTGTGCACAAATATTTTCAATGTGTCAGATGGGTGGCTTGTGGCTGATAGCTCACCAGCCACCAAGATTTTGTCACTCTGTCACATCAATCAAAAGTGGAAGCGTGAGCTTGATCTCACGTGTGCGGCAGAATTGCAGCTCAGATAAGAGGATGTGCGATGCATCGACGTTGCGAGACGGAAGAGACCAATGCGTATTGATGCAATGTCACTTACTTCAAGTTAACCAAACTAGATCTTATGGATCAAACGGCTAATACTCGAAAGATTCGGTTGGGGGAATCTGCCAGAAAAAGTGACAAGCTCAGTGGCACTGGCCAAAGAGATCTGCGCTGATCACAGAGACATCCGCGGTATAAGATTGATGTCATGGACAAATCCTGTTCACGTTCCAATATGGCTCTCACACCACGCGTTTTGACCTCGTTTAGCAACGAATTCACCCCAATATGAGCGAACGAACCACTCGATCCTCCACACGAGCACAGCGTGGAAGCATTCAGCACCACGCTGAGGCCAAGAGCGAACTCAAGGAGCATGGCGGTCACGAAGCCCAGGCTGCCAAGATCCTGCCGGCCCGGGACGGGAAATCTGGCGCTGGGAAGACGCAGCATCTATCCAGAGACCAATCAACCTCCGATAGGAAATGCAACAACCCGCATTGCCAGTGTGCCGACTGCCAATGTGGCGACAATTGCCCCTGTGGTAAGGACGGTAAAGGTACTCGATTGAACGACGGAGCGCGATCAAAGAACAAGTAACGGACTGCAACCACATCAAAAGGAATACTGCTGTGTATGATTAGTCCTCGACCTTGAAGGCAATGGAACCAGAGACAGTATGGACCTTCGTGCTGAAGGATCTGAGGTGCACCTCGCTTGACCGAGGAATGTACTTCGGATCCGACTCCTCCCACTAGACGAAAAGAGCGCAGAAAGAGGGCACAGAAAGTACATGAGTATAAGGGTCAGCCAGGCAAACCAAGCCTACAATGAGCAATACAGCAAGCGAAATGCTACAGATACAGCATGACGCGATAAGCATACGTACCTCTCCAGGGACTTCAACGTCGGAGTGTGTGTAAATCAAGATATCGAAAGAGCATGGCTTGTCGAGAAGTGGCAGGAATGTGATTGCGCCAGTGATCTGTCGCATCAGCGCAGCGATCTCCTTGTGGATTTCCTTGATATCCTTCTCGCGTGCTTCCTTGGCTTCGAATGCCTCCTTATCGCATTCGATGTTAAACGTCCACCGCTCCATCACTTCCTTGCTCTCGACTTCTGCGATGACAATGACAACTTTCTTCACTTGACCCAGCGCAAGCCACTCTGCAAGCTGCTTTAGGACGCACTTAAGGTATGTTGACAGGCCCTCGTCGTTGGTGATGTAGAGCGACAGTCCGTACTTCTTAACGACATCGAAGCTGTCTGGATCGTACAGAGCGCGCTGGAACAAAATCATGTTGATGCTGTAGCCTAGAATGAAAGAGTATTGGACAAGGTTGCGTTCGATGTCAGGACCTGCGATGGGAGATGGGGAGAGCATGGGGAGAAAGCACAAGCAAGGCAAAGACTGCGCTTTCCGCCACGTCAAAGGACGTACCGAAGAACTCAGAGACGATCTGAGCCGAGCCACGCAGCGTGATGCTGTTGGTTTTGGCGGCAGTTTTTGTGGACATTGGATTGAACTAACTAGGTTTCCCTCCTCACAGACAACTGAGGACTTGCTGGGTAACTATTATATACGGCGAGAAACACCTGCGATGCTGCCAGTGCTTCAGGAGCAAAGTTTCGGAGCAAATGTGTCTCTACTGGACCGAGTTCGCTCTTCGATGGCTGGGTACAGCCGGACACCCTAGGGTCAAGATCTGTAGGTAGGTGGGGGTACCGATAGAAGAGTAGTTGTCGGTGAGAGTACGTTGATAGTCTCGTGCAACGACTCTCGCCAAGCATCTAAGCTTGTACCACTCACCCTTGTCGCTCAGCGACCCTCAGAAGGGTCATTCACGAGCCAAGTCAGAGTGAGACAAAACAGTCAACCTGATGTGGTTGAGTGCATGCCTCATTGGATCTGAGTCAGCACCCTGCGAGTAGACATAACGACCTGCACCTGACGCAACTCGTGCCACACTCGAGCGGTCGCTCAGTGCGCGGGACGGGGTCTCGTCTGACTGATATGAAACGTTAGAGCACAGGCTGAAATTCCGAGTCGCGCTTGGATATCCGCTGCAGGCCTCAATCTGCACGGAATAATCAGATAGATGTGTTCAGCACATGCATGCAAAATTCTTTCTTTGCTCTCACAAATTGTCAAGGTGACTATGCCTGCCAAACACTGGTGTAATCATCACTCTCGAGCCGTTGTTCTGGTGGATGTCTGCCAAGTGTCCTGGCCCGGATTTGGCGCGATCCCGTCCCTGGACGAACCTGGAATTCAAGCACCCCTGGTTTCAGTGATGTTTCAGAGTCGGGGGGGCTAGAATAGAGCCAATAAGGACTCAACGCACGAAGAAAAACGCTCGAATTGGTGGCGTGGGAGTAACTGTATGTGAATGAAAATCTCGACATTCGATAGCCCTTCGCTCATGAAATCGAAATAATACCACATTTTACCTCTAGCACCTCGCATGAGCCTCCCTCTCAGCGGTCTCAGCCTCGCCGCCCTCGCGGTAACCCCCTTCATCGGACGACAAATCGAGGATGTACGTAGTTTGCACTGGGTCTATGCATCGTTTGCATGTTTGGTGTAGTAGTCCGTATCGAGACTCACTCGCTTACGCACCATCGTCCTGAATCTGTAACCTTTTCGCACACTTTTCTAGGGCATCGTCAAGAGCCGATACAGCATCGTCCCGAAGGATGCGGAGCTTTATCCCCCATTCTACAAGTGGTTCCGAGGTGCTGAGACCAACACCACGCCCGGAGGTGTGATGGTCTTCGGCATCGCCACTGTGCTTGGCTTTGCAGCGCTCCGCAAGGGTGTCTTCGGTCCCATCCATCGCCGTCTCGCACAGCAGTGGCTCTGCTACCCCGGCACCACCAAGCAGATTCCCATCACAAGCTTCAAGCAGTTCGTGCACTCACTCGGCCCTGCCGTCATTTCTACAAGCTTGAACCTCTCCGCAGCTCTTGTCATCGGCTATACCGCAAAGGGCTACTCTGAGGGCCCTGGCCGCTTCGCAAACTGGGGACCTCGACCCTACGACGCTCGTCTCAAGCAGGTGCTCACCCCCAAGATCACCCACTACACCAGCGGTGACCACAGCAACCACCACTAAGTGATCATGCGTGGAGGAGCGAATACCCCAGTAAGGATCGCACAATCAAGAAAGACTGGAGAAAAACAGGATGATGAGAAAATAGGTTTTCTAGTTTTGTGCAGTCGAAAGGCACAGACGCACACAGTTTTGAGAAGAAAAGAGTCCAACCCAACGACTGTGGCGACGCCTCATGTGCTAAGGTATACTAATGCGGGCAGACTCTCACGCCTCGTTGGTTGCGAGTAGGATCTGTCGACAAACCAAGTAACCAACAGATAGCAACGCTTGAACCCAAATTCCCACACGTGCACTGGGCAAACTGTACAAGAGACAAACTAATCGCGCAGGCACTGCGCTGTGAAGGTGGGGCGACGAAGCCAAGCATTTGAGAGAAATGTGTCTGCCCAGAAACATCCCAACGGGTGGAAAACTTCGTCGATTTGTAGTCGTACCTGCAGAGATTCAAGGCTATTTTAGTTGTTGTACTCAGACAACGCTATCAAGACCGCTTAATTTTGTTCTATACTAACCTATCTAAGCTTAATACACTTTATGCTAGGCTCTAGCGCCGTTCTATCTACATCCAATGCACCTCCCAGCCTGCCCAACACGAGTCGATCGCTCGTCTAGATTAGGCTTGTCGGCGCGTCGAGAGTACATTTCCGGGGTTCGTGTATCTTGTGTTTGCCACTATGTTATGCCGTTCTGATGTGCTTATTCAATAGCTAATAGGATGTTATATTCTTATATATTCTATTTCTAGAGACTAGCGCGCGTATGACTAGCACATTCCCTACTCGAAGTGCCATTCTCTCGGTCTATCGCCAGCTCTTGCGGTCGTCTAACATCAAAATCGACTCCAAGCAGGCTCGTAAGAACACCCTCGCCACCCCATGGGCTCGTACCGTCGGAAAGTACGTTACTATCTCGTTGAACTCAAGCAGCACGCGACATCTACATGCAAGAAATGCCAACCAAAGCGTCTCCCTGAGAACTTCAGTAGGGGCTTTAAACGTATCTTCAACCGCCTTTGAGCGCACAATCGAGCAGTGTGAGACAGGAAACGGCTATGACTGCACAAGTCTGCACCTGTACCTTACATGCGTGGTGTGTCCAACGACTTATCTTATGTCGTCCCTTGTATACCCCCCGAAATTCTCGTCACCCTCTTTAGTGAGTACCGTAAGCACAGGAATTGCTCGGATCCCGAGGAGGCATGGTCTCTGCACAACATCGCAATGGACTACCTCGCCATGAATGTGGCCAATGAGCAACATGCCGACTCCATGTTTGGCGCCGGATGGTGTCTAAAGAAGCCGCAAGTCGCACAGGTTAAGAACGTCGCAGGCTATGTTGGTTTGGATATGCCAGTTGTCTTTGGCCGCAATGAATTGCTGCCTGACCTGCCTTACACAATTGATCATGTTCTCGAAGTACAGAAGGCCGAGGCAGAAGGGAAAAAAGTGAAGCTCACCATGGAAAAGCCCGAGGGTATCTCGCGAGAAGACCAACTCCGTCAGATCGAAGAGGAGGAGAAGCGACGAAGGGCTGAGCGAGCTGCTAAGGGCGGTTTGAGTGATGGACGCGGCTTTGCAGCGAGCTCCTTCGGTACATTTAGCGAGGAGGGTATTCAGGCAGTTATGGGAGCTGCTGGCATTGGATCGGATGCTGCCAACATTACTGAGGAAGACATTGCAGTTGAGAACGTCAAGGTGGATGAAGAAGTGCTCGATTTGACAATCGAAGCTGCGAAGAAAAAGACAGCAGGTAGCACGCAAGAGCAATAATGATGTTACTGTGCTACAGCTGCTGAGTAAGCTACATGACAATACTACGTTAAATTAGTTCTGCCAGCAAGCGAGGTTGGTTAGATGAATGTATATAGCTTCAAGTTCAGCGACGAATTACGAGCATACAGAAACGGCATAAGCGTTTTATTCTGAACTGAATGTGACACCTCAAACATTAAGTGCAAATGAGCTTGCAATGTTCTGATAAAGAGGAGGTCGATAGTAAGCCAAGTTGCGACAGAGCTCGTACTACATGTACGGAGTAGCAAAATTACAAAGGAAACTGAAGACTGTAGCACACAATAGCAGATATGGAGTGTAGGTGAAATGTAACGAATCTTGCCGATATGTGCATTAAGGACAAGGAAAACGAAGCGAAGCGAGGGGGATAGCGATTGGGAGGAAAAGTTGAAAGGACATGAACCGGGCGAGGTAAACATGCAACCAACTGAAGTATCGCATATTAAACAAAGGTTAATGATTGAAGTAAGGTAACAGTACAAAGGTATCACAGCATTGTGCTGGTCCAATCCTCGTTATTCTTCATTCTCTTGTGGAACCGGCTGTGATTCTCCCTCAGCAATGGCTTGCTCATGTATCCTCTGTTGCTCGGCGGCCTCGCGTGCAGCCCGGATCGACTCAAGTAGGAGATCCATTTGCTGCAGCTCTCGTGCACCGCATTGCGTCGAGAATTGTGACCACTGCTCCATGATTTGCTTTGCTTCGTGCACACTGGCTTCGGCTTCGTCATACTTGCCTATTGATGGCGAAGCAATCGTTGTACCAAGCAGGCACAGTGCGATGGCAATCTCCGACGCAAACTCCGAGCACTTACCTTCGCACGGCTGATCGCTTGCCTCGCGAGAGCCCCATATCCTTCGGCGAATCTCAATGCATTTTCGGATCAGGGGCTCAGCCTCTTCGAACTCGGATCGAGAATTGTGGAGCGCGGCAAGATGGAAGCACACATCGCTGTAGAGGATAGAGTTGGCGTACATACCCTTCTCACTGAATGCATCCAAGAGCTCAGTGAAGAGGGCCATAGCGGCGTCGTGCGCGCCACCGATCTTAAGCGTCATTGCGAGGTGCTTCTTCGTTTCCATGAGCAGGCACATGGTGTTGCAAGGGGTGCCGGGTGGGGCCTGAACCTCGCCGCCGCATGGCTGAGTACTTTGAGGGAATTCCCGTACCTCAGCCTCAGCGCAGGATGGGACCTGAATTGTGCTGACGCGGCAACCACTCTCATCACACGTTTTAATTGTCAGCTCTCCAGATTTTATACTGACACTCGTGGCATTGGTACCATCAGGTGCGTGAGTCTCATTGACAGATTGATGTGTCGTGCGCACGATCTCGCACAAAACTTGAAGTGCATGATCGAATGATTGTACAGCAGCTTCCAAATTGCCTCGTCGTGCATGGGCGATGCCAATTTCGTTCAGTACGAAGGGGATGAAATTCGAAACGCTCTCGGGGAGTTCCGCCCCAGATTCTCGGCACTCCTGATAGGACTGGATGGCCTGCTCAAAAGTGACGATGGCCTGTGAGAGTGGGACGTGCATATGTAGAGGATTAATATAGTGAGTCAGTGAGAGAGTTTTACATGGGCTGGAAGAGCAGTCAGCCAAGAGCAGCTATTCCAATCCATAGTCCGATGCGAGCCGACATTTCAGAGAATGGCAGATTGATACACAACTCACCCCAAAATCCCAGAACTCTACGCTCCATCACAATTTTGATCCCCAGATAGTATCACGCCAGGCGCGGTTGCACCCATCAAGATGGACAAGAAACCTGTGTAATGTCTCCGTTACGTACCTCGTCCTCCTTTCCTGCCGCCTGGAGTTCGAGCGCAATGCGGCGAAGCCGCATAAAAGGCAGCTCATCCGAGAATCCGGCGCTCTCTTGTTCCACAGCAGGGGCCGCACTGATTGATCGGAACCCCTGGCCGCGCTGGCACTGCATCTTGAGTACAGGTGCTGGAGTCTAGAACTGCCTTCGAGTGTGGTTTTTGCTCGCGCCTTGTGGGGTCAGTAGGGCGTCGGGGCCGATGCGATCGCGTGGGGCGTGAGATACGATATGGTTCAATCGTCTCGTGACCTAGCAGAACCACTCGGCTCGCGTCTAGAGCTAGAAATACAGGTAGGGTGAACAAGTGAGAGGTGCAACAGCGCCATCCAGGTTGTTGTTCTACTGGATATTGCATGCATACGGGAGGTTTGTCGCGGGCTCAATCCGTTAGACCAATTCCACACGTATGTGATCATCTAACGCAGCCCTCAAATCTCCACCTTGGCTCCTCACGCGCGCGATAATGAACCCGAGAAGTCATTCCAAGTGTGTCAAAACTTTT
>Ga0182741_1002280_pt1 | contig 22778 bp, 17 predicted proteins | sample eDN5th37CBELigOP_FD_128874 | JGI IMG/M metagenome (GOLD analysis project Ga0182741, IMG submission 128874) | Enriched Organic Plus compost microbial communities from Emeryville, California, USA - eDNA 5th pass 37_C BE-Lig OP (version 2) (version 2) ... | reverse complement strand
GTTTCTGGGCGAGCGCGCACGGCGGCGGTGCCGGGCCACGGCGCGCCGCTTGCGGGCCCCCGCTCAGACCGGCGGGGTCGCCTCCGAGATGCCAAGCGCGGCGATCGCTGCGTCGATGCGGTGCAGGGTACGGTCCCGTCCGAGGATCACGAGCACGTCGAACATCCCCGGGCTCTCCGACAGTCCGGTCAGCGCGACGCGGAGCGGCTGGAACAGCTTGCCCGCGCCGATCCCGCGCGATTCGGCGAGCGAGCGCAGCGCCTCCTCCAGTGCGCCGGGCTCCCAGCTTTCGAGGGCGGCCAGCCGCGCGCGCGCCGCGGCGAGCAGCTCCGCCGTCGCGCCGCGGTCCTTCCACTGCTTCGCGACCGCGGTCGGATCGTATGCCACGTCGTCGCCGAAATAGGGTGCGAGTTTGCGCACGAGCTCGTCCGTCGTGCGCGCGCGCATCGTGAAGAGCGACACGAGCTGGTGAAACCACTCGCGCCGCGCGAGCAGCTCCGCTTCCGTCGCCCACCCTTCCCGCACGATCAGCGGCACGAGCAGCCCCTCCAGCTCCGCGGGCGCCATCCGCTGCAGATGCTGGCCGTTCATCCACTCGAGCTTCGCCGTGTCGAACACCGCCGCCTTCTTCGACAGCCCCTCGATCGAGAAGCGCGCGATCAGCTCGTCCACCGACATCACTTCCACGTCGCCGCCGGGGGACCAGCCGAGCAGCGCGAGGAAGTTGAGCATCGCCTGTGGGAGGATCCCGAGATGCCGATAGTCGCCGACGGCGGTCGCGCCGTGGCGCTTGCTCAGCTTCTTGCCGTCCATCCCGTGGATCATCGGGAGATGCGCGAACTGCGGCGGCTCCACCCCCAGCGCCCGGTACAGCAGGATCTGCTTCGGCGTGTTGGAGATGTGATCGTCGCCACGCATCACGAGCGTGATGCGCATCGCGACGTCGTCGGAGACGACGGCGAGATTGTAGATCGGGGTGCCGTCGGAGCGCAGGATGATGAAGTCGCCCTCGCCGATGTCCTTGTTCGGGAACGCGATCGTGCCGTGCACGAGATCGTCCCAGCTCGTCACCCCCTCGGGCATGCGGAAGCGCACCACGAACGGCATCCCCGCGTCGACGCGCCGCTGGATCTCCGCCGGCTCCAGACGGTCGCATCGCCGATCGTAGCGGAACGCCTCGCCGCGCGCCTCGGCCTCACGTCGCATCGTCTCCAGCTCGGCCGGCGTGCAGAAGCAGCGATACGCGGCGCCGCGCTCGAGCAGCGCGTGCGCGTCGGCCTGATGGCGCGCGAGGTTGGCGCCCTGGTGCACGACCTCCTCGTCCCACGTCAGGCCGAGCCACTCCATCCCCTCGAAGATCGCGCGGGTGGACTCCTCGGTGCTGCGCGCCTTGTCGGTGTCCTCGATGCGGAGGAGGAACTGGCCGCCGTAGTGCTTGACGAACAGCCAGTTGAAGAGCGCGGTCCGCGCGCCACCGACGTGGAGGTAGCCGGTGGGCGAGGGGGCGAAGCGGAGACGGTGTGTCATGGGCAGCCGTAGGCCGGCGGCCGCTGGCCGTCGGCCGATGAAGAAAAAGGCCCGTCACCAGACGGTGACGGGCCCAACAACGGTGAGGGCGGGATTCGAACCCGCGATAGAGGTTGACCCCCTATGCCGGTTTAGCAAACCGGTGCCTTCAGCCTCTCGGCCACCTCACCTCGGGCACGTGGTACTCGGTCGCGCCTGAACAAGACAAGCTAGCCGAGCCGGGTGCCGTTCGGTAGGGCCTCCCGCAGCCAGGCGCGGGTGGTCGCGGCGAAGTGCGGGATGGCGATCTCCGGCGCCTCGATCTCCGGATGCCACCGCTTCTCCCACTCGAAGCTGTAGGCGCCTGCGTAGCCCAGCTGCAGCAGCGCTTCCACCTGTCGGCGCACCGGCACGTTGCCCGTGCCGGTGAGCACGTAGCGCCGACCCGTCCCCTCCGGCCGGGAGTCCTTGAGGTGGACGTGGCGGATCCACCGGCCGAGCCGCCGCACGCTCTCCTCCGGCGACTCGCCGCCGGACACGAAGGTGTGGTGCGCATCCCAGAGCAGCGCGATCGCGGGCGAGTCGGCGCCTTCCAGCACGGCGAGCAGCGTCGCCGAGTCGGTGAACTCGCCGTGCGATTCGACGAGGATCGTGACGCCGTGCTCGCGCGCATGCGTGCCGAGCTCGCGGAGGCCGGCCACGATCTGCGCGAGCACCCGCTCGCGCTCGACGCCCTGCACCCACTGGTTGGGGAAGACGCGCACGTAGGGCGCGCCGAGCGCCTGCGCGAGCGCGACGAAGCGCCGTGCCTCCGCGAACTGTGCCGCGCGCTTCGCCGGGTCGAACTCGTGCATGTTGGCCGAGCTCCCGAGGCAGACGACGCGCAGCCCCCGGTCGGCCAGCTCGCGCCGTGCGTCCGCGATCCGAGACGGCGCGAGCGCGGGCACCTTGCTCAGGTCCATCTCGCCCTCGATGCCGCGCAGCTCGAGCGTCTCGAAGCCGCTCTCCGTCGCGGCGTCGAGGATGCGGATCCAGCTCCACGATGGAGCGCCGAGGGTGGAGAAGCCGAGCGGCGGCAGCGCGCGCGGTGTCGCCGCCGCGGACGTACGGCCGCGCGTGCACGCCGCGGCGCCGAGCAGCGTCGAGGTCACGAGAAACTCGCGGCGCGTCTGCGTCCTCCACATCAGAGATTCCTCCGGTTCAGCTCCGACACCGCGTGATCGACGGCCCGGGCGGTGAGCGCCATGTAGGTGAGCGACGGGTTCACGCACGAGCTGCTCGTCATGCACGCGCCGTCGGTGACGAACAGATTGGGGACGTCGTGCGCCTGATTGAAGCCGTTCAGCACCGACGTGCGCGGGTCGCGCCCCATGCGGACGGTGCCCATCTCGTGCACGCTGAAGCCCATCGGCGCGTCGTCGTCGTAGATCCGGACGTTGCGGCAGCCCGCCGCCTCGAGCATCTCCGCCGACTGCACCTTCATGTCCTCGCGCAGCGCCCGCTCGTTGTCGCTCCACGACCAGTGGATGCGCACGAGCGGCAGTCCCCAGCGATCGCGGCGCTGCGGATCGAGCGAGATCCGATTCTCGTGGCGCGGCAGGCACTCGGTGTAGCCTTGCATGCCGATCCCCCACGGCCCCGGCTCGCGCAGCCGCGCCTTCAGCTCGACGCCGATCCCCGGCGCGGACATCCCCCGCTCCCACCCGGCGCGCCCCGCGCCCGCCTGGATGCCGTAGCCGCGGAGGAATCCGAGCCGTCCGTCCTCGCCGCGCGCGCCCAGGTTGCGGAAGCGCGGGACGTAGGTGCCGGTGGGGCGGCGGCCGACGGTGTAGCGGTCCTCGAGTCCCGGCAGCTCGCCGCGCGCCCCGGCCTTCGAGAGGTGGTCCATGAGGTTGTGTCCCACCTCGCCGCTCGAGTTCGCGAGCCCGGTCGGGAAGCGGGCGCTCGTCGAGTTGAGCAGGATCTGCGCGGTGCCGATGGTCGAGGCGTTGAGGAAGACGAGCCGCGCGCGGTACTCGCGCGTCGCGCCCGTGCGCGCGTCGATCACGTGCACGCCGGTCGCGCGTCCGGTGCGCTCGTCGTGGAGCACCCGGTCCACGATCGCGTCGGCGACGATCGTCAGCCGACCGGTCGCGCGCGCCGCGGGGAGCGTCGCACTGAGGCTGCTGAAGTACGCGCCGAAGCTGCATCCGCGCGCGCACTGGTTGCGCGCCCGGCATCGCGTGCGTCCCGCATGGTCGCGGGTGAGGTTCGCGACGCGCGTGATCGTCATCCGCCGCCCGGGAAACGCGGCCTCGATGCGCGACTTCACCAGCGCCTCGGCGCAGTTGAGCGGCCAGGGCGGGAGGAGCTCGCCGTCGGGAAGGTGCGGGAGGCCGAGCGGCTCGCCCGCGACGCCGATGAACCGTTCGACGTGCGCATACCAGGGGGCGAGGTCCGCGTAGCGGATCGGCCAGTCGACGCCGTGGCCGTCGCGCAGGTTCGCCTCGAAATCGAGGTCGCTCCACCGCCAGCAGGCGCGTCCCCAGAGGATGCTGCGGCCGCCGAGCTGATAGCCGCGAATCCAGCGGAAGTCCTGCGGTCCGTCGCTGAGATACGGGTGCTCGCGGTCGTTGACGAAGAAGTGCCGCGTCGCCTCGCCGAAGGCGTAGTTGCGGCTCTGGATCGGGTAGTCGCGCGCATGGAGCGCCGGGTCGCCGCGTCCACGGTGCGGGAGCTCCCACGGCTGCAGCCACTCCGTCACGTAATCCCGCCCGTGCTCGACCAGTCGCCCGCGCTCCAGCACGAGCGTGCGCAGCCCACGTTCGGTCAGCTCCTTCGCGGCCCATCCGCCGGTGATCCCGGAGCCGACGACGATGGCGTCGAACGGGTCGCTCCGCTGCGGGGACATGCGCGCGCTCAGACGGCCCAGCTGCGGCCGACGCTCGCCAGCGGCACGCAGCCGTCGTAGCGTCCCGGCACCGGTTCGTGCCGCAGCTCGCGCGTCGCGCCGGGCCGCGAGGTGTAGTATCCCAGCACCGTGAGCTCCTTGATCGTGCGGATGAACGGCACAGCGCGCGCGTCGGCCGACGCGAACGCCTCGCGGTCCAGCTCCGCGAGGATCGCGTGCTGCTCCGCATCGCCGATCTCGAGGAATCGCCGTCCATGGGCGCGCCGCGCCCGCGCGTCCACGTCGGCCAGCCCCTCCGCGAAACGGGCGCGGTCGCTCTCGTCGTAGTACTCGGCGAGCATCCGATCGACGAAGCGGTGGACGTTCGCGGCGCGCGCCCCCGGCGTGTCCGTTGCGGGGAGGATGCGCTCGACGATCGCCGCGACGAGCGCGAGCTGCGACGCGGAGAGGGCGCCCGAAGGCGCGCCCGCATCGGCCGCCCGCGGCTCGCAGCCGGCGACAACGCCGGCGATCGCCGGGGCGGAGAGCGCACCGCCGAGGAGGAGGGTGGCGCGACGGAGCGCCTCGCGGCGGTCGATCGCGGCGGTCCGATCGTCGCGCTGCCCGCCGCGATCAGCGGCGGACATACGCGTAGCGGGCCTGCTGGAGCTGCACGCTGCCGACGACGATCAGACTGTCGCCGCGAATCCTCCCACCCATGCCGCCGAAGACGGAGGCGGAGAAGGTGAGGCTGTCGGCGCCGACCTCGCCGAAGTTGCCGACCAGCCGCGACTCGGAGCGCGAGACGTACTGGCTGACGGCGTAGAAACCGTCGTTGAACAGGCGCAGGACGACGGAGTCCATCGGACTCTGGCCGGCGATGTGGGCGGTCGGCATCGGCCGCTCGTCGATGCTGACGAGCCGGAAGGTCGCGATGGTCGTCTGCGAGCCGCCGGGCGAGATGATGTCGCGCGGCGGGACCACGGGCTCGGGGTGATTGCACCCCGCCAGCGTCGCGGCCAGAGCGGTCAGGAGTAGGCAGCGCGTGAACACGAGAGCCTCGGCTGGGATGTGGCCAGAAGCTGCCTGCGGAGCGGGGCGCGTCAAGCGCCCAGGGGGGCGAGATGCGCGAACGGCGCCGGGCGGGGAGCCCGGCGCCGTTCGCGGCGGAGCGGAGGGTGAGGGATTCGAACCCCCATGTCCTTGCGGACGCCGGTTTTCAAGACCGGTGCAATAGCCATTCTGCCAACCCTCCCGGGCCACAGCTGATGAAATCTAGCGATCGGGCCCGGCTCGCTCCACGGCGCGCCGATCCGCTCCGGCGGGGTGCGGCTGGCGCACCGTCTGCCCTCATGGACGGCGGAGCGAGGCGCCGGACCGAGCGAGGGGCGCCCCGCGGACGTCGCGCAGCGGAGGCTCTCGATGCAGCACCGACCGGTTCGAACTCTCGCCGTCGTCCTCCTGTCGGTGGCGACGCTGGCTGCCTGCCGCGGCCGTGACGAGCGGGGGGCACCGCTCGACACCGGTGGCTCGGCGATCATCGGCGGCGACGTGCTCGCGCCGGGGCCGCTGCTCGACACCGCCGTCACGTCGGCGGACACCCTCGACTCGAGCGCGCTCGCCGCCGTCGAGTCGTCCAGCGCCACGGAGATCGCCGCCGGCGAGCTGGCCGCGAAGGGTGCCGCCACCCCGGCCGTGAAGCAGTACGGCGTCCAGGTCGTCCAGGACTTCCGGGAACTGGAGGCCGAGGCGGACCGCGTGGCGACGGAGCTGAAGCTGCCCAGCAGGCCGGCGGCGACCTCCGGGGAGGCGGACACCGGGATCGCCACCGCGGTCCGCGGGAAGACCGGGCGGGACTTCGACGTCGCCTATCTCGACGCGATCGTGCGCGCGCACCGGACCGCGCTGCAGACCCTCGACAAGGCGGCGTCGGCGAACAACACGCCGAAGGTGGATTCCACCCTCGCGCGAGCGCGCCGGAAGGTGCAGCAGCACCTCGACCAGGCGCGGGCGCTGCGCGCGAAGCTGTAGCGGGCCCGGGCGCGCTCCAACCCGCTCCGCCGGGGTATTAGCTTTGTGAACCCCCGCGGGGCGTGCATCGCGTCGCGAGGCTCGACCTGGTTCCGCGAAGCCCTGCAGCCCGAGCGCCCGTGTCCGCCGAAGCCACCACCCCGCGCAACAACTTCATCCGCGAGCTCGTCGCCGAGGACGTCGAGACGGGCCGGTTCGGCCGCCCGGTGACGACGCGCTTCCCGCCCGAGCCCAACGGGTTCCTGCACATCGGGCACGCGAAGTCGATCGTGCTCAACTTCGGGCTGGCGCGGGACTTCGGCGGGCGGTGCAACCTCCGCTTCGACGACACGAACCCGCTGACGGAGGACCCGAAGTACGTCGCGGCGATCCAGGAGGATCTGCGCTGGCTCGGCTTCACCTGGGACGGCCTCTACTACGCGAGCGACTACTTCGAGCAGCTCTACGCGTTCGCCGAGCTGCTGGTGAAGAAGGGGAAGGCGTACGTCGACTCGCAGTCGACGGAGGAGATCCGCGCCGGCCGCGGGACGGTGACGACGCCGGGGACGCCGAGCCCGTATCGGGAGCGCAGCGTCGAGGAGAACCTCGACCTGCTGCGCCGCATGCGGGCCGGGGAGTTCCCCGACGGGGCGCACGTGCTGCGCGCGAAGATCGACATGGCCCACCCGAACATGATCATGCGCGACCCGCTGCTGCTGCGCATCCGGCACGCGCATCACTATCGGCGGGGCGACGCGTGGTGCATCTACCCGCTCTACGACTTCGCGCACGGCCTCTCCGACGCGATCGAGGGGATCACCCGGTCGCTGTGCACGCTCGAGTTCAAGGACAACCGCGACATCTACGACTGGCTGGTGCGCGAGGTCGGGTTCGACAACCCGCCGATCCAGGTCGAGTTCGCGCGCCTCGAGCTCGAGTACACGGTGCTCAGCAAGCGGAAGCTCCTGCGGCTGGTCAACGAGGGGCACGTCGCGGGGTGGGACGATCCGCGCATGCCGACGATCGCCGGGCTCCGGCGCCGCGGCGTGACGCCGGAGGCGATCCGCAACTTCTGCGACGCGATCGGCGTGGCGCGCAAGGACGCGCGCGTCGAGCTCGCGACGTTCGAGCATGCGATCCGCGACGACCTGAACATGAAGGTTCCGCGGGTGCTCTGCGTCCTCGATCCGGTCAAGGTCGTGATCACGAACTACCCGGAGGAGCAGGTCGAGGAGCTCGACGCGTCGTACTATCCGCACGACGTGCCGCTCACCGGATCGCGGAAGCTGCCGTTCTCGCGCGAACTGTGGATCGAGCGCGAGGACTTCATGGAGGACCCGCCGAAGAAGTTCTTCCGGCTCGCGCCGGGGCGCGAGGTGCGGCTGCGCTACGCGTACTTCATCACCTGCCAGGAGGTGGTGAAGGACGACGCCGGCCGCATCGTGGAGCTGCGGTGCACCTACGACCCGGCGACGCGCGGCGGCGACGCCCCCGACGGCCGGAAGGTGCAGGGGACGATCCACTGGGTGTCGGCGCGCCACGCGCTCGACGTCGAGGTGCGGCTGTACGATCGGCTCTTCAGTACCCCCGAGCCGGATGCGACGGCGGGACATGGCGCCGGGGTCATCGACGAGCTGGACGGGGAGACCCCCGATCGGGACACCGCGTTCATCGCGAACCTCAATCCGACGTCGCTCGTCGTCGTGCCGCACGCGAAGATCGAGCCGAGCGTGGTGAGCGATCCGGCGGGCTCGCGCTACCAGTTCGAGCGGACGGGATACTTCGTCAACGACGCGATCGCGTCCACGCCGGAGCGCCTCGTCTTCAACCGCACGGTGACGCTGCGCGACTCCTGGGCGAAGGTGAAGGGGAAGTAGCTCGGCGGCGATGCGACCCGGCGCGGGAAGCCCGACCGTCAGCCTCGCGCGGGCGCTCTCCAAGCTGGGCTACTGCTCGCGCACCGAAGGCGAGTCGCTGGTGCGCGCCGGTCGCGTGCGCGTGAACGGCCGGGTCGTGCGCGAGCCGAGCGCGCGGGTGGATCTGCGCCGCGACCGGCTCGCCGTGGACGGCGCCCGCGTGGCCGCCGAGCGCAAGGTCTACCTGGCGATGAACAAGCCGCGCGGCGTCGTCACGACGCGGCACGATCCGCAGGGGCGCCGGACGGTGTACGACCTGCTCGATCCCTCGCTCCCGTTCGTAGCGCCGGTCGGCCGGCTGGACAAGGCGAGCGAGGGGTTGCTCCTCCTCACCAACGACACGCGCTGGGCGGCGCGCATCACCGATCCGGCACGGCACGTGGACAAGGTCTACCACGTGCAGGTCGCCGCGCAGCCGGACGACGCGCTGCTCGCCCGCATGCACGAGGGGATCGTGGACGCGGACGGAGATCGGCTCGCGCTGAAGGCGGTGCGCCGCCTTCGCGTCGGGGAGCGGAACGCGTGGCTCGAGGTGACGCTCGACGAGGGGCGGAACCGGCACATCCGTCGGGTGCTCGACGCCCTCGGCATCGAGACGCTGCGCCTCGTGCGCGTCTCGATCGGCGCGCTGCAGCTCGGCGACCTCGCGAAGGGCGCGGTGCGCGCGCTGACGAGCGCGGAGCTGGAGGCGCTGACGGCGGTTTGAACGGCAGCTTGACGGTTTGTGAGCTCGACAGTTTGACAGAGGTGAGCAGAGGCGTCCGCAGGGGAATCACCGCCCGTGGACGCCTCTTCTCACCTCTGTCACGCTGTCGAGCCGAAACGAGCAGATCCCTCCCCGTCGCTGCGCTCAGGGTCGGGATGACAGCCCTGCCGTCAATCCGCCGTCCTACGGCTGCTTGGTCTCCACCGGCACGCCGCGCTGGGTGTCGCCCTCGGGGAGGAGCGGCTGCCGCTGTGCCTCGACGGCGGCGAAGATCTGGTCGAGGCGCACCGCCTGGGCGACGCGCTTCGAGGTGTCGTACACCGAGTCGGCGGCCGCCGTCTCGCCGCGGGCACGGAGCGCCTCGGAGAGGCTGAGCCCCGTCGCGACGTAGAGGTAGGGGATGCCGACCGACGGGCGATCGATCCAGTCCCCGGCGCGGATCACCGCGAGATGCCCCTTGAACACCTCGTTCCAGAGGCGCTGGCTGCGGCGGAGGTCGAGGAATCCGTCGCCCTGCACGTAGACGGTGTCGCGCATCGCCGCCAGGTTCGTCGGCGGTACGAACACCTTCTGCGCCAGCCCCTGCGTGAGCGTGTGGTTGTCGAACCCGAGCTCGCGGGCGTATCCCCCGGAGGTGCGCGAGAAGTAGATGGGGCGTTCGCGCCACGAGTCCTTGATCATGCGCAGCACGGCGATGTCGGCGCGCTGCAGCAGGCCGCCGCCGCTGCCCGGATCCTGGAGCGACAGGTTCCGCGGATCGATCATGACCTCGAGGGTCGAGTCGCGGAAGAGCATCGGCTGCGTCAGCACGCTGTACTGCGGGATCGAGTCCGCCTCCGCCAGCGTCATGCGCAGCGGCGGGCCGCTCGGCTTGCGCCACTGGCGGTCGCGATACACCGCGGGCCCCTTCGCCGCATCGTACTCGAACACGGGGCGCCGCACGATCTGGCGGGCGTACCAGTCGGTGTTGAGGAGCGAGGTGTTGGCGACGACGACGTCCTTGCGCACCCCCTCGACTTCCTGCGCGTACCAGAGCGGGAAGGTGTCGTTGTCACCGACGGTGATGAGGACGCCGTACGGCTCGACGGAGTTGAGCAGGTCGGAGGCGAAGTCCGCCGTGTAGGTGTGCAGCCGTCGCGACGCCGGGCCCCAGTTGGTGAACAGGGGGATGAGCGCGAGCGCCAGCACCGGGGTCGCCAGCAGCCAGCTCCGCCGGAAGGGCGTCTCGATCGTCGCCGTGCCGTGCCGCACTCGCTCCGACCCGATGAGCGACGCCACCGTCTCCCACACCCAGACGAGGCCGAGCCCTGCCCAGACCCCCCAGGCGCTGAAGCTCCACAGGTAGAAGTAGTCTCGATCGCGGACTTCTCTCGGGACCGTGTCGCCCAGCTCGGGGGCCTGGGTGTTGCCGTACTTGAAGTTCAGGTAGTAGATGAGCAGCAGGGACATCGTGAACATCAACGTCCCGAAGTACCAGAAACTTCGTCGGTCGCGCTTCCAGTGGACCCAGCCGCCCAGGAGGCCGAGGACGAGGAAGACGGCCCCGAGCAGCCGCTGGGCGCCCTGCGCCTCGCCGTGCGCGTCCCGCAGCCACTGCCACTTGAAGTAGTACCACCACATCCCCACCTGGGCGGAGAAAGGCGCCTGCCGCTGCGCCAGCGAGGGCTTGCCGTACTGCCCCCGGTTGAAGTTGTACATGAAGGCGTCGTACGTGCCCTTCGAGAGGGTGCACCCGAGCTTCAGCCCCTCGCGGCAGGCGGTCGGCTCCCCCTCGTTGATCGCCGGATAGTACGCCGCGCGGATCGGCTGCGTCGCGAACGGCGTCAGCCCGAGGACGATCGCGCCGAAGCAGGCGAGCAGCAGCCGCCAGCGCAGCAGCGTCCGCGGACGGCGAACGAGCACCGCGAGCCCCACCGCGGGCGCGGCGAGCATCCCGCCCATGTGGTTCGAGTAGCCGAGGCCGAGCAGGTACGCCACGAGCACGAGGATGCGATCGGCCTTGGGGCCGTCCGGGTCGTCGCACCAGCGGATCATCAGCCACGAGCAGATCGCGATCCCGACCAGCGAGACGGTGTAGACCTTCTCGTTGACGACGCTCTGGTTCCACACCGTGAACGCGGTGGCGCCGATCAGCGTCGCCACCGAGGCGCCGACGATCCGCTGCCACCGCCGGGGGAGCCACGAGACGAGCACGCGCTCGGTGATCAGGAACCACATCCCCGAGCTGACGGCGCTGCACAGCGCCGCGAGGACGTTGATCCGATAGGCGACCGTGGGCCCGAAGATCGGCGTGATGCCGAACACCCGGCCGACCAGGACGAAGAACGGATTCCCGGGCGGGTGGGGGAGCCCCAGCGTGTAGGCGGCGGCGATGTACTCGCTCGTGTCCCACATCGCGGTCGTCGGCGCGAGGGTGAGCAGGTACAGCACGAAGACCAGGACGCTCGCGATCGCCGCGGCGAGGTACGAGGGTCGATAATCGAGCTCGGTCGCGTGCGCGGCGCCGCGGGGCGCGGTCGCGGAGGAGGCCGTGGAGGTCGCCATGCGTTCGTCGAGGATGCCGACAGCAAGCGCCCCGCGAGCGCGGGGCGGGGAGATAAAAAAATATGCAGGTGGAGACGGGAAATCGAAAGCTCAGTGCCGGAACTGCCGCCGTCCCGTGAACACCATCGCGATCCCCCGCTCGTCGGCGGCGGCGATCACCTCGGCGTCGCGCACCGAACCGCCCGGCTGGACGATCGCGCGCACGCCGGCCTCCGCCGCCTGATCCACCCCGTCGCGGAAGGGGAAGAAGGCATCGGAGCCGAGGACGGCGCCGCTGGTGTCGTGCCCGACGGTGCGCGCCTTGTGTGCGGCGAGGAAGGCCGCGTCCACGCGCGACATCTGCCCGGCGCCGATGCCGATCGTCGCGCCGTCCCGCACCAGCACGATCGCGTTGGATTTCACGCTCGCCACGGCGCGCCAGGCGAACAGCAGATCGCGCTGCTCCTCCTCGGACGGGGCCCGCTGCGTCACCACCTGCCACTCGGTCGTGTCGATGACCGAGCTCGCGCACTCCTGGACGAGCAGCCCGCCGCGCACCCGCTTGTAGTCGAGCGCCCCGGCCGCGAACGGCGCGCGCCCCTGCAGCACGCGCAGGTTGCGCTTGCGGCCGAGCGTCTCCACCGCCGCCTCGCTGAACTCGGGTGCGACGATGCATTCGACGAAGAGGCTCGCCACCGCATCCGCCGTCGCTTCGTCCACCGGCACGTTGAAGGAGATCACCGAGCCGAAGGCCGACACCGGGTCGCACGCCAGCGCCTTCTGATAGGCCTCGATCGCCGACCCGCCGGTCGCCAGCCCGCACGGCGTCGTGTGCTTGATGATCGCGCAGCAGGGGGTGTCGCCGAACGGCTCCGTCGCCAGCAGCGCCCCTTCGAGGTCGAGCAGGTTGTTGAAGGAGAGCTCCTTGCCGCCACGCTGCACCAGGCTCGCGAGTCCCGCGCCCGGCCCCTCGGCGTACCAGGCGGCGCGCTGCCCGGGGTTCTCGCCGTAGCGCAGCATCTGCTGGCGGCGGAAGCCGAGCGTGAGCTGCTCGGGGAAGAACTCGCCGCGCTGCTGCGCGAACCACTGGGCGATCGCGCCGTCGTACGCGCCCGTGTGGGCGTAGACCTTCCCCGCGAGCTCGCGGCGCAGCGTCGCGGCCACCTCCCGCCCCTCGGCGGAGTCGCCGCTCTGGATCGCGTCGAGCACGCGCGGATAGTCGGCGGGGTCCACCACCACGTACACGGACGCGAAGTTCTTCGCCGCCGAACGCAGCATGCTCGGCCCGCCGATGTCGATCTGCTCCACGATCTCCTCGGCGGTCGCGTCGCCGCGCGCGACGGTCTCGCGAAACGGATAGAGGTTCACGACCACGAGGTCGATCGGCTCGATGCCGTGCTCCCGGATCGCGTCCATGTGCGCCGGCAGGTCGCGCCGCGCGAGGAGGCCGCCGTGCACCACGGGGTGCAGCGTCTTCACCCGGCCGTCGAGCATCTCGGGGAAGTTCGTGATCTCGCTGACCTCGCGAACGAGCAGCCCGGCCTGCCGCAGCACGGTCGCGGTGCCGCCCGTCGAGACGAGCTCCCAGCGGAGGTCGTGCAGGGCACGCGCGAAGTCGATCAGGCCGGTCTTGTCCGAAACGCTCAGCAGGGCACGAGGCATGGGTCGAGAGGGAAGTCGTAGCGGTGATGCGGGCTCAGGGCCCGAGCAGCCGGCCGGCGCCGATCGCCAGCACGTCCGGTGCGTCGAGCGGATCGGCGTGGAGCGAGAAGCAGGCGCGGTCGCCGAGCAGGGCGGGGCGCACGACGCGGCCGTCGCGATCGAGGCAGACGCGCCCGTGCGCGACGGCGTCCACCGCGAGCGGGAAGAGCGCGTGCTCGGCCGCGAGCACGCGTCGCGCGAGCGACCCGACGTCGTCGGTCGGCAGCACGGGGACGGGCCACTGCGCGATGATCGGTCCGCGATCGAACTGCTCGTCCACGAAGTGGACGGTCGGGCCGCTCACGGCCACTCCCGCCGCGAGTACCGCCGCGTGCACGTGCGCGCCGTACATCCCCGGACCGCCGAACGCGGGGAGGAGCGCCGGATGCACGTTCAGCAGCCGGCCACGGTGGCGCGCCACGACGGCCGGCGGCACCAGCTTGAGGTAGCCGGCCAGCACGACCAGATCGATCTGCGCGGGGTCGAGCAGCGCGTCGAGCGGCGGACCGCCGCGCTCGGGATGTCGCTCGCTCCGATGGACCGCGGCCGGGATCCCGCGCGCCGCGGCGCGCGCGAGCGCTCCCACGCCGGGGCGATCGCTGACGACGAGCACCACGTCGCCGCCGCGACGATCCCCGAGCCGGTCCAGGTGGTCGAGGATCGCCTGCAGGTTCGAGCCCCCGCCAGAGGCGAGCACGGCGATGCGAGCGCGATGCGAATGGTGTGACACGTGCCGAAGCTATCGGGAGGCGGAGCCCCGGTGAAGGGCGTCGTCGCCGCCGTCGTTCAGGGCGCGGAGCATCGCGTCCACGAAGGCGCCGAGCGAGGGAAGGACGAGTGCGCGGCGCCTCGCCTCGTCCACCTCCGCCGGCGGCGTGCCGGCGTGCGGCACGAGCACGCCGGTGCCCCCGAGCACGAGCGCGGGCTCGACGTCGCGCCATCGGTCGCCGACGAACCAGGAGCGCGTGAGGTCGATCCCGAGCGCCGTCGCCGCCTGGCGATGCAGCAGCGTCCCCGGCTTGCGGCAGTCGCAGGGACCGCTGAACTCGGGGTGATGCGGGCACATGTAGCTCGCGTCGACGTGCGCGCCCTCGGCGCGCAGCAGCTCGTCGATGCGCGCGCGCACCCGCTCGTAGTCCTCGGGGCCGAAGATGCCGCGCGCGATCCCGGACTGGTTCGTCACGACGACGACGGGAATTCCGGCGTCGTTGAGGCGGCGGATCGCCGCCGCCACGCCGGGGAGCAGGTGCACGTCCTCGACGCGCGCGACGTGGTTGGAGTCGAAGTTGATCGTCCCGTCGCGGTCGAGAAAGGCCGCGGGGCGAGGTGCTGCCGTCGTCATGCGTCTGTCGTGAGTCGTGTGCGTGCCCTGTCGATCGCCGTCGCGAGCGCCTCGTCGTCACGCGGGAGCACGGTGCGCAGGTCGAGCAGCAGTCGTCCCTCCGCGAGGCGCCCCACGACGGCGGGCGTGCCGTGCCGGAGCGCCGCCTCGAGGCGCGTCGCGTCGGCGGCGGGCACGGCGAGCGCCACGGAGGGGATGCGCGCGGTCGGAAAGGCGCCGCCGCCGACGGCCGCGTCGCTCGGGACCACCTCGACCTCGCCGGACGTCCCGAGACGGGCGCGCAGCGCGTCGGCGCGGAGGCGGAGCTCGCCGATAGGCGTGGCGAGCATCGCGAGCGTGGGGATCTCGCGGCGCGCGCGCGCGGGGTCCCGATAGAGCGCGAGCGTGGCCTCGAGGGCGGCGATCGTGAACTTGTCGACCCGGTAGGATCGGATGAGCGGATTGCGGCGCAGCGCGGCGATCGCGGCGCGCGTCCCGACGACGATCCCCGCCTGGGGGCCGCCGAGCAGCTTGTCGCCGCTCATCAGGACGAGCGTCGCGCCGTCGCGGATCGCGTCCTGCGCCGTCGGCTCGCCGGAGAGGCCGAGATCGTCGAGCGGGAGCAGGAGCCCGCTGCCGAGGTCGTGGATCACGGGGAGCGCGTGCTCGCGCCCGAGCTGCGCCAGCTCGCGCACGGGCACGTCCGCGACGAAGCCGTCGAGGGCGAAGTTGCTGCGATGCACCTTGACGAGCGCCCCCGTCGCCGCGGTGATCGCCGTCGCGTAGTCGTCGCGATGGGTGCGGTTCGTCGTTCCCACTTCGCGCAGCCGCGCCCCGCTCTTCGCCATGATGTCGGGGACGCGGAAGCTGCCGCCGATCTCCACCAGCTCGCCGCGCGAGACGATCGCCTCGCGGCCGTCGCTCGTGCAGTTGAGCGCGAGCACGAGTGCGGCGGCGCCGTTGTTCACCACCACGCCGTCCTCGGCGCCGGTCAGCTCGCGCAGCAGGCTCGCGCAGTGATCGTAGCGCGAGCCGCGAGCGCCGGCGTCGAGGTCGTACTCGAGGTTCGAGTAGCCGCGCGCGATGCGCGCGATCGCCTCGGCCGCCGCATCCGCGAGCGGCGCCCGGCCGAGGTTCGTGTGGAGGACGACGCCCGTCGCGTTGATCACCGGCCGTAGCGAGGCGCGTGCGGCGAGCGCGAGCGCGGCCTCGATTGCCGATGCCCATCCGTCCGCGTCCGCCGGGCGGGGGATCGTCTCCCGGCGGACGGCGTCGATCGTCGCCCGCACGGCGTCGGCGAGCAGTCGGCGCGGCGCCCGAGCGGTGAGCGGACGGAGCGCCGCGCTCTCGAGCAGCGCGCCGACGCTCGGCAGCGAGCGGCGAGGATCCGTCGACTCGCTCAGGGGCGCCTCGTGGAGGGTTCGGCGGGCGGAGCGGGTGGGCGATTCGCGTCGCCCGACTCCGGGAGCCGCGCCGCCGGGACGGTGAACGACCGATCGGAGGGGCCGGCGCGCCCGGTGAGCCCGGGGACGCCGCCGGTGGACAGCCGGTAGGTGGCGCTCGGCACGAGCATCTCGCCGACGGTGATGACGAACTTCGTCTGCGGGATCGGGCGGTTGGGGCGTGGCGGCGGCGCCGGCGCCGCGCGACCGGGGGGCGCCGGCGGGGCGGGGCGAGGGATGGTGTCGCGGCGCGCCGCGGCGGCCGTGTCGCGCTGCGCGGCCGCGACCGAGTCGGCGCGACGCCGCTCGTCGTCGAGGGCCCGCTGCGACGCCACGGCGACGATCGGCACCGTCGTCGAGTCCCTGCGCTGGAGCCGGAAGCTGCTCGCGTTCACCGTCGCGGACGGGTCGACGGCGCGATCGAACTCCACCGCGAGATGCGTGGAGTCCGTCACCGTGACGGTCATGATGCGCGGCGGCAGCGTGTCGCGCAGCGCCAGGAACAGGTCGACGCTCGTGCGCTGTGCGGTGACGGCGACCGTGGTCGAATCCCACGGTTCGCCCCGGTCGAGCTGGCGGTTCTTGTTGTTGTCGAGATAGCCGCGCACGAAGTACTCGCCCCCCGGCAGCGGTCCGACGGTGAAGACGCCCACCGAATCGGCCGCGGCGAAATGGACGAGCACCGTGTCGTTGCGCGGACGCGCCTCGACGAGCGCGTTCGGCGCGACGCGGTCCGCCTGCCAGTCGAAGGCGCGGCCGGTGATCACCTGCGTCGCGAGCTGCGGCCCGGTGGAGAAGAGAATCGTCTGCGTCGTCTTCGTGCGGTTGCCGCGCAGGTCGGGGACACCCGGCACGATCGAGACGCTGTACGTCGTGTTGGGGCGCCACCCGCCACGCGGCCGGATCTCGACCGAACGGCGCCGCCAGTCCACGCGCGGCTCCCCCTGCATCGGCGACAGGAGGACGAGCCGCTGCAGCTCCGCCGGTTCGAGACGGTCGTTCACCACCTCGTCGAACTCGAAGACGACGCGGGGCACCTGCACGTTCACCGCGCCGGAGTCCGGCGTGATCGAGACGACGCGCGGCGGGAGCGAATCGGTGGGGCCGCCGGGCGGCGGATTCATCGAGGCGCAGGCCGTGGATCCGCCGAGGAGGAGCAGGACGAGGAAGCGCAGCCGTCGCATCAGCCCCCGAGCATCCGGCGGATCTTCTCGGCGAGCTGCTCGCGGCGCGCGCGATACTCCGCCAGCTTCGCGCGCTCGCCCTCGACGACGTGCTCCGGCGCGCGGCTCACGAACCCCTCGTTCGCCAGCCGTCCCTCGAGCCCCGCGATCTGCTTGTCGAGGTTCGCCAGCTCCCCCTCGAGCCGCGCCCGTTCCTTCGCCACGTCCACGAGCCCGGCGAGGGGGAGGACGACGCTCGCGCCGCCGGCGAGCAGCGCCTGCGCCGCCGCCGTGGCGGGCGGCTCGGCGCTCACCGACACGGTGGCCCGCGCGAGGCGGCCGATCACGGCCCCCTCCTCGGCGAAGATCGTCGCCGCATCCACCGTCGCCCCCGCGTCGGCACGGGAGCCCGGGACGAGGATCACATCTACCTGCTTCCCCGGGGGAAGGTTGTAGTCGGCGCGCAGCTGGCGAATGGCCCCGACCGCGTCGCGCACGAGCTCGAACTCGCGCGCCCGCTGCTGGGTCGCCTCTCGCTCGGCGGCGGAGCGCTCGCGCGGCCAGGTGGCGCGCACGAGGAGCTCGTCCTCCAGGCGTCCCGGGAGCCGCTGCCAGAGCGCCTCGGTGATGAAGGGGACGATCGGATGCAGCAGGCGCAGCGCGTGGTCGAAGACGTGCGCGAGGACGGCGCGCGCGACGTCGCGATCGCCGGATCCCGAGTCTGCCGACGGGGCGGCGGGCGTCTGCAGGCGTCCCTTCGCCGCTTCCAGATACCAGTCGGCGAGCTCGTTCCACACGAAGCGCCGCGCCGCCTCCGCGAGATCGTTGAGGCGCAGCCCCGCGTAGCGCTCCTCGGGCGCCCAGCTCCGCCCCTCCGGACCGGGGGCCGTCGGCGCGAGTGGACCGAGCGCGGCGTCGCACTCCAGGATCGCCGTGTCGAGCTTGGCGAGGATCCACGCGTCGGCGCGCGTCAGCGGCGCGGGATCGATCTCGTCGAGGGCGCGCACCGAGTCCGTGCCGACGTTCGTGAGCAGGAAGCGGCCGATGTTCCAGAGCTTCGTGGCGAAGTTGCGCCCCGGCGCGAACGACTTGTCGAGGTCCACCGGATCGAGATGGACGTCCGTCCCCAGTCCCATCCCGGCGATGAGCGTCCACCGCAGCGCGTCCGCGCCGTACAGCCGGACGACGTCGAGCGGGTCGATGCCGTTGCCGAGCGACTTGGACATCTTGCGCCCCTGGACGTCGCGCGCCGTGCCGTGCAGGTACACGGTGTGGAACGGCGCCTCGCCCATGAACGCGTAGCCGGCCATGATCATCCTCGCGACCCAGAAGAAGAGGATCTCGGGTGCGGTGACCAGCACGTCGGTCGGGTAGAACGCCTTCAGGTCGCGCGACTCCTCGTTCGGCCACCCGAGGGTGGACATCGGCCAGAGCCAGCTCGAGAACCAGGTGTCGAGGACGTCCTCGTCCTGGCGCACCGGTCCGCGGCAGACGGGGCACTCGAGCAGGTCCTCGCGGCTCACGAAGACGCGCCCGTCGTGGTCGGGGTTGTCGCAGTACCAGACGGGGACGCGGTGCCCCCACCAGATCTGCCGCGAGATGTTCCAGTCGCGGATGTTCTCGAGCCAGTGGACGTACACCGCCTCCCACCGTTCGGGGAGGATGCGGATGGTGCCGTTGCGCACGGCCTGGAGCGCGGGGGCGGCGAGCGGCGCCATCTTCACGAACCACTGCTCGGAGAGGCGCGGCTCGACGACGGTGTCGCAGCGGTAGCAGTGCCGCACCGCATGCTGGTGCGTCTCGACTTTCTCGAGCGCGCCGCGCTCGCCCAGAAGCTCGACCACGCGCGCCCGGGCGGCGAACCGATCGAGCCCACGGAGCGCGTCCGGCACGCGCCCGCGCGCGTCGTCGGAGACCTCGCGCACGACCCCCTCGTGATCGATCACGATCGGCATCGCGAGGCGATGGCGCTTCCCGACCTCGAAGTCGTTCGCGTCGTGCGCCGGCGTGATCTTGACGACGCCGGTCCCGAACGCCGGGTCGGCGTAGGCATCGGCGATCACCGGGATCTCGAGGCCGACGATGGGGAGCGTCACCGAGCGACCGATCAGGTCGCGATAGCGGTCGTCGTCGGGGTTCACCGCGACGGCGACGTCGGCGAGCATCGTCTCGGGGCGCGTGGTGGCCACGGTGACGGTGCGCCCCCCGCCGCCGGCGACGGGATAGGCGATGTGATACAACTTCCCCGTCTCGTCGGCGAACTCCGCTTCCTCGTCGGAGAGCGACGTCTGGCAGCGGGGGCACCAGTGGATCACGCGGTAGTCGCGGTAGATCAGCCCCCGCTCGTGGAGCCGCACGAACGCCTCCCGAACGGCGCGCGAGAGCTCCGGGGAGAAGGTGTAGGCGGTGCGCGTCCAGTCGCAGGAGGCGCCGATCGTGCGCAGCTGATGCAGGATCTGGCCGCCGGTCTCCTCGACGTAGCTGGCGGTGCGGGCGACGAACGCCTCGCGCCCGATGTCGTAGCGCGACAGCCCCTCCTTGGCGAGGAGCTTCTCGACGACGTTCTGCGTCGCGATCCCCGCATGGTCCGTCCCGGGCACCCAGAGCGTCTCGGGCCCCTTCATGCGCGCCCAGCGCACGAGCACGTCCTGGACGGTGTTGTTCAGCCCGTGCCCGACGTGCAGGATCGCCGTGACGTTCGGGGGCGGAATGACGACGGTCCACGGCTCGCGATCGCCGCCGATGCGCTTCGAGCGCTCCGCGTGCGCGACGAAGGCGTTCGCCTCGTTCCAGCGCGCGAGGATGGCGGGTTCCGTCGTTGCGGGATCGTACTGTGCCGGGAGCTCGGGGAGGGACGCTGGTGCGGAGTCGGTCATGCGCTAAAGCTAACCGTCGCGTCCAGTCGGGGCAGGCGGGCCGCGAGGGCGGATCGATGGCTCGGCCGATCGACGGCGTGACGGCCCGGCCGCCGACCATCGGCGCTCGGCTCGCGGCCAGACGAACGACGGCGTCGGCAGGAGCTGATTCCTCCGACGACGCCGTCTCTCACTTCCGACAAGCTGTCACGCTGTCACGCTGTCACGCTGCAGGCAGCAGCTCCCTCGCCTGCGCTCGGGACGACGGCCCGTGCCGTCAAACGGCTGTCGACCGCCGTCCTCACTCCGCCGGCGGGGGCGGCGCCTCGCCGGTCTCGCCGCGCGGACGACGCGTGCGCCGCTCGGCGACCCCTTCGATCTCGTCGGCCGCGTGCTTGACCGCTTCGCGCTCGCTCTGCCACCGGTCCTCGAGGCTCACGCGCGGATCGTCGTGACGATCCGGCTCGCTGGAGTTGCCCTGGCGGCGGCGTCCCGTGCCCACCCCCTGTCCCTCCCACCGCGACTCGGTCAGCGCGGGATCGCCGTCGGCGACGCGGCGCGCGGACTCCTCGAACGCGGCTTCGCGGTCGCCGACCAGCATCCGGTTCACGACCGTCTCCACGCCCGGGACGCCACGGGCGAGGGTGACCGCGTGATGCGCTTCGTCCTCGGTGTTCACCCACCCGGAGAGCTCGATGATCCCTTCGCCGATCGCGCCGATGTCCACCGCGCGCTCGCTGAGCACGGGATCGTTGGTGAACGCTTCGAGCACGCGCTCCTCGAGGAAGCCGACGGTGTAGCCCTCCTCGGCGCCGTACGCGTACTCGTCGTCGTCCTCGAGATCGTCGTAGTCGGCGACTTCCGCGTCGTAGCCGCGTCCTTCGCCGGCGAGCTCGCGCGGCTCGTCACCGCGCCGGAAGCGCGACCGCAGCCCGTTCAGCCCACCCATGCGCTGCGCGACCAGCACGCCGACGGCCAACCCGGCGAGGGCGCCGACGAGCACGAGGGCGACGGTCCCGGTGGAGGAGGACTCTTCCTCGCGATAGCGAAGTGTCATAGCGGGCAAACCTGTGGCGGGGGTGGTGGCGGAAGGATAGCTTACTTCGAGGCTGGATGCGACCTCGGTGCAAGAAGAAGGCCACCTACCTCATGCGTGAGACTGCGGAGAACGAGCGATGACGGCGCCGGATTCCGATCAGCCGGCGATCGTGAAGCGGCGTCCTGCCGACGTGCCCGAGCATGGGGTGACGCCGGAGTTCGGGGGCGGTGCCCTCGGTGACGACGGCGAGGAACGCATCCGGTCGTCGCGCGCCGTCGTCTGGCTGCTGGTGTTCGCCGCCGTCGTCGCCGGTGTCGTCCTGTATCTCCTCTTCGCGACGCGATTGTCGCCGCTCCTCGGCTGACCGTCGCCGTCGCGTGGCTCTCCGACCTGACGAAATGATCGACCGCCCTTCCGACGCCTCCGGCGAGCTGGTTCTCACGCTTCCCGACGGCAGCGAACGGCGCGTGCCCGCCGGCACGCTCCCCGCCGACGTGGTGCGCACCATCGGTGAGCGGCTGCTGCAGGCGGCCGTCGCCGTCTCCATCGATGGAGAGATCCAGGATCTCGTCACGCCGCTCCGCGCGAGCGGGGCGTTCCGCGTCCTCACCGCGCGCGACCCGGAGGCGCTCGACGTGCTGCGGCACTCGGCAGCGCACGTGCTGGCGACCGCCGTCCGCCGGTTGCGTCCGGACGCGAAGATCGGCTTCGGTCCCGCGATCGAGGACGGCTTCTACTACGACTTCGAGGTCGACCGCCCCTTCACCCCCGAGGATCTCGAGGCGTTCGAGGCGGAGATGCGCAAGGTCGCGCAGGAGAAGTTCCCGTTCGTGCGCGAGGAGGTGAGCGCCGCCGAGGCGAAGCAGCGCTTCGTGGACGACCCGCTCAAGCTCGAGCGCATCGCCGACTTCTCGGCCGACGAGATCATCTCCACCTACACCGACGGACCGTTCATCGACCTCTGTCGGGGACCGCACGTCCCCGACACCTCGTACGTGAAGCACGTCAAGCTGCTCACGACCGCCGGCGCCTACTGGCGGGGCGACGAGAAGCGGCAGATGCTGCAGCGCATCTACGGCACGGCGTGGTTCAAGAAGGAGGATCTCGACGCGTACCTGCACCGCCTCGAGGAAGCGAAGAAGCGCGATCACCGCGTCCTCGGCAAGCAGCTCGACCTCTTCCACTTCCACTCCGTCTCGCCCGGCGCCGCGTTCTGGACGCCGCGCGGCACGACGCTCTACAACACCCTCGTCGCCTTCGTCCAGGAGCGGCAGAAGGAGGACTTCCTCGAGATCAAGACGCCGCTGCTCTACTCGAAGAAGCTCTGGGAACAGTCGGGCCACTGGGGCAAGTATCGGGAGAACATGTTCCTCGTGCTCAACAACGAGACCGGGGACCACGACATGTCGCTCAAGCCGATGAACTGCCCCTCGCACCATCTGTACTACGCGTCGGCGAAGCACTCGTATCGCGAGCTCCCCACGCGCTACGTCACCATGGACGTGCTGCACCGGAACGAGGTGTCCGGCGCGCTGTCGGGGCTCACGCGCGTGCGGCAGTTCGCGCAGGACGACTGCCACGTCTACCTGCGCGAGGACCAGATCGCGGAGGAAGTGCGCTTCCTCCTCGAGTTCATCCTCGGGCACTACGAGACCTTCGGGCTCACCTCGACGCTCAAGTTCGCGACGCGCCCCGAGCAGCGGATCGGCTCCGACGAGCTGTGGGAC
>Ga0182741_1002277_pt1 | contig 22783 bp, 20 predicted proteins | sample eDN5th37CBELigOP_FD_128874 | JGI IMG/M metagenome (GOLD analysis project Ga0182741, IMG submission 128874) | Enriched Organic Plus compost microbial communities from Emeryville, California, USA - eDNA 5th pass 37_C BE-Lig OP (version 2) (version 2) ... | reverse complement strand
GGCCATCGTGCGCGAAATCGCCCACGCCCATGGCGCCTGGTGGAAGCTGGCCAGCCGCCCCGAATTCCCCGGCACCCGCCTTTCCGTCGTCTTTCCCGGCCCCCGCAAAGGGGCGCAACTCACTCGCCAAGACCGCGCATCATGACACAGCAACACTCCGGCGTCGCGGCGCCGCACGAGCAGGCCTCTTCTTCGAAAGCCGCGCTGATCATGGGGGCGCTGGGCGTGGTCTACGGCGACATCGGCACCAGCCCGCTGTACACCTTGCGCGCCTGTCTGGTGGGGTTTGCCGACCTCGAACCCGGCCATATCCTGGGGGTGCTGTCCATCCTGTTCTGGCTGCTGATGCTGGTGGTGTCGTTCAAGTACGTGACCCTGGTGCTGCGTGCCGACAACCGCGGCGAGGGCGGCACGCTGGCGCTGCTGGAACTGGCGGTGCGCGGCCGGCAGGGGCGCGCGCGCTGGCTGCTGGTGGTGCTGGGTATCTTCGGTGCGTCGCTGTTCTACGGCGACAGCATGATCACGCCCGCCATTTCGGTGCTGTCGGCCATCGAGGGCATCGGCGTGGTGTCGCATACGCTGGACGCCTGGATCGTGCCGCTGTCGTTGGCGGTGCTGATCCTGCTGTTCACCATCCAGTCGCACGGCACCGGCGCCATGGGCAAGCTGTTCGGGCCCGTGATGGCGCTGTGGTTCGGCACGCTGGCGCTGTTGGGCGGCTGGCAGGTGTGGCAGGCGCCGCAGGTGCTGCAGGCGCTCAACCCGGTGTGGGCCCTGCGCTTCATCGACGATTTCCCGCTGGGCAGCTTCCTGCTGCTGGGCGCGGTGGTGCTGGCGCTGACCGGCGCCGAGGCGCTGTATGCCGACATGGGCCATTTCGGCCGGCCCGCCATCCGGCGCGCCTGGTTCTCGATGGTGTTGCCGGCCCTGGTGCTGTGTTATTTCGGCCAGGGCGCGCTGCTGTTGCGCGAACCGCAGGCGATCCGCAACCCGTTCTTCCTGATGGCGCCCGAATGGGGCCTGGTGCCGCTGGTGGTGCTGGCCACCGTGGCCACGGTGGTGGCCTCGCAGGCGGTGATCTCGGGCGCTTATTCGGTGACGCGCCAGGCGGTGCAGCTGGGTTTCTGGCCGCGCATGCAGATCCTGCACACCTCCGCCGCTGAAAGGGGGCAGATTTATCTGCCGCAGGTCAACGCGCTGCTGCTGGTGGCGGTGCTCATCCTGGTGCTGCTGTTCCAGGATTCCGAGAACCTGGCGGCCGCCTACGGTTTCGCCGTCACCGGCACCATGCTGACCACCACGGTGCTGGCGTTCTCGGTGCTGCCGCGCGGCGCCACCGGCGCCCGGCGCCTGGTATGGCTGGCGGTGCTGACCGTGCTGCTGATGGTCGACATTCTGCTGTTCGGCGCCAATATCTTCAAGATCCACGAGGGCGGCTGGCTGCCGCTGCTGGTGGGCGCGGTGGTGTTCACGCTGATGATGACCTGGCGGCGCGGCCGCCGCCTGCTGGCCGACATGCAGCAGCGCGACCGCCAGCCGCTGAAGGAATTCATGGTGCAGCTCGAGCAATTCCCGCCGGCGCGGGTGCCGGGCACGGCCATCTTCATGACCATGAGTCCCGGCGTGGTGCCCGCGGCGCTGCTGCACAACCTGAAGCACAACAAGGTGCTGCACGAACATGTGCTGTTCCTGACCATCCACGTGGCCGACGTGCCCTATGCCGCGGGAGACGAGCGCTTCGCGGTGCAGCAGATCAGCCCGTCGTGCTGGCAGGTGGACGTGCACTACGGCTTCAAGGAAGACCCGGACGTGCCCGATGTGCTGCGGCAGATCGCCGAGGCCTATCCCGAGATCGACCTGGAGCCCATGCGCACGTCGTTCTACCTGTCGCGCCAGACGGTGGTGGCGGCCAGGAAGCCGGCCATGCAGCGTTGGCGGCGCGCCATTTTCGCGTTCATGGCCCGCAATTCGACCCGCAGCACCAAGTTCTTCAAGATCCCGCCGAACCGGGTGGTCGAGATGGGCATGCAGGTCGAGCTGTAGCCGGACACGGGCGCACGCTATTTCTTCGCGTCGATGATGTTCAGCATTTCACCCAGCGAACGGTAAAGCTCGTACTGCTTGCGGGTGAATTCGCGCGTGTCCTCGGGCGAGCGGATGTAGGGAATCGACCCGGTCTGCGCCGTCATCGAACGCCACTGTTCGTCCTTGCCGATCGCGTCCATGGCCGCCACCAGCTTGGCCGTCACGTCCTTGGGCAGCCCGGCGGGCGCGAAGATCGCGCTCCAGCCCACGACCGCCTCCATTTCCGTGTAGCCCAGTTCGCGCGCCGTGGGCACGTCCGGCAGTTCGGCGATGCGCTTCTCGGTGGTGACGATCAGCGCCCGCAGCGCGCCCGCCTTGATCTGGGAAAGGAAGGGCCCCAGGCTGCCGCAGGAAAATTCCGTCTGCCCCGCCAGCAGCGAGGTGACGGTTTCGCCGGTGCCCTTGTACGGAATCTGGGTGGGCGTCTGGTCGGTCAGCTTGAGCAGGCGAAACAGCTGCCGCGGCCCCATGTCGTTGGTGGTCAGCACGCCCGCGGTGCCATAGTTCAACGACTTGCCGCGCGTCTTGATTTCCTTGACCAGGTCGCCGAAGGTCCGGTAGGGCGACTTGGCGTTCACCACGCAGCCGTAGGGATTCAGTTCCAGCGTGCCGATGAAGGTATAGCCGTCCCATGTGTATTTGGTGGTGCTGGGCATGATGGCCGGCATGATGGCCTGCGAGCCGGTGCGCGCCAGCAACAGGGTATAGCCGTCCGGCGGCGCCGCGATGGCCTGGGCCGAGCCGATCACGCCGCTGGCGCCGGTCTTGTTCAGCACGACGACGGGCTGGCCCAGTGCCTTGGTGGCGGCCACCGCGAACGTGCGCGCCGCCAGGTCGGCGTCGCCGCCGGCGCTGAAGGGCGCGATCACCGTGATCGGCCGGTCGGGGTAGGTGGCCTGCGCGACGGTCATACTGGCCGCCAGTGCCCCGGCGGCGCCGAGCAGGTTGCGCAGTATCCTGGCGAACGGGTAGTGGGTCTGCATGGTTGCCTCCTTGCCTTGTAGTGGAAAGGCGCCGCGGATACGGCGCCTGAACGGACTTATGCGTCCGGGTGGCGCAGCATCATTACGCAGTCGACTGCCACCGCGCCGGCCGGGCCGGCCCGCACGGGATTGAGATCCAGCTCGGCCAGGCCCGGCGTTGCCGCGGCCCACCGGGACAGGTCCGACAACAACCGGGCGACGGCCTGGCGGTCCGCCGCGGGCTGGCCGCGCACGCCATCGAGCAGGGCGCGCAGGCGCAGTTCGTTCAGCATGGCCAGGCCCTCGTCGACGTCGAACGGGGCGTGGCGAAAGGCCACGTCCTTCAGCACTTCGACCAGCACGCCGCCGCTGCCGACCATGACCACCGTGCCGAACACCGGGTCCCGGTGCACGCCGACCACCAGCTCGACGTGGCCCTCGGCCATGGGCTGGACCAGCACGCCGGCGATGCGGGCCCGCGGCGCGTGGCGCGCGGCGTTGGCCAGCAGGGCGGCCACGCCGTCGCGCACCGCCTCGTCGCTGTCCAGCTTGAGCAGCACGCCGCCCACCTCTGTCTTGTGCGCGATGTCCGGCGATTCGATCTTCAGCGCGACCGCGCGCCCGAAGCGCCGCCAGGCCGCCACCGCTTCGTCGGCGTCGCGCGCCAGCGCCACCGGCGCCATCGGGATGCCGGCGGCCTGCAGCCAGGCAGTGGCTGGCAGGCTGGGCACCATGCCGTCCATGCCGCCGTCGAGCGCCGGCGGCAACGGCGCCGGCCGCGGCGCCGCATCGCGCGGCGGCGCGGCCAGGGCGGCGTGGTGGCGGGCCAGCGCGGCGGCGGCTTCCACGGCGCGCTCGCCCGCGCCGTAGACCACGATGCCCAGCTCGCGCAGGCGCTGCAGCGCGCCGGCCGGCGCCGCGACCCAGCAGACGAAGAAGGGCTTGGTGGTGCGCGCCTGGATCTCTTCGAAGATGCCCACCAGCGTGTCCACGTGAGCCGACATCAGCTGCAGCCAGACGATCGCCACATGGACCTGCGGATCGTCCAGCAGCGTCACGACCGACTCGCGCAGCAGTTCCGGACGCGCCACGAACTGGCCCGTGACGTCGACGGGGTTGCCGGCGGCCCCGAACGCCGGCATGACCTCGGCCAGGCGGCGTTGCGTGGCGGCCTGCAGCGTCGGCACGGCCAGGCCGACTTCTTCGGCGCGGTCGGCCATCATGACGCCGGCGCCGCCGGACTGGGTGGCGATGCCCAGGCCGAAGCCCGCGCAGGGGCGCGGCTGGGCCAGCGCCTCGAGCATGTCCAGCATCTGTTCTTCGTTGCGCGCCCGCAGCACGCCGTACTGGCGGATCACGGCGTCGAACACCGCGTCCTCTACGGCCAGCGCGCCCGTGTGCGAGGCGGCCGCGCGAGCCCCCGAGGCCAGCCGGCCCACCTTGGTCAGTACCAGCGGCTTGCCCAGTTCCCGGCAGCGCCGGGCCAGCCGCACCAGGCCATCGCCGTCGGCCAGGCCTTCCAGGTATCCGGCCGCCACGCGGATGCGCGGATCCTCGACTACGGCCAGCATCAGTTCGGCAAAGCCCAGGTCGGCCTCGTTGCCGGTGTTGACGAAGTAGCCCAGCCCCAGCCCGCGCTGGCGCACCAGCGCGGCGATGGCCGTGCCGAAGGCGCCGGACTGGGTCACGAAGGCGATCGGGCCGGCGCCGGTGTCGCCATCCGCATACTGGCTGAAGGTGGCGTAGACATTCTCGAACGCATTGATGAAGCCCAGGCAGTTGGGCCCGCACAGCAGCACCCCGGCCTGGCGCGCCGCCTCGCGCAGGCGCTGCTCCAGCAGGCGGCCCGCGGCGCCCATCTCGCCGAAGCCGGAGCTGAACACCACGGCCGCCGGCACGCCGCGCGCGCCCAGCGCCTGGATGCAGGCCACCACTTCGCCGGCCGGCACCGCCACGACCGCGACATCCACCTGGCCGGGCAGGCTGGCGATATCGGGATAACAGGCCAGGCCGGCGATTTCCCGGTACTTGGGGTTGACGGGCAGGATGCGGCCCGTGTAGCCCTTGTCGACCAGGTGCTTGAGCGGCCGGCCGTTGACCTTGGCCAGGTCGGCCGAGGCGCCGATAATCGCGACCGCGCGGGGGTGCAGCATGCGTTCGATGGCATCAGTGCGGGAACTGTCAGTCAGATTCATATCCGTATTCCAAGACCTGCAAAAAGGGAAATCGGTAGACCTGCCGCCCCGGGCCGTCAAGTAAACGCTGAAATACCGGTCTGCGCGCGGCCGAGCACCAGGGCGTGGATGTCGTGCGTGCCTTCCAGCGTGTTGACGGTTTCCAGGTTGAGCACGTGGCGTATCACGTGAAAGCCGTCCGAGATGCCGTTGCCGCCATGGATGTCGCGGGCCGTGCGGGCGATGTCCAGCGCCTTGCCCGCGCAGTTGCGCTTCATCAGCGACACCATCTCGGGACTGGCCCGGCCGGCGTCGCGCAGGCGGCTCAGTTGCAGGCAGGCGTGCAGGCCCAGGGTGATCTCGGTCTGCATGTCGGCCAGCTTTTTCTGGACCAGCTGGTTGGCCGCCAGGGGCCGGCCGAACTGCTTGCGGTCCAGCGCATACTGGCGCGCGGCGTGCCAGCAGAATTCGGCCGCCCCCAGGGCGCCCCAGCAGATGCCGAAGCGGGCATTGTTCAGGCAGGCGAATGGCGCGGCGATGCCCTTAGCGCCGGGCAGGCGCTGCGATTCGGGCACGAAGACCTCGTCCATCAGGATCTGGCCCGTGGGCGAGGCGCGCACCGAGAACTTGCCCTCGATCTTGGCGGTGGCCAGGCCGGGCGCGCCGCGCTCCAGGATGAAGCCGCGCACGTCGCCGGCGTCGTCCTTGGCCCAGACCAGCATCAGGTCGGCGATGGGGGCATGCGTGATCCAGGTTTTGGTGCCCGACAGCCGCCAGCCGCCCTCGACCTTGCGCGCGCGCGCCGCCATCGAGCCCGGGTCGGAGCCATGGTCGGGCTCGGTCAGGCCGAAGCAGCCCAGCAGTTCGGCCCGCGCCATCGCCGGCAGGTAGCGTTCGCGCTGTGCCTGGCTGCCGAACAGGTAGATGGGCATCATCGACAGGGTGCTCTGCACGCCCAGGGCCGAGCGGAACGCCGTGTCCACCCGTTCGAATTCCCGCGCGATCAGGCCATAGCCCACATAGCTGATGCCGGCGCAGCCGAAGCCGTCGATCGTGGCGCCCAGAAAGCCCAGCTCGGCCATCTCTTTCATGACCGAGACATCGAACGTCTCGTGGCGATGTGCCAGCAGGATGCGCGGCATCAGGCGCTGCTGCGCATAGGCGCGCGCGCTGTCGCGGATCATGCGTTCCTCGCCCGTCAGCAGCTCGTCCAGGCAGAGGGGGTCTTCCCAGTCGAAGGGCACGTCGCGCATGGCGGCGCTGCGCAGGGTCTGTACGTCGGGTTCCGGGTTCATGGCGTCAACGCAAGGGATGGAACTTGGGAATGCCGGCTTCTTCGCTGATCGACTCGAAATGGACGCCGACCCGCATGCCCACCCGCGCGTCGTCCGGCGCGCACTGCGTCAGCTGGCCATACAGGCGGGCGCCGTCGTCCAGGTCGATCAGGCACAGGATCACCGGCAGGTCCCGCTGCCAGCCCGGATAGTTCATCGCCACCGAGCGCGACACAGTGTACGAGTACACCGTCCCGGTCGGCCGCGCGTCGGTCCAGCGCAGCTCGCGCGAGCCGCATTCGATGCACCAGGGCTTGGGATGGAAGTTGAAGGTGGCGCAGCGCTGGCATTTCTGCAATACCAGGCGGCCTTGCCGCGCGGCGGTCCAGAAGGGCCGCGTCTGGTCGGTGATGGCGGGCAGCGGCTTGTGCAGGGTGGCGTCGGTCATGGCGATGGCTCTCAATCGTTGTTGCCCAGTACGATGGAAACGCAGCTGCGTCCGGGGCGGCCGTAGGGAATGCCGCCGAAACCGCAGGCCGCGCCGATGCGCGCGTTCTTCACCTGGCGTGGGCCGGCCTCGCCGCGCAATTGGGTGACGGCTTCGATCAGCGGCATGAATCCGCCGATGGCGCCGCCCGGCTGGCCGCCCGAGAGCTGGCCGCCGTCGGTCGACAGCGGGAAGTCGCCGTCGAAGCGCAGGTCGCGTTCTTCGATGAAGCGTCCGCCTTCGCCTTTTTTGCAGAACCCCCAGTCCTCGATCGTCATCATCGAGATGAAGGGATAGTCGTCATAAGGCTGGAAGAAATCGATGTCGGCGTGCGATGCGCCGGCCATCCGCAGCGCGGCCGGCCCGGACTGCGCAAAGCCGGTAGTGGTGATGTCGGGCAGCGCGCGGGCGCCGTGGTAATAATTGTTGGCCTCGCCGAACCCGCGCAGCCACACCGGCTTGTCGGTCAGGCGGCGCGCCGTCTCGCCCGAGGTCACGATATAGGCCAGCCCGCCGTTGACGATGGGCACGCAGTCGAGCAGGCGGATGGGGTCCGACAGCACGCGCGAGGCCATGTAGTCGTCCACGCTGAACGGCGTGCGATAGATCGCGCCGGGGTGCAGCGAGGCATGGAAACGGTTGCTGGCGGCGATCTTGCCCAGCGTCTCGGCCCGCAGGCCCGGGAACTGGTGCATGTAGCGCCTGAGCACCAGCGCGAACTGCGCGGTGGCGCCCATGACGCCGAACGGCCCCTGGAAGTCCCAGTACACGCCGCGCGTGCGTTCGGGCGACAGGGGCAGGCCCGGCGCGGCCGAGGGGATGTTCAGCGGCGTGTCGGCGCCCACGACCAGCATGCGGTCGATCACGCCGGCGCGGATCAGCGCGGCCGCCCGGATCAGCATGGCGGTGGCGGAGGCGCCGCCCTGGTCGGCGCGCAGCAGCACCTGCGGGCTGATGCCCAGGTTCTCGGCCGTGGCGGCGGACCAGTTGACCGTATGGGCGGTCTCCGCGTGCGCCACGCCCAGGCCCTGGCCGTCGAAGTCGTTCTTCGACATGCCGGCCTGCTGCAGGGCCAGGTCGGCCGCCCAGGCGATGTATTCGTCGACGGTGTAGTGGGTTTCGCCGGGCTTGGCGCGGCTGTAGGGCGTGCGCCCGGTGCCGACGATCGCAACATCTTGGGACATCGAATGCTTCCTTGGAGGGTGGGGGGAGAGTTCAGCGGCCGGTGAAGACCGGCGCGCGCCGTTGCGCGAAAGCCCGCATGCCTTCTTTCTGGTCCTGGGTATCGAACAGCAGCTCGAATGCGTGGCGTTCCAGCTGCAGGCCGGCCGCCAGCGAGGCGTCGGCGCCGGCGGCAAAGCAGCCCTGGCTGCCCCGTATCACGGCGCGTCGCACCGAGGCATCGTCTTCCAGCGCCTGGAAGGCTTGCGCCAGGGCCCGGCGCAGCGCGGCGTTCAAGGCATTGCGCGCGGCGGGGCGGTTCAGGGTCAGCCGGGCCACGCCCGCGGCGGGGCGATCGAGCAACACCAGGTCCTCGTCGTCCGACGGCCCATCCATGCCTGCCTCCCGTGTCGTGATGGGCTCCATTGTTGTAAGCTCGAGAGCCATTCGACAACTTTATAAGTGGAATACTGAATATTCAGTTTCCAAATAAAGGCTGCGCATGAATCTGCGGACGCTGGATCTGAACCTGTTGCTGGTCTTCGACGCGATCTTCGCCGAGCGCAATATTTCCAAGGCCGCGGCCCGGCTGCACTTGTCGCAGCCGACGGTCAGCAATGCGCTGGCGCGCCTGCGCGAACGCCTGGAAGACCCCCTGTTCGAGCGCAGCGCGCAGGGCATGGCCCCGACCCCGCGCGCCAAGGCGCTGGCCGAGCCGGTGCGCCAGGCGCTGGCGCTACTGGAAAGCGGGCTGCGCGGCGCCGACGATTTCGACTTCGCGCATGCCGAGCGCGAATTCGTCGTGGCCGTCGAGGATTACGGCGAGACGGTGGTGCTGCCCCGCTTCATCGATTGGCTGGGCACGGCGGCCCCGGGCGTGCGCATCCGCATCCGGCCCGAGCCGGGCATGCAACTGCAGGGGGAACTGCGCGAGGGCACGGTGGACCTGACGCTGAATTATTTTCCGTTGCAGGATCCGGCCGTGCACAACACCTGTGTACTGACCGAATCGCTGCTGACGCTGACGCGGCGCGACCACCCGCAAGTATCCGAGCGGCTGAGCCTGGAGGTGTTCTTGTCGTTGCGCCACGTGGTGCTGGCGCACCACGGCAATTCCCGGCCCATGATCGACCTGGCGCTGGCAAAGCGCGGGCTGGCGCGCCAGATCGCCGTCACGGTGCCGCATTTCCTGTCGATGCCGGTGCTGGTGCAGAACAGCGACCTGGTCTGCACGTTGCCGCGCCGCATGGGTTTGCTGTACGCGGACCACTTCCGGCTGAAGTCGCATGCGGTGCCGCTGCGCACGCCGCAGTTTCCGGTGTACCTGTCGTGGCACCGGCACGCCGACGCCGACCCCGGGCACCGGTGGCTGCGCGAAAGCCTGGTGGATTTCTGCCAGCGGCTGTAGCGCGCCGGGCCTGCCGTGGTCGGCAGGCCCGGCGCGTGGCGCCGCGTCTTACTTCTTGGCGTCTTTCAGTTGCGGCAGCGAAGCGCCCGAGGAAGGCGCCAGCAGGCCGGTCTGCACGTACGTGAAGAGCTTGTCGCGCGTATCGGAGATGTCCAGGTTGCGCATGGTCAGCTGGCCGATGCGGTCGGCCGGGGTGAACGGGGCGTTTTCCACCTTTTCCATGGACAGGCGCTCGGGCGCGTACGTCAGGTTGGGCGATTCGGTGTTCAGCAGCGAATAGTCGTTGCCGCGGCGCAGTTCCACGGTGACTTCGCCGGTGACGGCGCGCGCCACCCAGCGCTGGGCGGTTTCGCGCAGCATGATGGCCTGCGGGTCGAACCAGCGGCCCTGGTACAGCAGGCGGCCCAGCTTGCGGCCGTTCTCGCGGTATTGCTCGATGGTGTCTTCGTTGTGGATGCCGGTGACCAGGCGTTCGTAGGCCAGGAACAGCAGCGCCAGGCCCGGGGCTTCGTAGATGCCGCGGCTCTTGGCCTCGATGATGCGGTTTTCGATCTGGTCGCTCATGCCCAGGCCGTGGCGCCCGCCGATGCGGTTGGCTTCCAGCATGAGTTCGACCGGGTCGGCGTATTCGACGCCGTTGAGCGCGACCGGCTGGCCTTCTTCGAAGCGCACGGTGACTTCCTCGGCCTTCACGGCGACGTCGTCGCGCCAGAACGCCACGCCCATGATGGGCTTGACGATCCTGATGCCGGAATTGAGGTGCTCGAGGTCTTTGGCCTCGTGGGTGGCGCCCAGCATGTTCGAGTCGGTGGAGTAGGCTTTTTCGGCCGACATTTTGTAGTCGAAGCCGACCTGGCGCATGTATTCCGACATTTCGGCGCGGCCGCCGAGCTCGTCGATGAACAGCTGGTCGAGCCAGGGCTTGTAGATCTTCAGGTCGGGGTTGGTGAGCAGGCCGTAGCGGTAGAAGCGCTCGATGTCGTTGCCCTTGTAGGTGCTGCCGTCGCCCCAGATGTTGACGCCGTCTTCCTTCATGGCGGCCACCAGCATGGTGCCGGTGACGGCGCGCCCGATGGGGGTGGTGTTGAAGTAGGTGATGCCGGCGGTGGTGATGTGGAAGGCGCCCGACTGCAGGGCGGCGATGCCTTCGGCCACCAGCTGCGCGCGGCAGTCGATCAGGCGGGCGTTCTCTGCCCCGTATTCCATGGCGCGGCGCGGGATGGCGTCGTAATCGGACTCGTCGGGCTGGCCCAGGTTGGCGGTGTACGCATAGGGAATGGCGCCCTTGTTGCGCATCCACAGAAGCGCCGCGCTGGTGTCCAGGCCGCCCGAAAAGGCGATGCCGACCTTCTGGCCGACGGGAAGGTTGGGAAGGATAGTGGTCATTGTGTGATCTAACGCCTACGGGACTGACGGGGCAGGGCGGCGGCACGCCGCGCCGAATGCGGTTGAACCTGGCATTTTAGCGCGTTTGGGTGGCAGGGACTGAGAGCGGGACTGCGGTTGGGTGAATTCGGGGCGGCGTCTCTGTGGCGGGGGGTCAGACACCCCTACGCGATGGCCGAGGCTGATCTACGGTACCTCCGGTGTCTGACATCCGTGTTTCTGCCACTGCCGGACGCGCGCAGCGCGTTCACCCGGGGACAGGACCAAGCCGCTGCTCAGTCGATGCGGCCCAGCAGCAGGAATTCCATCAGGGCCTTCTGCACGTGCAGGCGGTTCTCGGCCTCGTCCCAGACGACGCTCTGGGGGCCGTCGATGACCTCGCCGGTGACTTCCTCGCCGCGGTGGGCGGGCAGGCAGTGCATGAAGACGGCTTGCGGGTCGGCGGCGGCCATCATGTCGGCGTCGACGCACCATTCGGCGAAGGCGGCGCGGCGGGCGTCGTTTTCGGCCTCGTAGCCCATGCTGGTCCAGACGTCGGTGGTGACCAGGTGGGCGCCGCGGCAGGCCTCGATGGGGTCGGCGAACTGGCGCAGGATGCCGGCGGGCGGCGTGCCCACGCGGAGCGGGTCCAGTTCGTAGCCCGGCGGGGTCGAGACGTGCAGCGTGAAGCCCAGCATTTCGGCCGCCTGCAGCCAGGTGTACGACATGTTGTTGGCGTCGCCGATCCAGGCCACGGTCTTGCCGGCGATGGGGCCGCGGTGCTCGATGTAGGTGAAGATGTCGGCCAGGATCTGGCACGGGTGGTATTCGTTGGTCAGGCCGTTGATGACCGGCACGCGCGAATGCGAGGCGAAGCGCTCGATACGCGTCTGCTCGAAGGTGCGGATCATGACGATGTCGACCATGCGCGAGATGACCCGCGCGGTGTCTTCGATGGGCTCGGAACGGCCCAGTTGCGAATCGTTGGAGGTCAGGTTGATGACCGAGCCGCCCATCTGGTACATGCCGGCCTCGAACGACACCCGGGTGCGGGTGCTGGCTTTCTCGAACACCATGGCCAGGGTGCGGTCGTGCAGGGGCATATGGGGCTCGTAACGCTTGAACTTGTCCTTGATCAAGCGGGCACGCTCGAGTACGTAGGCGATCTCGGCGGGGGAAAAGTCCCGGAACTGCAGGAAGTGCCGCAAGGGGCCGGTCTGGTGCGTGGGAGGAGTCATGGTGGGGCAGGGGAAGCCAAAAGACCAATCATATACAATTCGCGGCGCGGGCCGCATCTTTGGCGCCTGGCCGATCCCGGACGCCGCGCGCCGCCCGTTGTGAAAATGTCATGGCAACTCGCGTCAAACAATTCGTCATTCACGGTGTCACCGAAAGCGGCGCCCGGTTCCGTCCCAGCGACTGGGCCGAACGCCTGGCCGGTGTCATGGCCCAGTTCCGCCCGCCCGGCTCCAGCGGCAGCCACCTGACCTACTCCCCCTATGTGCTGCCGGTCATGATCGACGGGGTGCGCGGCGTGGTGGTGGACCAGCGCCTGCGCGACCTGGAACCCCTGGCCTACAAGTTCGTGGTGGATTTCGCCCACGACAACAAGCTCAAGACCGAAGAACGCGAAATATGAACCCCCCAGCAAAAAGCCGCGACATGTCGCGGCTTTTTGCTGGCCGGCTCGCGGGCGGCGGCCCGCGCGGCGTTCACTCGACCGGCGTGACCAGCTTGCCGGTCTGGAAGTGCGCCTGCAGGTTCTGCAGCATCAGGTCTTCCATGGCCAGGCGGGTTTCGTAGGTGGCGCTGCCGATGTGCGGCAGCAGCACCGTGTTGTCGCTGGTTTTCAGGGCGTCGGGCACGTTGGGTTCGTACTCGAACACGTCCAGCGCCGCGCAGCCCAGCTTGCCGCTTTCCAGCGCGGCGGTCAGGGCCTGTTCGTCGATGACGGGGCCGCGGGCGATGTTGACGATGATGCCCTTGGGGCCCAGCGCCTCGATGACTTCGCGGTTGACCAGGTGGCGGGTGCCGGCCCCGCCCACGGTGGCCACCACCAGGAAATCGGCCCAGCGGGCCAGTTCCAGCAGCGAGGCCTCGTAGCCGTACGGCACGTCGGTGCGGGCGCGGCGGTTGTGGTAGCGGACGTCCATGTCGAAGCCGTCGCCGCGCCGGGCGATGGCCTGGCCGATGCGGCCCAGCCCGACGATGCCCAGCTTCTTGCCGCTGACGCGCACGCCCAGCGGGATGCTGCCGTGCACCTGGCCCCAGCGGCCGGCGCGCACGTAGCGGTCGCCCAGGCTCATGCGGCGCGCGCCGGCGATCATCAGCCCCCAGGCCAGGTCGGCCACGCAGTCGGTCAGCACGTCGGGAGTATTGCTGACCTGCACGCCGCGCTGGCGCGCCGCCTGCACGTCGATCGTCTCGTAGCCCACGCCCCAGCTGCAGATGGCCTTCAGGTCGGGCAGCGCGTCCATGAGCTCGGCGTCGGCGCCCATGGTCGCCGAGGTGACCACGGCGGTGATGCCCCGGCCGTACTCGGCCAGCGCGGCCTTGCGGTCTGCGTGCTTCCACAGCTCGAAGACATCGTAGCCTTCGGCCAGCCGCTGGTTGGCCGTGGGAGAGCCGGACAGGGATCCGACCTGGAGGATGCGGTGCTTGGTGGTCATGTCGTTGCGCAACGGACGGGATAAAACACAAATGCTACTTGATTCGGCGCGGGCGCGGCGGGCGGGCTGCCCGCGCGCCGGCGTGGCCCGCTATTGCAGCTGGATGCCGCCGTCCTTGATGACCTGCTTCCAGCGCTTGACTTCGGCCTGCTGGAAGGCGGCGAACTCTTCCGGCGAGTTGGCGACGACCTCGAAGCCCAGGCCCTGCAGCGTCTTGGTGACATCGGGCGCGCGCAGCGTGGTGCGCAGCGCCTCGGACAAGGTCTTCACGATGGGCGCCGGGGTGTTCTTGGGCACGGCGAAGCCTTGCCACGAATACACCACCATGTCCTTGACGCCGGCCTCGGCCAGCGTGGGCACGTTGGGCAGTTCGGCCGCGCGCGCGTCGCCCGTGATGGCCAGGGCCTTCAGCTTGCCCGCCAGCACATGTTTCTGCACCGCGCCCAGGTTCTGGAACGACACGTTCACCTGCGCGCCCAGCAGGTCGGCAATGGCGGCGGCGCCGCCGCGGTAGGGCACGTCGACACCCGTGGTGCCGGTACGCTGGCGGAACAGGATGGCCGACAGGTGGTCCGACGAGCCGGTGCCGGAAGAGGCGTACGATACTTCGCCCGGGTGCTTCTTGGCGTATTCCACCAGTTCGGCCACCGTGTTGGGCGGGAACGAGGGCGGCGCCACCAGGATGTTGGGATTGCGCACGGCCTGGGTCAGGTACTGGAAGTCCTGGCTGGGGTTGTAGGCCAGTTCCTTGTACAGCGCCTCGTTGATGGCGAAGGTGCCGATCGAGCCCACCATCATGGTGTAGCCGTCGGCCGGCGAGCGGGCCAGGGCCTGCGCGCCGATGGCGCTGTTGGCGCCAGGCTTGTTCTCGGCCACGAAACTCTGGCCCAGCAGCTTCTGCATGCCCGGCATGACCGAGCGCGCGGTGATGTCCGACGAGCCGCCCGGCACGAAGGGCACGATGATGGTGACGGGTTTTTCCGGGTAGGAAGCCGCGTGGACGGCAGTGCCGCCCAGCAGGGCCAGGCCGGCGGCCGCGATAGCGCTGATCAGTTTGTTCACGATGTCTCCTGGTGCGCGTGTTGTTGGAACGGCCGCCGGCCACGCGCCCCGGCGGCTTGGGAAAAGCGGGCGGATCGCCGGGTCAGTCGACCCGCGCGCCCGATTGCTCGACCACCTTGGCCCATTTGGCGGCTTCGGCGGCCATGAACTGCTTGAACTGGGCCGGCGTGTTGCCCGCGGGCACGGCGCCCAGCGAGGCGAAGCGTTCGCGCACGGCCGGGTCCTGCAGGGCCTGGGCCACGTCGCGCTGGATCCGCTCGACGATGGCCGGCGGCGTGCCGGCCGGCGCCAGCAGGCCGAACCAGCTGGACGCGTCGTAGCCGTCCACGCCCGCCTGCGCCATCGTCGGCACGTCGGGCAGGGCGGGCGAACGCTCGGCGCTGGTCACGGCCAGGGGGCGCAGCTTGCCGGCCTTCAGGAAGCCCATCGACGAGGGCAGGTTGTCGAAAATCAGGTCGGCCGAGCCGCCCATCACGTCGGTCAGCGCCGGGCTGCTGCCCTTGTACGGCACGTGGGTCATCCGGGTGCCCGTCATGGCCTGGAACAGCTCGCCGGACAAGTGGGTCGACGTGCCGTTGCCGGTCGAGGCCATGTTGACCTTGCCCGGGTTGGCCTTCAGGTAGGCGATCAGGTCCTGCACCGAACGGATCCGGTGCTTGTCGGCGAAGGCGGGGTTCAGTTCCAGGATATTCGGCACCGGGATCACCAGGGTCACGGGCGTGAAGTCGCGCACCGGGTCGTACGGCAGCTTGGCGTAGACCGACTGGTTGATGGCATGGGTGCTGACGGTGCCCATCAGCAGGGTGTAGCCGTCGGCCGCGGCGCGGGCGGCCTCGGCGGTGCCCACGTTGCCGCCGGCGCCGGCGCGGTTCTCGACCACGACCGGCTGGTTCCAGGCCTTGCCCAGTTCCGTGGCGACCACGCGCGCCGCGATGTCGGTGGTGCCGCCGGCGGGGAAGGGCACCAGGATGGTGACCTGGCGCTGGGGATAGGCATCGGCCGCCCGCGTGGCCGGCGGGCCCGCCAGGGCCGCGGCCGCGCACAGGGCGGCCAGCGCGCTACGGAAAGGAAAATTGACAAGCATCGCGATGTCTCCTCGGGTGCGCGCGAGCGCATCTTGCTGATCACGGGCCGCGCGCCCGGGGGACTGCGCGACGAAATGGGCGTGCTGCGTTCTTGTAATACAAATATAGGTATTGAGCATTTGCTTGTCAACCAAGTATACTTTTTTCCATCCTCACTTCGACAACAGGGCTTCCAGGAGTCATCACCATGAAAACCACCCCGGTCACCGCCGCGGACCTGCAGCGTTCCGTCATTGCCGTTCCTCCGCTGGCGCGCAAGGCCGACCTGTCGCTCGACGAGGGCGCCAACAAGGCCCTGCTCGGCCATCTGGAGCGGGGCGGCGTGCGCAATGTGATGTACGGCGGCAATGCCAATTTCTACAACGTGGCAACCGGCGAATATGCGCGGCTGGTGGATTTCCTGGCGGAGGCCGCGGGCGAGGACACCTGGGTGCTGCCCTCGGCCGGCCCGGACTACGGCAAGCTGATGGACCAGGCCGCCATCCTGCGGTCGCGGCCGTTTCCCACCGCCATGCTGTTGCCCATGTCGTTCCCGTACACCGATGCGGGGCTGGCCGACGGCATCCGCCGCTTCAGCGATGCGCTGGGCAAGCCGGTGGTCGTGTACCTGAAATCCTCGGGCTACCTGGCGCCCGCCACGGTGGCCAGCCTGGTGGACGAGGGCCGCATCGTGGCGCTGAAGTACGCCGTGGTGCGCGACGATCCGGCCGACGATGCGTATCTGTCGGCGCTGCTGCAGGCCGTGGATTCGCGCTGGCTGGTCAGCGGCATCGGCGAGCGTCCGGCCATCGTGCACTTCCGCCAGTTCGGCCTGAAGAGCTTCACCTCGGGCTCGGTATGCGTGGCGCCGCGCGGGTCGATGCGCTTGCTGCGCCTGTTGCACGAAGGCCGCTTCGACGAGGCCGAACAGGTGCGCCAGCGCTACCTGGCCCTGGAAGACTGCCGCGATGGCATCAGCCCCATTCGCGTGCTGCACGATGCGGTCACGCTGGCCGGCGTGGCCGACATGGGCCCGATGCTGCCGCTGCTGACCGGCTTGTCCGATGCCGAACGCGAGCGCGTCGCCCCGGTGGCGCGCGCCCTGCTGCAATGGGACCAGGAGCCGGCCGCTGCCTGACCCGGCACAATGGTATATAGGTCTCTGGCGCCCGGGGGGCGCCGCACGCCTGCGACGCATCGGCCGGGCGCCATTTAGAGAAGGGGGCGAGGTGAAACGCAAGAAAACCGCGGGGGCGCCGGCGTCGGCCACGGCCACGGCCACGGCCGCGGAGGCAGCCAGTGGCACGCTGGTGCTCGAACGCGGGCAGCGCGTGCGCCTGGCCGACCAGTTGTACGGCCAGATATTCGAACAGATCGCCGGCGGCAGCCTGAACGTGGGCGACAAGCTGCCGTCCGAACACGAGATCTGCGAACGTTTCGGCGTGTCGCGCCCGGTGGTGCGCGAGGCGCTGCTGCGGCTGCGCGCCGACGGCCTGGTCACCGCGCACCAGGGCCTGGGCACGTTCGTCAGCCACCAGCCGGCGCCGCGCCTGAAGACCTTCAGCGACGTCCAGAACGTGGGCGCCTACCTGCGCGCGCAAGAGGTGCGCGTGGCGCTCGAGGGCGACGCCGCGCGGCTGGCCGCGATGCGCCGCACCGACGAAGAACTGCGCCGCATCGCCGACGCGCATGCGGCGTTCGTCGACGAGCTCGAGCGCGGCCATGTGTCGCCCGAGGCCGACCTGGCCTTTCACGCCAGCATTGCGCAGGCCACCGGCAACGATTATTACCTGGGCGTGCTCGAGTCGATCCACGAGTCGATCAGCGGCTTCATGCGCCTGACGCTCAGCCTGACGCGCACCGGCTCGCGCCAGCGCGCCCAGCGCGTGGCCGACGAGCACGCGGCCATCCTGGGCGCGATACGCGAACAGGACGGCGAGCGCGCCCGCGTGGCCATGCAGTTCCACCTGGGCCAGGCCCGCCATCGCCTGGTCGACCGGGAAAGAGACTGAACCCGCGCCCGCCGGGGCGCATCGCAACCATCAGAAAAAGGGCGCCAGGCCCGAAGGAGACAGGCAGTGCAGGGCAGTGGGCTGGAAGAGGCGGCAAGGGTGCGTGCCGGGCAGGTACGCGAACAGATAGTGCAGGTGCTGACGGTCTGGGGCATGCCCGGCGACCTGGCCGCCACGACGGCCGATCTCATGACCGAGACCGACCTGCTGGGCGTCGACTCGCACGGCATTTCGATGCTGCCCGCGTACGAGGCCAAGCTGCGCGCCGGCACGCTGCGCATCGAGGCGCGCCCGCGCGTGGTGCGCGATGCGCTGTCGACCGCGCTGCTGGACGGCATGGGCGGGCTGGGCTATCCGGTGGCCGCGCAGGCCATGCACCTGGCGGTGGACAAGGCGCTGGAACACGGCGTGGGCGCGGTCGCGGTACGCAACTCGCACCATTTCGGCGCGGCCGGCGTCTATGCCCGCATCGCGGTGCGGCGCGGCGCGGTGGGGCTGGTCACCAGCAGCGCCAACACGCTGATCATGGTGCCGACCCACGGCGCGATGCCGGTGCTGGGCACCAACCCGATCGCGTTTGCCGCGCCGGCGGCGCAAAACGAGCCGTTCGTGCTGGACATGGCCACCACCACCGTGGCGGCCAACAAGGTGAAGGTGTACGACTTCCACGGCAAGCCCCTGCCGGACGGCTGGGCGGTGGACGGGCAGGGCAACGGCGTGACCGATCCGGCCCAGGCCATGCAATTCATTTTCGACCGCCCCGAGGGCGGCCTGACGCCGCTGGGCGGCACCGCGGCGATGAGCAGCCACAAAGGGTATGGCCTGGCGATGATGGCGCAGATCCTGGGCGGCACGCTCGGCGGCAGTGCCATGGCGGCGCGCCGCGCGGCGGTGCGCCAGCCGGGCGAGCCCGACGACATCGGCCATTTCTTCCTGGCGCTGAACCCGGACGCGTTCCGCGAGGGCGGCTCGTTCGAGGAAGACGTCGACGACGTGATCGACACGCTGCGCGATACGCCGCCGGCCGATCCGGCCAGGCCGGTGCTGGTGGCGGGCGATCCCGAAACCGCCGAGCGCGAACGCCGCCTGCGCGACGGCATCCCCATTCCGGCGGCGCTGGCGCAGCGCCTGCGCGCGTTGTGCGAACGCAGCGGCGCGCCCTACCTGCTGGGCGACTGATCTTTGCACTGACACGGCCCGGCCAGGCCCGGGCCACCACATCGACGCATCGAGGGACGACACCACATCATGACTGACCAATCCAAGCGCAAGCGCCCCGAGGACCTGCGCAGCCACCGCTGGTACGGCGTGAAAGACCTGCGCTCGTTCGGCCACCGCTCGCGCACCGCGCAGATGGGGTATCACCGGTCCGATTACGCCGGCAAGCCGGTGATCGCCATCATCAACACCTGGAGCGACATCAACCCCTGTCACAGCCATTTCAAGCAGCGCGTCGAAGAGGTCAAGCGCGGCATCTGGCAGGCGGGCGGCTTCCCGGTCGAGATGCCGGCGATGAGCCTGTCCGAGCCGTTCCAGAAACCCACCACCATGCTCTACCGCAACCTGCTGGCCATGGAAACCGAAGAGCTGTTGCGTTCCTACCCGGCCGATGGCTGTGTGCTGATGGGCGGCTGCGACAAGACCACGCCGGCACTGCTGATGGGCGCGGCCTCGATGGACCTGCCCACGATCTTCGTGCCGGCCGGTCCCATGCTGCGCGGCAACTGGAACGGCCAGACGCTGGGCTCGGGGTCGGACACCTGGAAGTACTGGGCCGAATTGCGCGCCGGCAACATCACCGAGGACGACTGGCAGGGCGTCGAGGACGGCATCGCGCGCTCGCCGGGCCACTGCATGACCATGGGCACCGCATCCACCATGACGGCCGCGGTCGAGGCGCTGGGGCTGTGCCTGTCGGGCTATTCGTCGATTCCGGCGCCCGATTCGCGCCACGCCCAGATGGCCAGCCTGTCGGGCAAGCGCATCGTCGAAATGGTATGGCAGGACGTCACGCCGTCCGGCTTGCTGACGGCCGCCTCGTTCGACAATGCCGTGCGCACGGTGCTGGCGCTGTCGGGCTCGACCAATTCGGTGGTGCACCTGATCGCCATGGCGCGCCGCTGCGGCTTCGCGCTGGACCTGGACCGCTTCGACCAGCTGGCGCGCAGCACGCCGGTGCTGGCCAACCTGCGCCCGGCCGGCAAATACCTGATGGAAGACTTCTATTACGCGGGCGGCCTGCGCGCCTTGATGGCGCAACTGGGCGACCTGCTCGACACCACGCAGCGCACGGTCGACGGCCGCACGCTGGGCGAGAACATCGAGGGCGCGCGCGTCTTCAACGACGACGTGATCCGGTCGCGCGAACGGGCCATCGTCGAGCGCGACGGCCTGGCGGTGCTGCGCGGCAACCTGGCGCCCGACGGCGCGGTGATCAAGCCGCCCGCCATGGAGGCGCACCTGCAGACGCACACCGGGCGCGCCGTGGTGTTCAAGGACTACAACGACATGGCCGCGCGCATCGACGACCCGGACCTGGACGTCGATGCCGACAGTGTGATCGTGCTGCAGAACGCCGGCCCGCAGGGCGCGCCCGGCATGCCCGAATGGGGCCAGCTGCCGATCCCGCAGAAGCTGCTCAAGCAGGGCGTGCGCGACATGGTGCGCATCTCGGATGCGCGCATGAGCGGCACCAGCTACGGCGCCTGCGTGCTGCACGTGGCGCCCGAAGCGTACGTGGGCGGGCCGCTGGCGCTGGTACGCGACGGCGACCTGATCACGCTGGACGTGCCCAACCGCCGGCTGGACGTGCAATTGTCCGAAACCGAGCTGGCGCAACGCAAGGCCGCCTGGCAGGCGCCGCCGCCGCGTTTCGAGCGCGGCTACGGCGTGCTGTACCTGAAGCACATCAGCCAGGCCGACAGCGGCTGCGATTTCGATTTCCTGCAGACCGAGCAGCGCCCCGGCACGGCCGGCGAGCCCGAGATCCATTGAAGCGCCGGCGCGCCGCGCCGCCCATGCCATCGACACCATCAAGGAGACAACCGATGCGCTTTTCCCGCAAGCCCATGCTGGTCCGCGTGGCCGCCGCCCTGGCGGCCGCGTCCGCCGTGCTGGCCGCGCCGCTGCCCGCGGCCGCGCAGAGCTGGCCGTCCAAGCCGGTGCACCTGGTGGTGCCCTTCCCGCCGGGCGGCAGCACCGATTCCGTCGGAAGGCTGCTGGCGGCCGAGCTGTCGAAAGACCTGGGCCAGACCGTCATCGTCGAGAACAAGGGCGGCGCCAACGGCAACATCGGCTCGGACATGGTGGCCAAGGCCGCCCCGGACGGCTATACGCTGCTGCTGTCGGGCGTGGGCTCGAACGCGATCAACTACGCGATCTACCCGACCATGCCCTACGGCAATGCCGACTTCGCCCACATTTCGCTGCTGGCCAAGGGGCCGAACGTGCTGGTGGCCAACCCCGAGTTCCCGGCCAGGACGTTTGCCGAATTCATCAAGCTGGCCAAGGCCAACCCCGGCAAGTACACCCACGCCAGCTCGGGCAACGGATCGTCGGGCCACTTGGCCATGGAAATGCTCAAGCAGGCCGCCGGGCTGGACCTGGTGCACGTGCCGTACAAGGGCGGCGCGGCCGCCATCACCGATACCATCGGCGGGCGCGTCTCGGTGCTGTTCCTGAACCAGGACAACCTGCTGCCCCACGTGCGCGCGGGCAAGCTGCGCGCGCTGGCCGTGGCCAGCGAGGCGCGCAATCCCGCCTATCCCGACACGCCCACGGTGGCCGAATCGGGCTACCCCGGATTCGCCGCCGAATCGTGGTTCGGCCTGTCGGCGCCGGCCGGCACGCCCGCGCCGGTGATCGCGCGCCTGCACCAGGCCACCGTGAAAGCGCTGGGCACGCCCGAGTTGCGCCAGAAACTGGAAAGCGTAGGCTTCGTGGTCGTGGCCAGCGACCCCAAGGCGTTCACCGCGTTTGTCTCGGCCGAGATCGACAAGTGGGGCCAGGCCGCCCGGGCCTCCGGCGCCAAGACCGACTGAATCCGACACTGCACAAAGGACTCTTCATGACTTCACCGCTACCCAATCGTTTCCGCCAGCGCATCCTGGCGCGCGAACGGCTGATCGGCTTCTGGATGTGCATGTCCAGCCACATCACCGCCGAACTGGTCGGGCTGGCCAACTACGACTGGCTGCTGCTGGACGGCGAGCATTCGCCCAACGAGGTGCCGATGTTCCTGCAGCAGCTGCAGGCCCTGCAGGGCAGCGACAGCGCGCCCGTGGGGCGGCCGAGCTGGAACGACCCGGTCGAGATCAAGCGGCTGCTGGATATCGGCTTCTACAACCTGCTGATCCCGTTCATCGAATCGGAAGACGACGCCCGCCGCGCGGTGGCGGCCACGCGCTATCCGCCACAGGGCATGCGCGGCGTGGCCGGCTCGCAGCGCAGCAACCGCTACGGCACGGTGCCCGACTACCTGCACACCATCAACGACAATATCTGCGTGCTGCTGCAGATCGAAAGCCGGGCGGGCATCGAGGCGGTGGACGAGATCGCGGCAGTGGAGGGCGTCGATGGCGTCTTCATCGGCCCATCGGACCTGGCCGCCGGGCTGGGCCACCTGGGCAACCCGGGCCACCCGGAAGTGCAGGAAGCCATCCGGCACCTGTATCACCGCATCAGCGCGCAGGGCAAGGCCGTGGGCATCCTGGCGCCGGTGCACGCGGACGCGCGCCGCTACCTGGACATGGGCATGCACTTCGTGGCGGTGGGCACGGACCTGGGCGTATTCAAGCAGGCGACCTTCGCCTTGCGCGAGGCCTTTCCCACCTGAAGGGCGCGGGCCGGGGACAGGCCCGGCGCAAAACAAAAGGATGCCCGCGGGCATCCTTTTGTTTTGCCGTATTCATGCCGCCCGACAGCGGGCGGCAGAATGGCTCAGGCCAGCGCCTTGATGGCGGCGGCCAGGCGGCTCTTGTGGCGAGCGGCCTTGTTCTTGTGGATGATGTTCTTGTCGGCCACGCGATCGATCACGCTGGTGGCTTTCTGGAACACTTCGC
>Ga0182741_1002276_pt1 | contig 22795 bp, 20 predicted proteins | sample eDN5th37CBELigOP_FD_128874 | JGI IMG/M metagenome (GOLD analysis project Ga0182741, IMG submission 128874) | Enriched Organic Plus compost microbial communities from Emeryville, California, USA - eDNA 5th pass 37_C BE-Lig OP (version 2) (version 2) ... | reverse complement strand
CGCCGGGTTGGCACCGATTCCCAGCACGAGCGTCGTTAGAGCGACGATGGCCAGCACCGGGCGACGGCTCAACGAGCGCGCCGCGTAGCGGAGGAGTCGGGCGCGTGGCTCGATCGTGTTCATTTATTTACTTCCGACATTTACTTCCGAAGAGCGTCCGATAGGCGGAAGCGGACGTCCGTGGTACGGGGCGAGCAGTCGAGGCAGGTGTTTCGCTGATGCTGGAGTCGAGCTGCATCCGGAGTCGTCGTCAGGAATGTGGAGAGAGGCGAGACGCAATATCACCTTGCGGTCTCCAAAGTCGGCGCTCGCATTCCCCTGCCCTTTCGCCCGTCCGGACCTGACCTCTCGGCATGCGCCAGAGAGTGTACGAGTCGCCTCCGCGGCTCGAGTAATTAGCCAGGCGTGATCGGCGTCGCGCAATCTTGACCCCGGACCATACTCCAGGGTTTACATTGAGTCGGAAAACTTTACGAATGCGGATTAGCGAACTCGCCGCACTGGCGGATGTGAAAATCGACACAATCCGGTACTACGAGCGGCGCGGGCTGCTCGTGCCGCCGGAGCGGCTCGCGTCCGGCTACCGTACCTACGACGCGGACGCCGTGCGGCGAGTGTCCTTTATCCGCCGCGCACAGGCGCTCGGCTTCACGCTGCACGAGATCGAGGACCTCCTGGCGCTGTGGAACGACTCGGCGGGCTCGTGTCAGGCCGTCGAGGAGCGTGCGCGCCTCGCGCGAGAGCGAATCGATGCGAAAGTTCGCGACCTGACGAGGATGCGCCGGGCGCTCGACCAGTATGTGACCGCCTGTCAGCACCGTTCCGCCCTGGACGCCTGCCCGTTGTTGCAGGAGCTAGGCGGGTCTGAGCAACGTAATGGCGGTGACCACGAGGAGCTACATGGAATCTCCAGTGATTGAGCTCATCTACGACCAAGACTGCCCCAACGTCGAGCCCTGCCGAGCTATGCTGCGCTCGGCACTGGCGGAGGTCGGTATGCCGCCTTCCTGGCGCGAGTGGGATCGCAGCGCGCCGGAGACGCCGGCGGCGTACCGTGCCTTCGGTTCGCCGACCGTGCTGCTGGACGGCCGTGACATCTCAGTCGGCCCGGGCGGTGCCGCGCCCGCGGGTAACTCGTGCCGGGTATACGCGGATGAGGACGGGGGCACCCTCCGTGGTACACCTTCGATGCGAGTCATAGTCGGCGCGCTCTCATCGCGGCGGAGCACGTGCACGCCGTAGCGGAGGCGGAGCCAATTCGTCGCCCTCATCGCCCGGTGATCGCCGTGCTTGGCGCCATCGGCGCGGCGTTCCTGGCGTCCCTCTGCTGTATCGGCCCGCTATTGTTCGTCACGTTGGGCATTGGCGCGGGGCTCGCGAGCCGCTTCGAGCCGCTCCGTCCCTACTTCACAGTGCTGACGCTCGTTCTGCTTGCCGTCGGCTTTTACACCGTGTACGGCCGGCGCGCCAGGGCGACGACCGGCGCGTGTGGGGCAGATCACCAGTGCGCGACCGGACGCACTCGGAGTCGCGACAAGCTCGTACTCTGGGTAGCAACGATCGTCGCCCTCCTCTTGCTCACCTTCCCGCAGTGGTCGCTCCTCCTGGTGTGATGCGCCCAATATCCGTGGTGTACTGTCCGATCTTCCCTTACGCCGCGCGTGCGTTACCGCGTGCACACCCAGTCGAATCATGATCAAAGCACTCGTACTACTTCTCGGCGTCGCCACCACGGCCGGTGCACTGTCGCTCTGCCCGATTTGCGGTGACCGCACGGCCCCGGGGCATCTCGTTGCCAGTGCCTCCGCTGCCTCCGCGCCCGCGCTCACACATGTCGCGTCCATGCCGGAGTCGAGCGTCGTGACCCTCGAGATCACGGGTATGACCTGCGGCGGCTGCGTGCTGGGGGTGCGCAAAGTGCTCACGAGGCTCGACGGGGTTACCAAGGCCGTCGTGAGCTACGAGAAGGGGACCGCCGTTGTGACTTTCGATCCGTCGAAGACCAACACCGAGCAGATGATCGCTGCCATCAAGACACTCGGCTATACGGCGGTCGTGGCAACCTGAAGAGCTACCAGGCGAGGCGCCCTGGCCCCCGATCGATGGCATTGCCTCAGCGCCGACCCGTAGCGATGGTGGTGACCCTGCGTGCGCGCCATGACTGAAGCATTCGACCTGGTGGTCGTGGGTACGGGCGAGGGCGGCTCGGCCACGGCAACTCGATGCCGCGCAGCGGGGTGGCGCGTCGCCATTGTCGATGAGCTGCCCTACGGCGGGACCTGCTCACTCCGCGGGTGTGATCCGAAGCGGGTGCTAGTGGGCGCCGCCGAGCTAGCTGACTGGCAGCACCGCATGACCGGCTTCGGCATCGAGGGCGAGGCGCGGATCGACTGGCCGGCGCTGATGCGGCTCAAGCGGACCTTCACCGAGCCCGTTCCCGACAGGCGCGAAGCGGCATTCGAGAAGTCGGGCATCGGCACATATCACGGCACTGCGCGATTCGTGGAGGACGACCGCATGCTCGTCACGGCGGAAGGTGGCGAGACGCGCGGGATCCAGGCGACCCACTTCATGCTCGCGAGTGGCGCCGAGCCACGGCCGCTACGCATCCCGGGCGAGGAGCACGTGCGCACCAGCACCGACTTCCTGGAGCTTCGCACACTCCCCGCGCGTATCGCCTTTATCGGCGCGGGCTACATCTCGTTCGAGTTCGCGCACCTCGCGCAACGCGCCGGTGCACAGGCCATCATGCTCGGCCGCGGCACGCCGCTCGCGCACTTCGATCAGGACCTCGTCGAGCGCCTGGTCGCGCACTCGCGCGACATTGGGATCGACCTGCGCACCGATGCCGATGTGATCGGCGTCGAGCAGCGCGGCACGGGATACCGGGTACAGGTGAAGACCGACCGGGGCATGGAGCACATCGATGCGGACCTGGTCGTGCATGGTGCCGGACGCATTCCCAATACTGGGCATCTGGAGCTCGCGCGGGCCAACATCGCGGCTGACGAGCGCGGCGCCATCATCGTCAACCAGTTCCTGCAGAGCGCCACCAATCCGCGCGTCTACGCCGCGGGCGACTGCGTACTACCGCCCGGCAAGCTTCCGCTCACTCCCGTTGCGGTGCACGAGGGAATCATTGCGGCGTCGAATCTCCTGCACGGCAACGCGAAGAAGCCGGACTACCGTGGCACGCCGAGCGTGGTCTTCACCGTGCCGCCGCTCGCGATGGTGGGGCTGACCGAGGCGGCCGCTCGGGCCGAGGGACTCCACGTCCGCGTGAAGTGTGAGGATACCGCGAGCTGGTTCTCGAGCCAGCGCGTGCGAGAGCCGGCGGCCATGTTCAAGACCATTGTTGATGAGAGCACGGGACAGATATTGGGTGCCCATCTCCTCGGACCCGACGCGACCGACGTCATCAACATCTTCGCGCTCGCCATACGGAGTGGGCTCAGGGAACGTGATCTCAGGTTCATGATCTACGCATACCCCACGAGCGCTTCCGACGTCACTTCTATGATATAGGCGAAGGCTACCCGGCGAGTCTCGCACGGCTGCGAGAGCGCCGCCGTAACAGTAGGAGCACCCGATAGGGTGTCGGCGCCGTCGGACCGGACCGCCCAGCTTTCCCACGGCGGCGGGTCGGATCGGCGAAGCCCTTGACGACCGCGTCGAGATCGTCGACGGTCCGGGCAACGAGCACAGGGGTCACGCGCCAGTCACATATTCGCTCAGGCAGGTCACATCCGCGGACGCGCATGCGATCCGTCGATGCCGTATCAATGCCCGATGGACTGATCGTCGCGCATCGACGTAGTCTACCTCGAGTGTGGGATACTGGCTCCTACACGGTCGCTCAGGTGCCCACACGCTGGGCATCCTTGACTCTGTGGAACCGGATGCGACGGCGTTCACGCGCGCCCGGGGCGGACGTCCGCCCCGGGCGCGCCTCAGAGCTAAGCGCGGCGCGTGGCGCCGAGTGCCGAGGTGATCTCATCCACGGTGGCACGCGCCGAGCGCCCGACACCTATCAGCGTGGCCGAGGCAAACCCGGTCCACTCGCCATAGCCGACGAGCCAGAGCCGCGGCTCGCCGAGGGCGTGCGTGCCGCTTCCGCCGCCCTGGACCGCGACGCGCCCGTCGCTGCCCACGACCCCCAGCGGCGCGAGGTGTGCCAGCGCTGGGTGAAACCCGGTCGCGAAGATGACCGCATCGACTGTCTCCTCCCGCCCCTCGCTCCAGACGACGCCGCGGTCGGTGAAGCGCGTGAACATCGGCACCGCCTCGAGATCGCCGCGATCACGCGCCGCTCGCACCGCGGGAATTATCACCACGTCGCCGAGGCTGCGCGGCGGGTCAGGCGTACGCCCCTCTTGCAGCGCGCGGTAGCGAGCAGTGGCCTGCTCGAAGAGGTAGCGGCCGTCCACCTCGTCGGGGAGAAAATGCGGCGGCTCGCGGGTAGCCCAGGTGACGTCGGCCACTGTGGAAAGCTCGGCCACGATCTGCGCGCCGGAGTTGCCGCCGCCAACGACGATGACGCGACGGCCTGCGAACGGCGCGGAACCGGAGTACCGCGCGGAGTGGAGCACCACGCCCCGGAAGCGCTCGCGTCCGGGCAAATCCGGCAGCACGGGGTTGGCCCACGTGCCGGTCGCGCTAACGACGGCGCGCGCGCGCACGGTGCCGGCACTCGTCTCGAGGTGGTAGCCATCGCCGGCCTGGTCCTCACGACTCACGGAATGCACGCGTACGGGCCGCTCGACCGGAATCGCGTAACGCCGCTCGTACTCCGTGAGATAGGCGAGCGCTGTCTCCCGGGTCGGGTACACGCCGGTACCGTCGGTCCGATCGTGCGGCATGAGCCAGCCGGGAAGCGAGGACCACTGCGCGGGGGAGAAGAGGTGCAGCGACGGCCAGACGTGCCGCCACGCGGCGCCGGGCCCCTCCTGATCGTCGAAGAGCGTGTACCGGAGGCCTGAGCGCCGGAGGTAGAAGCCGACGGCGAGCGCCGCTTGTCCGCCGCCGATCACGGCGACATCGATGTCGTCGAACGCGTGCAATTGGATCACGTCAGCTTCGCTGGATCGAGCCGCTTGATCTCGATGCTGATTACGGCTCGCCATGACCTGACCCGAGTTCCTCAACCCAGGTCGGCCGTGACTGCAGCCAGCCGGCCCCCCGTTCGCAGGTATTCCGCGAACTCGTCGGGCAGCTCGCTCTCGCGAATCGCACGCATCGCCCGCTCGAGGTCGTACTCGACGCGCACGAACTCCACGCTCGGCACGCCAGCGCAGATGTCGAGGAGCACGTATCCGGCGCGCCAGTCGCCGTCCTTCGGACGCCCCACGCTCCCGGTGTTCACGAAGTGGATGCCCTCGACGGCACGCTGCCACGGCTTGTGCGTGTGACCGAACGCGAGCACATCGCCCGCCTTCGCCCCTGCGAGCTCCGCCATCTTCAGGCAGAAGCTGTCCGCGCGGTCCTCGGTCCAGTAGACCGTGTTGAGACTCGGCGTGCCGTGCACGAGGATCACGGTCGGCCCGGCAAGATGCCCGCCGAGCGGGCGGAGGTCCAACCGGAACGAGAGCCCTCCGAGGAAGCGCTTCACCTCGGCCGACGTGTGTGCCTTGGTCCACTCGAAGGACAGATGCGACAGCTCCTCCTGGCGCGGATCCTCGTACTTGCAGCCGCAGTGCTTGTAGTCCCTCGCTACTGTCGAGTCGTAATTGCCGGCGATGCCGGCGATCCCCGCCTCGCGCAGCCGACCGACCGTCTCGTTCGGCCAAGGCGCGTAGCCTACGAGGTCCCCGAGATGGTAAGTCTCTTCAACCTCGGGCCGTACGGCGATGTCCGCCAGCACCGCCTCGAGCGCCGACAGGTTTGCGTGGATGTCAGAGATCAGAGCGTAGCGCATGAAACTCTCCTTCCGCGAAGAAGCGCCGTCTCGCCCAGAGCGAGACATAGACGAGTCCGACCAACACCGGCACCTCTATGAGCGGGCCGATCACCGCCGCTAGTGCCTCTCCGGATGCGATACCGAAAGTCGCCACGGCCACCGCGATCGCGAGCTCGAAGTTATTCCCCGCAGCCGTGAACGAGAGCGATGCCGTCTCCTCGTAGCCGAAGCCCAGCTTCGCCGAAAGCACGAAGGCGAGCCCGAACATCACGAAGAAGTAGACGACCATCGGCACGGCGATCCTGAGTACATCGAGCGGGAGCGCGAGTATCCGGTCACCCTGCATCGCGAACATGAGGACGATGGTATACAGGAGTCCCAGGAGCGCCGTGGGCCCGAACCTTGGCATGAAGGTCCCCGTGTACCAGCTCTCGCCACGCCTGGCGACGAGTAAGCGGCGTGTGAGATAGCCAGCAAGTAGAGGGACTCCAAGGAAGATCAGCACGCTCTTCGCGATCGCCCACATCGATACGTTCACCACCGCTGCGTCGGCCCCGAACCACCCCGGCACCACGCTCAGAAAGAGCCAGCCGAAGATGCTGTAGGTGAGGATCTGGAACACCGAGTTGAAGGCCACGAGCACCGCTGCCAGCTCGTTCGAGCCACAGGCGAGCGAGTTCCAGATCAGCACCATGGCAATGCAGCGCGCGAGGCCGATCAGGACGAGGCCATTCCGGTAATGCGGCAGATCGGGGAGAAACGCCCAGGCGAGGGCGAACATGACGATCGGCCCGAGCAGCCAGTTGAAGAGGAGCGACGTGCCGAGGAGCTTCCCGTTCGCCACGTGCTGGCCAATGAATTCGTAGCGCACCTTCGCGAGCACCGGGTACATCATCCAGAGGAGCCCGATGCCGATGGGCACCGATACTCCGGCGACCTGCACTCGATCGAGCATCGCACCGAGGCCGGGGAACGCTCGACCGAGCAGGAGCCCGGCCGCCATGGCCGCGAAGATCCAGAGTGGCAGGAAGCGGTCGAGTGTGGAGAGCCCACGAATGATGGAGGTCGGCGACTCGCCGACCCTGGAACCCAGCTCGCTCGCGACGGGAGAGGAACGGACTGAGCGACGTTCGGGCGACCTGGTGGCGGTCATGGGGAAGTCGACGCCTCTCGTTCAGCCCTGGCGGGCATCAGCACGGGTCGGTAACTCGTGTCTTCACGCGCGCCTCGGCTCGCGCACGTTCCTTGTCCAGCGACTTGATGCCGCGGAAGCAGGTGCGGACGCAGTTGATGAGGTTCCGATGGACAGCGTGCTCCGGCTCGGCAAGCCGGTAGTGAGCGTACTTCCATTCGCGAGTTGCCTCCACGAGCCCCGCCCTCCGCAGATATGCGAGATGACGCGACACCAGGGGCTGCGGGAGTCCGAGCAGGTCCACGATATCGCAGACACAGAGCTCGCCGGCGGCGAGAACGCTGAGTATGCGGATGCGGGTAGGATCGGCAAACCCTTTGAAGACTGAGTCGAGGTCGTCGACGGTCGCGGCGGTACGCACTGATGGCATGGCTCTCCCTTCACCTCTTCATATCTGCAAGAACGCATATAATCTGTCTACACGTATACGACGTGTCAACCGGCCATCCCGCGACACCACATCCGATGATATTGTGCGGTGGTTGAGATTGTACGGTGGTCGCCAGCCAGCCGGCGGATGTCGGCGCCTAGCGACCGGTACTGCCCGGACGGAACGCCGAGGCGCGAACCACTGACCATGCCCGACCACGAACGCTCGAACCGCACGCAGCGAGACGACGACATCGACGTGCTGATCGTCGGCGCTGGGCCCACAGGGCTGGCGCTCGCCGCGCAGCTCGAGCGCTTTGGCGTGCGGTTCCGCATCATCGACCGCCTGCTCGACCGTGCGCACGAGTCCCGTGCGCTCGCCGTGCAGGCGCGCAGCCTCGAGATCCTCCAGAGCGTGGGGCTCGGCGAGCGGCTCGCCGCGCGCGGGCGCACGGCGACGCGCTTGGCCGTCCACTTCGAGGGACGCGTCGCGCGGACGCAACTCGGTTCCTACGGTGTGCCGGACACTCGATTCCCTTTCATACTCTTCGTCTCCCAAGCAGAGACCGAGGCAATCCTTGGCAAGCACCTGGCGTCGCACGGCGTGACGGTGGAGCGCGGGATCGAGCTCGCGCGCTTCGACATGGACATCGGAGGCGCGCACTGCGCGCTGCACCACACGGATGGCCGGACGGAGCAGGTGCACGCCGGCTACCTCGTGGGGTGCGATGGCGCCCACAGCACGGTGCGCCATGGCGCCGGCATTCCGTTCCAGGGGGGCGACTACCTCGAGGACTTCGTCCTGGGCGATGTGGAGGCCGCCGGACCGATCGATCCGGATACGCTCCATGCGTTCGCCGGACGCCGCAGCTTCGCGATGTTCTTCCCACTCGGGTCACCGACGACGTGGCGCGTCATCACCATGCCGCCGGGTGGCGCGCGCGCTCCACACGATGACGCGATGACCGGCGAGCTCTCGCTCGATGAGCTGCAGGGCATCGTGGATGGCGCCACCGGCGGATCGCTCCGGCTGCACGACCCGGCGTGGCTCACGCACTTCCGCCTCCACCATCGGCAGACGGCGCACTACCGCGCCGGCCGCGTCTTCCTGGCCGGCGACGCAGCGCACATCCACAGTCCCGTGGGGGCTCAGGGGATGAACACCGGGATCCAGGACGCGTGGAATCTCGGGTGGAAGCTCGCCCTCGTCGTGCAGGGCTGGGCGGATACGCGGCTGCTCGACTCGTACGAGGCGGAGCGCTGGCCCGTGGGGCGCGTTCTCTTGCGCACCACCGACCGAGTGTTCACGCTCTTCGCGCGCGTGATGGCGTCCGGCGAGTTCGCCGCGTGGATTCGTCGTGAGGTCGCATCGCGCATCATCCCGCGCGTCCTCTCATCGAAACGGCTGCGCGCGGCGGCGTTCCGTTTCGTCTCCGAGCTCGGGGTTCGGTACCGGACGAGCCCGGCTGTAACCGAGGGCACGCCGCGCCTGCGCGCGGGACCCGAGGCGGGGGATCGGCTCCCCGACGGTCCGCTCCGGCGCGACGGCCGTCCGACGTCTCTGCAACAGGAGTTCGCTGCACCGCGGCTCCACCTGCTGTTGTGCGGCACCACCGATGCGTGGGATCTCGAACGGATCACAGCGTTGTGCACCCGATACGCGGGGCTCCTTGCCGTGCATTCGCTCACGCGTGACGAGTGGCCGGGAGCGCTCGTGGATGGCTCCGGTGAGGTGCTGGTGCGCCTCGGCGTGCGGGATGCAGCACAATACCTGGTGCGACCCGATGGATGCATCGGCTTCCGATGTGCGGGACGCGATCTCGGCGCACTCAGCCGATACATGACGCGGTGGTTCCGAGCTGCACCGTCCGCTGCTGGACAGCACATCTAAGGTGAGGAACCCAAGATGGGCTGGACGACACACTGCGAGCGTGCCTATACGACCGAGGGCACGCAGGACCTGAGCTGGTACCACGCGTGGCCCGCGATATCCACCGTGCGGCATGTCGCCGCCACTCCCATCTTTCGAGTATTGCCTTCGTGTGAGAGGCGGGTTGACCCTCTACTCGGCTAGAGCCATTAGACTCCCCGAAGTTGACAGCCGCCGACTCGCCAGGCGCTGGCGCACCAGGAGAAGCGGCGGCACTGTCCAGAGGGGACGCTATGGCAAACGGTAGATCGGGCAGTCTCATCCAAGTGAAAGCGAGCGGCATGATGTGCTCGTTCTGCACCATGTCGGTCGAGAAGGCGCTCTCGCGCATGCCGTCCGTGAATAGCGTGCAAGTGAACCTCGTTCACGGGATCATCCTCGTGGACGCCGACCCCGTGCAGGTCAGTGCGGCGGATGTCGCCCGCAAGGTGGAGGAGCTGGGCTACACGGTTGTCGAGACGGAGGCGCAACAGTACCGCACGGACGATGCGCTCTTCGCCACGATCAGGCGCCGGGGCGTCCTGGCGATGGTACTGGCCGTGTTCGACCTCCTCTTCGACCCGCTCAACGTCCTCGGTCTCCCCGAGCGAATGCTGGCGCTCGTGAGCGGTGCCATCGCGCTGATGGTGCTCACCTGGATCGGCTATCCCATCCTGCGGAAGACGCTCATGGCGGTGCGGCAGGGTGTCATCAACGCCAACGTGCTGCTCTCGACCGGGGCGTGGGGCGCACTCGCCATCGGAGTGGGGCACCTCGGGGCGCCGGCGGCGTGGCCGAACTTCTTCCCAGTTGCCACGTGGCTCATGGCGCTCCACCTCTTCTTCGGCGCCTTCAAGCTCGGCACCCGGAAGCGGGCGGCGGAGTCGGTGCGCCGGCTCCTCTCCCTCCAAGCGCAGGAGGCACGCCTCCTGCGCGGCGGGAAGGAAGTGGAGGTCCCTGTGACGGACGTGCACCCCGGCGAGACCATCGTCATCCGCCCGGGCGAGCGCGTTCCCCTTGACGGCGTCATCCGGAGCGGCGCCTCGAGCTTCGACGTGTCGGCCGTGACAGGCGAGAGCGCGCCGGTCTACCGCGAGGTGGAAGGTGAGGTTATCGGCGGCACCATAAACCTCGACGGCTTCGTCCAGGTCGAGGTGACCCGCCCCGCCTCGGAGAGTTTCGTCGCGCAGGTCGTCCGGCTCATGCGGCAGATCGAGGAGCGGAAGCCACCCATCCAGCTCCTCATGGACCGGCTCATGAACTACTACGGACCAGTAGTCTACGCGGTCGCTGCCCTGGCATTTGTGGGGTGGGTTGCCTATTCGGGAAGCGTGCAGCAGGCCACGCTCATCGGCCTCACGACGATCATCATGGGCTATCCGTGCGCCCTCGGGATCACCACGCCCATGGTGCTCGCCATCGGCGGCGGGCACGGCATCGCGCGAGGGCTCCTCGTCCGCGCGGGCGAGTTCTTCCAGGCGCTCGCCGAGACGGACGCAGTGGTCTTCGACAAGACAGGCACCCTCACCTACGGCCGGCCCACGGTAAGGGATGTCGTCCCCTTCGACACCGACGAGCACGACCTGCTCGCCACCGTTGCCGCGGCGGAGGTCGGGAGCGAGCATCCGCTCGCCGGCGCGATCGTGCGCTTTGCACACTTCCAGGAGATCCGTGTCCCGGAGTCCACCGACTTCCGCGCGGTGCCCGGTAAGGGCGTCATCGCGACCGTGGGCGGGCGGCGCGTCGTGATCGGCCGGCCGTCGTTTCTGTCGAGCGAGGGCATCGCACTCGACGGCATACCAGCTCGCGTCCGAGAACTAGAGCCGAGCCACACCGTGGTGTACGCCGCCGCTGACCAGCATCTGATCGGTGCCGTCGCGCTCCAGGACACGCCGCGCCCTGGAGCTGCGCGGCTGATGCGCCGTTTGCACATCCTGGGGCTTCGCACTGTCATGCTCACCGGTGATAGTCGAGGAGTGGCGGAGGCAGTGGCGCGCGAGATCGGGATCGACGAGGTACATGCCGAGCTGCTCCCACCAGAGAAGGTGGACATCATCGAGCGCCTCCAGCGCGAGGGGCACACGGTGGCGATGGTGGGCGACGGGATCAACGACGCGCCCGCGCTCGTGCAGTCCGACGTCGGCATCGCGCTCGGTGCCGGGACAGACGTGGCGATGGAGTCGGCTGGGGTGGTGCTCGTGAGCGACAAGCTCGACAAGGTGGCGAGTGCCGTCGTCCTCGGACGCGCCTCGCACTGCAAGATGCAGCAGAACATCGCAATCGCTGTCATATCGAACATCGTCGGGATCTCTCTGGCTCTCCTTGGCATTATCACCGCACCACTCGCGATCGCGATCATGGCGATATCGGTCCTCGCGGTACTCGCCTCCACGCTCCTCCTCCTGCGGCTCCGACTTGACGACGCCGCGGAATCAGCCGTCGAGGAGGACCTGGCCGAAGCGGTGATCACCGCACGGCGCATGCACTGCGACGCTTGCTCGCGGCGGATCCGGCTCGAGCTCGGCAAGGTCGATGGCGTGCGCGTGGTCGAGCCGGACGCCGTGCGGAAGGAGGTGTTCATCGCGTACGAGCCTGCCCGTGTGAATGAGGACCGGCTCCGCGACGAGCTCGAAGCTCTCGGTTTCCGCTGAGCCCATCTGCGCAGGCGCGCAACTTTGCGGCTGCATCTTGACCCTCGATTCAAGTAGAGGGTGTATGATTGACACAATGTCCAAGACTTCGAAAAACGCTCCGCTACGCTCACGTGGACTTCTCGCCGGCGACGTGGCGAAGCGCCTCGGCATTGGCGTGCAAACGCTGCACTACTACGAGCGAGAAAAGCTCATTCCAGCGCCTCAACGATCCGGCTCCGGCTACCGGATCTACACGCCGGAGATCGTCGAGCGCGTTGCATTCATTCGTAAGGCCCAGGCGCTGGGGCTACCGCTCGGCGAGGTGCGCGAAGTCCTGCTGCTCGTAGATGAAGGGGCGTGCCCATGCGGACACGTGCAGCGCGCCCTCACGGAGAAGCTCCGCGATGTAGACGAGCGGCTCCGCGAGATGCGGAGCTACCGGGCCGAGCTCGCAGCGCTCGTCGAGCGTGCGCCGAAGCTACGGGAGCGCGCTGAGCCGGCGCAGATGTGCCCCATCGTCGAAGAGAGTGCCTTGCCCGCCGGCGCTGACATCTCGCCCGCTCCCCTTCGGCGACTCGGGCGACAACACTGAGCCGGCACCCGCGCTTGTCCGCGCACGAGCCAGGAGAGGGTCGCCGTTACCCCTCCGCTCAGTAGACAGAATCACCGGGCTCCTAGCATAGTGGCTGCGGAACGGTGTCTGCGATTCGAGACTCGCATGATGGACAGGACAATCCCATTGCCAGTTCGGGAGATCAGGCTGTGAAGAGCGGACCGATACCCAGCACCAAGGACCACAAGCAACGCACTTCCAAACGGCGCACGGGCGACGACCCCGCGATGATTCCGAGCTCGATGCCGATGGGCGAACGAGCCCGCTGGACCTACGCGGCGAACATCGCGCTCGGCTTGTGGCTCGTGTCCAGCCCCGTGACCTTCGGCTACCAGTATCCGAGCCTCCTCTGGAGCGACGTAGCGAGCGGCTTTTTGGTGATGGTGCTCGGCCTCGTGGCCGTTGCCCACGACCCGCCGTGGGCCAGGTGGGGCATCTGCATCGTGGGCATCTGGCTCCTCTTTGCACCGCTCGTCTTCTGGGCTCCGAACTCCGCGGTCTATGCGAGCGACACGCTGATCGCCGCCCTCCTGATCGCTTTCTCCATTCTGGTTCCCGGCATGCCGGGCATGCAGATGGTAGCTGGTCCCGAGACTCCGCCCGGCTGGTCGTACAACCCGTCGTCGTGGCTGCAGCGCGGACCGATCATCGCGCTCGGCTTCCTCGGCTTCTTCATCTCACGTTACCTGGCCGCCTACCAGCTCGGCTACATCCACTCGGCGTGGGACCCGTTCTTCGGAACAGGCACCGAGCACGTTCTCACTTCCAAGGTCTCACGAGCGTGGCCGATCTCGGACGCGGGGTTGGGTGCGGTTACCTATTTGCTCGAGACACTCTCCGGCTTCATGGGGGGCGTGGAGCGGTGGCGCACCATGCCCTGGATGGTAGCCCTGTTCGGCATCCTGGTGATCCCGCTCGGCGCGGCCAGCATCATCCTGGTCATCCTGCAGCCCGTCGCCGTAGGGACGTGGTGCACGCTCTGCCTCGTGACCGCCGCCGCGATGCTCATCATGATCCCGCTCGCTGTGGACGAGGTGTTTGCGATGGGCCAATTCCTTGTCCGCTGCGTCCATGAGGGGAAGCCGTTCTGGCGCACGTTCTGGCGCGGTGGAACGCTGGAGGAGGAGCGCACGCAGATGGACCGCGGTTCATCGGCGGCGCGACCAGAGGTGGGCGATGCATCATTGCGCGATCGAATTTCCGGAATGTTCGTTGGGATGAGCTGGCCGTGGAATCTGCTACTCAGCGCGCTGATCGGCGTCTGGCTCATGGCTGCTCCCGGGGTCCTCGCGATACAGGGATCCGCGGCCGACAGCCATCACCTGGCCGGTGCGCTGATAGTTGCAACCGCTGTTATCTCGCTCTCCGAAGTCATTCGCGCCGGCCGGCTCTTCAGCATCGTCCTCGGCCTCTGGGTAATAGTGGCGCCGTGGGTAATTTCTGGTGCGTCGGGGGGTGCCAGGTGGACGGACGTCATAGCCGGGCTCGCAGTCGTGCTCCTCAGTTTGCCGCGGGGCGAGAACCGGGCGCGATATGGCAATCCGGAATGATCCGGACCATGATCTGGGCCATGCTCGGAACACGAGGGCCGAGGTTGACTTTAGTCCGTTCGTGCAGGGCGCTCAGACTTGGTGGGTCATCCACAAACTGGGTCGGCTACCAATGGCGAGGGCCGCATGAGCATCTTCCCGCGCATTTATGACCTCTTCATGGAATCAGGCGAGCGTGGCCTCGTTGGCCGGCTCCGTCACGCCGTGGTGTGGCCTTCCCGTGGTCGCGTGCTCGAGATCGGAGCTGGTACCGGGCTCGATTTCTCTCACTACGCTCCAGGCACATGGGTCGTGGCCACCGATCCTGACCTGCACATGCTGCGACGCGCCCGACCTCGCACTCTCCACGCTGCAGGCAGCATCGTCCTCGTTGCGGCCGACGCGGAGGCGCTTCCCTTTCGAGATGGAGCATTCGATGACGGTGTCGTGGGGCTCGCCATGTGCACCATACCGCACCCCGAGCGCGCACTGGCCGAGCTTCGCCGGGCCATCCGCCTCGGAGGCACCGTGCGACTTCTCGAGCACGTGCGAATGGAGTCGCCGCTGCTCGGCCGCCTGCAGGACTGGCTGACGCCGTTCTGGCGTCGTATCGCCGGCGGGTGCCGACTCAACCGACGCACTGTCGAAGCCGTAGCAGCGAGCGGCTTCCGCTTGGTCTCGGTGGTTCCCCATCTCGGTGGCTACGTGCAGGCGATCGTCGCCCGAAATGGGAAGCGTCCTTGACCGGTATCTCCCGCGACACACTCCAGTGGTAATCCACTCACTCGCCGGAGAATCCCCCGCCCTCGGCGGTGGTGCGTTCCTCTGAGAGCGCACGACCGGCGCGAGACAAAGTCAGTCCAGTCACCGTGTTCGCCGGTACGCACATGCTCTAGGATGGGTGCGACGAGTCGGTCAGGGTCCGGCGTCGCACACACGAACCCTACCGCATGTACGGCTCACTGCTTCATGCTCCCCATCATGGACCGGTGCATCCCCATGAGCCGCGTGATGCGCGCACGGTGCGCGGGTATGAAGTCCTGCAGTTCCTTGGGGCTCATATCCGGCATGCGCACGAGGTCCTGCCGCAGCGAATCCACCAGAGCTGTCCACTGCGGATCCGCGTTCATGTTCATGCTCCGCATCTGCTGATTCATCTGCCCGAGCATGTTCCCGACCATCTGTCGGTGGGCGGGTAGCATAGTCTCGAGACTGTCACCGCTTGCTCCGTTCATCATGCGCAGGTGATCCTGCATCTGCGCCATCATGTCACCACCCTGCATCCCGGCCATGCCACGCATCCCGCCCGTACCCGAGGTGTCACCCATACCCTGCATGCCCTGCATGCCGGTGGCGGGCTGTGTCGCCTGCCCGCCGCGCGCGGTGTCCGACGTATTGTTCTGCGCTGTCTTCCCTGAATCGCACGCAGCCATGACCGCCACGAGGCCCACGAGGGCGGCGAAAAATCGGATCGTCATGAAAGTGTCTCCTTGATCACGGTTGAATATCCAGCAGCGTCCGGTTCAGTCGCTCGACATCCTCTGGCTGCTCGGCACTGCCATCGGCGTGCACGAGCTGCTCGCGCCGCCTGAGCTCTCGCTCCTTCCACAGCGAGTAGATGGCTGGGATCACGATCAGGGTGAGAAGCGTGCTCGTCACCATCCCGCCCACCATAGGTGCCGCTATGCGCTTCATCACATCAGCTCCCGTGCCCTGGCTCCAGAGGATGGGTACGAGCCCCATGATGATCGCTGAAACAGTCATCAGCTTCGGCCGCACGCGCCCGACCGCACCCTCCTCGACGGCAGCATCCAGGTCGCCGCGACTCCGGAGGAGCCCCGCCTCCCTGCGTTGCTGATACGCCTGGTCCAGGTAGACGAGCATGATCACCCCGGTCTCCGCCGCGACCCCCGCGAGCGCTATGAATCCGATGGCGACGGCAACGCTCATGTTGTAATCCAGAAGCCACATGAGCCACACGCCACCGACCAGCGAAAACGGGAGCGCGAGCATCACGATGGCGCTCTCCGGCACGCTTCCAAAGTTGAGGTATAGGAGCAGGAAGATGATCGCGAGAGTGATCGGCACCACGACCTTGAGCTGCTCGTTCGCCCGCTGCATTGCCTCGTACTGCCCCGACCACTCTAGCCGGTACCCAGGCGGCAGCGTGAGTCGCTCTGCCACCACTTGCTTTGCATCGGCGACATAGCTTCCCACGTCGCGGCCGCGCACGTCCACATACACGATGTTGTTGAGATATCCATTCTCCGACTTGATCAAAGTCGGCCCTTTCACGATCGCCAGGTGCGCGAGCGTTCCGAGCGCCACCTGCGCGCCCGATGGGGTAGCGACCAGCGTGTTGCCGACCGCCTCCGGGGTGTCTCGTAGAGCCCGGGGATATCGCACCAGCACCGAGTAGCGCTCGCGCCCTTCGATTACCTCTCCCGCCTCCATCCCGCCCACCGCGGCACTTGCCGCCATGAGCACATCCTCCCCGCTCATCCCGTAGCGCGCCGCAGCCGCGCGGTCGAGCGTGATGTCGAGGTACCGGCCGCCCTCCGGCCGCTCGGAGAAAACCGAGTTCGTCCCTTCTACGGACGGGAGCAATCCCTCGAGCTCCTTGCCGATCAGGTCCAGCGTATCGAGCGAAGGTCCGAAGATCTTGATCCCCACCGGCGTCTTTATCCCCGTGGCCAGCATATCGAGCCGGTTCTTGATCGGCATCGACCACATGTTGGCGACGCCCGGCGTCTTCACCGTGTTGTTCGCCTCACTCACGATCGAATCGTACGTCACCTCCGGACGCCAGTCGGCCTTGTCCTTCAGGATTGCGATCGTCTCGATCATCGACATCGGCGCCATGTCCGTCGCGCTTTCCGCCCGGCCGATCTTGCCGAGGACCATCTTCACCTCAGGAATCCTGGCGAGCGCCGCGTCGCGCTGTTGCAGTATCTCCTTCGCCTGCGCGGTGCCGACGCCCGGAAAGAGGCTCGGCATGTCCATTATCGAGCCCTCGTTGAGGGGTGGCATGAATTCGCTTCCCAACCTCGACCAGGGAAGGATCGTTACAGCCAGTACTCCCACGGCGCCCACGATGACGCTCCACCGGTGCCGGAGCACGAAGCCCATCACTGGATGGTAGACTCGGATCAGGAACCGGTTGACCGGATTCGCCGCTTCCGGCTTCACACGGCCGCGGATCACCAGCCCCATCATGAGTGGCACGAGCGTGATCGAGAGGAGCGCTGCGGAGGCCATGGAGAGCGTCTTCGTCCACGCAAGCGGTTTGAAGAGCCGCCCCTCCTGATCCTGCAGCGCGAACACGGGGACGAAGGAGACGGTGATGATGAGCAGCGAGATGAAAAGCGACGGCCCCACCTCCTTGGCCGCGTCCACCACGAGATCCCAGTGGGCGCGAGGTCGCCCCTCGCTGTCGTTCCGCTCCAGGTGCTTGTGGAAGTTCTCCACCATCACGATGGCGGCGTCTATCATCGCTCCGATGGCTATCGCGATTCCGCCGAGCGACATGATGTTCGCGTTCAGCCCGAGCACGCGCATGGCGATGAACGCCATGAGGATGCCTATGGGGAGCGTCAGAATCGCTACGAGCGAGCTCGAGGCATGGAGCAGGAAGAGCAGCGTGACGGCGGCGACGATGATGGATTCTTCGATCAACTTCCCTTTGAGCGTCTCGATGGCGTGCTCGATGAGATTGGAGCGATCATAGCCATTGACGAAGACCACGCCCTTGGGCAGCGACGACTGGAGCTCCGCTATCTTCGCCTTCACCCGCTCGATCACGGCGAGCGGATTCTCGCCGAAGCGCATGACCACCCATCCGGTGACGATCTCGCCCTTCCCGTTCAGATCAGCAATCCCACGCCGGATGTCAGGGCCGAGCTGCACGCGGCCCACGTCACCTACCGTAATCGGTGTGCCGCCCGGACCCGTGCCAATCGATACCGCACGAATGTCATCCAGACTCTTGAATCGCCCCCGTCCCCGCACGACGTACTCGGAGCCGCTCATCTCGATCACGCGGCCACCCACGTCCTCGTTCGAGTTGCGAACGGCCTGAGTGACCCTGGCCAGCGGGATGTCGTATGCCAGCAGTTTCGCCGGATCGACGACTACCTGATACTGCTGCTCGTAACCGCCAAGAGAGGCTATCTCCGCTACACCGGAGACGGCCGTGAGTGCAGGACGGATAGTCCAGTCCTGCAGGCTCCGGAGCTGGGCGAGGTTGAGAGTTCCGCTGGTGTCGGCCAGGATGTATTGCATCACCCACCCCACGCCGGTGGCATCGGGGCCAAGCATCGTGGTGGCCCCCTCCGGGAGCTTGCCCCGGACCGAGCTCAGATACTCGAGCACGCGCGAGCGCGCCCAGTAGAGATCGGTGCCATCCTCGAACACCACGTACACGGCCGAGAGCCCGAACTGGCTCATCCCGCGCACGTACTTCGTGTGCGGCACCTTGAGCATCTCGGTCTCCATCGGGTAGGTGACCTGATCCTCGACGAGCTGCGGCCCCTGCCCCGGCCACTCGGTCATGACTATCACCTGCACGTCGGAGAGATCCGGTATTGCGTCCACCGGCGTGCGCAGCATTGACCACACGCCAGCGATGACAATTGCGGCTGTTGCGAGCAGCACCAGGAACCTGTGGCCCACCGACCATTCGATGATTCGTCTGAGCATGATCGGCTATCTCCGCGGCTTGGCCGGTGCCGGGGGCATCTTCATCCCCTTCATATTACCTCCATCGATGTCGGCCCCCTTGTCGTTCATTCCCGGCATGTTCTTCATGCCGCCCGTCTCGTTCATGTCCGACATGTTCATCTGCCCGATCATGCTCTTCATCACCTCGCCGAGGTTCGACTCCGAATCGAGTAGGTATTGAGCCGAGGTCACGACGCGCTGGCCGGCTTCCAGCCCCGAGAGCACTTCGGTGTACGCCCCCGAGGTGCGGCCGGTCACCACATCCATCGGCATGAGCTCTCCGCCACCCATGTCCATGAACACGAGCGTGCGCTCGCCTGTGTTCAGCACGGCCGAGGCAGGGACGGTGAGCGCGCGCCGGGCCGGCGTGGTGAGGGTGACAGTGGCGTACATCCCCGGCTTCAGCCGCCCATCCGCGTTGGGAACCTCGATGCGCGCACGCACTGTTCGTGCGGCCTGGTCGAGTGTCGGGTACACGTATGCCACGCGCCCGTCCACCGGTCGGCCCGGATACGAGGCCAGTTCCACGACGGCGCGTGAGCCTATACGCACCGCGCCAGCATCCTGTTCCCGGAGCGCGACGTCGATCCACACCGTGCCGAGGTTGGCGATGCGATAGAGCGTCTCACCTGGCTGGATGGCCTGGCCCTGGACGACGTTCTTCTCGAGTACGACGCCCGACGATGGTGCGTGGAGTGTGAGCGTGCGTTGCACCTTGCCGCTTCGCAGAATCTCGTCGACCTGCGCATCCGAGATGTCCCAGAGCGCGAAGCGGCGCCTGGCGGCGGCCACCAGATCGGTGGAGGGTGCGGACATACCAGGGATGCTGCTCGCGCCGATGGACTCCTCGAGCTTCGCGGCTACGAGGAGCTCCTGCTCGGCGGCCACGAGCTCCGGCGAGTAGATGTCCATCAGCGGCTGGCCCTTTCGTATCCGCTGACCCGTGGCATCCACGTACAGCCGCTCGACGTAGGCGCCAAAGCGCGGCGTGACTTCGGAGAGCTTCGTTTCATCGACAGCCACGGTTCCGACCGTGCGCACGGTACTCTCCAGCGTCCGCTCTTCCACGCTGCCGAACGTCACGCCGAACTTGCGGAGCTGGCTCGCGGTGAGCCGAACTGTACCACCGGAGGACATGTCCATACTGCCCATGCCGTCCGTGTTACCATCCGCCTTCGCCGGTCCGGCGGCATGCGCCGAGCCAGGCGTGCGCTCATCCGGCTGGTGCCGGCTTGCGCTCCAGACAATGAGCGCACCGATGAGAGCGACTATGCCGATGCCGGCCAGGAGCACCCGTCGCGAGCGAGAAAGCTTTATGGAATTCATCTGAGCACTCCTGCACCCACGGTGCGCTCGAGCTCCGCAAGAGCAGTCGCGAAGTCGGTAAGAGATCTGTAATACGCGGTCTCGGCGTTGAAGACGCTTGCTTGCGCATCCATCAAGGCGGCGAAATCCAGCCGCCCCACCCGATAGCTCGCCGTCGATGACGCGAGTGCCGCCTGTGCCTGGGGGAGGATCGCGCGCTTGGTCAGCGCGAGCTGGGTTCGAGCGTGCTCGAGATCGCTCACCTGCTTCGCCACTCTGGCATTCAGATCGTTCACCATCTCGTGGTGTTCCGCCTCGAGCATCGCGAGCTCCGCGGCCGCTTCAGCGACCTGCGCGTCCTGCTTACGACTCTTCTGCAGCGGGATGGGAATGGACACGATGGCCGACACCATGTCGCTGAACCCCTCCCGCTGCCCGTAACTCAGCGAGACCGAGAGATCGGGAAGGTGCGCCTTGCGCGCGAGCTCCACCCGGGCACGCTGAGCGGCGATGCGAGCTACGTGCTCGTGGATCAGCGGGCTGTGCGTGGCTGCCAGTACCTCCAACGAGTCGAGCGCGAGGAGCGGCGAGTTCGCTGCGCGCGCGCCGAGTCCATCTGAGGCGAAATGCACATGGGCGGCCGAGTCAGCAACGGCTGCGCGAACGATGCGCGTGGGGATCAGGGGCGCCTCCACCGGGGTGTCGCTCGGACGGTCGAGCACTGCGTTGAGTCGCGCGAGCGCGGCCCGGCGTTCTTCCGCGAGGGCGTTAGCCGCATTGTCCAAGTTTGCCGTCTCCGTACGCGCGCGAAGTACATCGGCCTGCGTGCCCGTCCCGGTCGTGTAATGCGCTTCCGATACAGAGATCAGGTCTGTGAGGACGGCCTTGTTGCGGCGCACGATATCGAGCGCGCGGTCGGCGAAGGCTAGCTCGTAGTACGCCTTCTTCACCCTGGCTGTCACCTCGAGACGTACCGCGTCCAGCGCCGCCCGCGAAGCGGCGACCTCGTCACGCGTGGCGCGCGTGCGGAGCGAAAGCTTGCCGGGAAACGGGAAGGCCTGCTCCACACCGAGCATCTTCATCGTCATGAAGTCCGAGAAACCGGGCTCAGAGATCGGGAGGTTCTGAACGCCGGCCATGAGCATCGGGTCCGGGCGCGCACCGGCGGGTCCCACTCTGGCCTCGGCGGCCTTTACCCGTGCGGCAGCAGCGTGGATCGCGGGGCTCGCGCCAAGCGCCTGAGCCACGAGAGAGTCGAGTGAGCCGGAGTCGGTCCCACGCTGAGTAAGCTGTTGCTCACCGGCTACGCTGGCAGCCTGCACCGCCTGAGCGTGAGCAACAGCGAGTGGCGCTGTGGCCACGAGCGCGAGCGCCGCCGCGATCGCGCGCAGAGAGCGCATCCCTCTTCGGGGATGTTGCGCAGCGCGCGATTCGAAGCGCAATGCGGAGCGCACGCGCACGGAAGCCGGCGCGGCACGATGGAATATGGAAAGCATGAATCCTCGAACGAGTCCGTGAGGATGCACGCCGCAGCGGCACTAGCCGCTGGTCGGCGGCATGCATCTGACCCGCCCGCGCTATCCCCGTTTTACTGAGGACGCGCCGGCGGTGCACCAACCACTTGTCGTGTGGTTCGGACTACGCTCGAGGAGGAGGGGGCTCGGGCGGGAAGCTCTGCGATGGTGGAGCGACCACCGTCATCGCGATCGTGCGCGAAGGAGTAACGAACGGTGCGGAACTCGCGCTCGCTGGTGCCGCCGCGAGAGCTACGACGCACGGCCCCATCGCCTGGCAGAGGGGAAGGCTCATCCGCTGATCGCAGGGCATTTTCCCCGGCATCTGCTCCGGCATCTGCGCCGCCACGTGGGCGGCAGCCTGGCCGGCAGAGGGCGAATGGTCGCTGGAGCCGGCGTTCCCCATCGCCATCGCGCCGGCCATGGTGCCGGGCGTCCCCTGCTTGCCGACGGAGGGCATGACGCAGAACATTCCGCTCGCCGCCAGCCAAAACTGAAAGGCAAGCAGCGTCGTCATAAAGACCGCCACGGAGCGCGAAGCGAGGGAGCGCGGCATGATGTAACAATACTACCGCCCGCGGCAGCGGGCTTCCAGTGGCACCGCCCTTAGCTGCTACCGCGAGATGCCCGGAGTGCTTGCGCTCGGTAGATTACCCGCATGTCGGATGAAACCCAGCGCGGCATTCGCTCGGCGCAGCTAGGCCTGCTGGTCAACGCTCTCCTTGTCGTCGCGAAATTCGTGGCCGGCGTGGTCGGCAACACGTACGCACTGATCGCCGACGCGGTGGAATCCACCGCGGACATCTTCTCCTCGCTCATCGTCTGGGGCGGCATCAGGATCGCGTCGCGTGACCCGGACGAAGCGTACCCCTTCGGGTACGGTAAAGCCGAGCCGATGGCGGCGGCAGTCGTCTCGCTCATGCTCGTGGGAGCAGCGATCGGGATCGCCGTCCAGGCCGTGCGAGAGATACAGACACCTCACCACACCCCGGCGCCCTGGACGCTCGGCGTCCTTGTCGGGGTTCTCGTCATCAAGTACGTGCTCTTCAGGCGAGTGGAGGCCGTGGGCACGGAGGTCAGTAGCACGGCCGTGCGGGCCGACGCGCGGCATCACTT
>Ga0182741_1002275_pt1 | contig 22807 bp, 20 predicted proteins | sample eDN5th37CBELigOP_FD_128874 | JGI IMG/M metagenome (GOLD analysis project Ga0182741, IMG submission 128874) | Enriched Organic Plus compost microbial communities from Emeryville, California, USA - eDNA 5th pass 37_C BE-Lig OP (version 2) (version 2) ... | reverse complement strand
GAAGCGCGCCCGCCGCATGTCGATACGGTAGTCGTCCTCGTCCTCGCCGATGATCGGCGTCCCCTCCCGCCGGTAGTGCGGCCACGCCCGGGCCTGCAGCGAGCGCGGCGGGTAGCCGCCCGCGCGGATCACCCGCCACCACGGCATCACCGACCCGAACCGCGACATGACGTGCCCGACCATGCGCGGGGTGTAGCGCACCTCCAGACCGGACCGCTCGGCCCGCGCCGTGAGGATGATGGCGATGTCGCCGTAGGTCATCACCCGCCCCGGCGGGATGGCGTGCACCATCGCCATGACCTGGTCGATGAAATCCGCCTGCCCGTCATGCGGGACGCCTTCGTCTCGATCGGCAGCGCTCGGGTCCGGCATCGATCACCTTTCCGCTGGGGCCAGTGGGTGCACGAGGCACGGGTGGCCCTCCCCGGGAGGGTTCGGGCAGACCCGAGCCAGCAACATTGCGCGTGGATTACACGATGGGGATACAAAGATGCAAAGGGGCTGTTCCCGAGAGCCGTTGGCCGAAGCCTTCAACTCTGTGTGGGTACATCCCCTTTGCACCTTCATCGTACGTACGCTGTGTCTTCTTGTCAACGACACCTTTTAATGAATATCGTATCCGGTTCGATCCGCACGACAACCCACCCAGCGCGTTCCCGGCGGACTCCCGGTCTGCTGTCGGATCGCTCCCGGCAACCTCCCGCACACCGGACATCACGGTGTCCGCCTCATCATCCGCACGAAAGGAAGCAGCATCCATGGCACTCCAGCGACCCACCCGCTGCACCGTCGCCACGACGGTCTCGCCACGACGACCCTCGGCACCTTCGACCTGCGCGCCGCCGTGTCAGCCATCGACGCGCCGGGATGCTACACCGGCGCCGATGTCCTGCCCCGCTTCCCCTCGATCCACCCGGGCTGGTACCTGGGCCGCGCGTTCCACATCCGCCCGGAGGTGACCACCGGGCGACACGGCCGGCGCGTCGTACGACGACGGCACCGACCTCCCCATCGGCCAGATCTGCTTCGACGATGCGGTCAGTGACACGGTCTACGCGGCCCATCCGGCATACGCCGGGCGGGGCGACGCCATGCCCGTGCGCAACGACCAGGGCGGCATCCTCGGCGACCACGAGGGCGAGCCGGAGGTCTTCCTCGACCTCACCCTGGTCGCCGCTGCCTCTCTCGACAGCGGCGACGGCGGCACGATCCCCATCGACGTCGATCCGGGCGCGGTGGCGAGCAACATGGGCACCCCTGGCGGCGGTCCCGGCAACCGCCTCCCGGCGAAGGCTGAGCACCGCCACGGCAGGCAAGGTGCCGCGACCGGGCTTCACGGCTGGCCGAGGCGTGACGGGTGACGAGGCAACCGGACATCCCGCCAATCAGGCAGCGCCGTCAGCGGCGCCATGGGCACCACCTCGTCGAACACCGGGCGCAGCCAGGTCGTCTGCTCTCCCTCCCAGCTCCACAGCTCGGACCAGCCCGCCTCCGACATCACCCGCACCTGCGTCGCGGTCAGATAGCCCCAGAGCGTGAGGTGGACGCCATCCCATGCCCCTGCAACCGACCGCCACTCGGGCACCAGCCCGTCATTGGCTCCCCACGGCTGGTCGTCGATATCCGGATGAACTGTCTGGTCGGGCTGGCTCCGGACACCGTGCTCCACGACGAGACGATGCCAGTCCTCTGCGCCCACCACCTCGAATACCCTCGCATCCCGCGAGATCCGGACGCGAGCACGACGCGCCGGGTAGTCCATGTGCCAGTCGCCGAACCCGCTCACCAGATCCGCCAGCTGTGAGGTCCAGCCGTCGACCTCGGTGGAGGTCGTTACCGACACCTCCGGGTGTTGCGCGTAGACCTCGTGCCGCGTGGGCGGACGATCCGGCGTCGGGAACGGATCGAGGCGGGCGAGATCGATGTGGCTCTCCGGCTCGATCCATACCTGCCGATCGCGGTCGAGCGGTGCCCACCACCGCTCGACACCGGGCTCCCGCACGAGCGCCTCGGCAAGGGCACGATGGCGTTGCCCCTTCCGCAGCACCGTCCCGACCACCCGTTCGTGATCACCGTTCCAGGGGGAGATCTCGCCGATCGCGCCCGAAACGAGGTGCATGCCGGGGACGGGCTCGACGATCTCGGCGGGCGTCAGGTCCGCCGCGGCCGCCCTGAGCAACAGCGCGCAGCCCCCCGGCGAGCGCAGGAGCTCGCGGGCACGTCGATTCGCCAGGGTGTGGTCCATCGGTCACTCCTTCGAGTCATGCCAGCCGGGACGCATGCCTGCCACCACGGTATACCGTCGATGGCCAGGACCGGAATCACCCCAACCGACCACGCGGACCGGATCATCGGCGAAGATCGTCCGGTCCATCGCACGAGCGCAGGAGGTCCACGATCGTGAATGCGGATCAGGCCAGGACGAGCCCCTCCACCACCACCAAACCACGCGACAGGGGCATCTCGAGGCCGACGCGACCTGGCATGCTCGCCCAGTACGGACAACGGTGGCGCGACCTCCGCGACGGCACCGCCATCCCCCGGACGATCGAGGAGGCATCTCTGCGGACCGGCGACATGCTCGCCCGCACCCGCTATCTCGCGTGGGAAGATGCCATCCCACCCAGGATCGAGGTCTCCGCCGACGGCACGATGGCGTGGCTCCCTGGAGAGATCCACGCCAGGGCGATTCGGACCCAATCGGACGGCTCCGAGCGTAAGGCCGCCTACCGATGCGTCTGGCTGCAGGTCTGCGCAAGGCAGGACGGCCGCTGGGTGACCATCGTCAGCACCCCCTCCGTCCGAATCGAGCCGGAACCATCCTGCCCCCGGACCCACCACCCAGGACGCGATCGTCCCGGCGGGACTGCCCGCACCTGCGGCCCGCCCGCCAGCAACGTGCGATACACTGCCAGCGGGTCCATGTGGACAACACAACCGATCGTTTCATGGGAGGTGAGAGATGTCGGGAACCACTCGACGGACGTTCATCGGCTCTGCCGCAACCGGCGGCGCGCTGCTGCTGGCACCGAATCTGGTCACGGCCAGCCAGCAGGCGACCCCGGTCTCCGGTGCGGCCGCATCGCCTGGCTACGCCACCGCCCGCGTGCGCACCCAGCCGACGGCGGAGCTCAACCAGGCGATCTTCCCCGATGTAATGGCGCGACTCCTTCCGAAGACGACCAAGCTGCCCGGCTTCCACGGATACACGTTCGTCTTCGACAACGACGACCCGACCGCCGCCATCACGTTCACGACGATGGCCGACGAGGACGCCGCTCGTGCCTCAGGGCAGCTCGCCCAGGACTACGTCGCGCAGCTCGACCCGCGCTTCGTGACCGAGACCCCGCTCTCGGCCGAGAACCGGATCCGCATGTGGGCGACCACCAGCACTCCCGCGTCCGAGCTGCCCCCGTTCCTCCACGGCGCGGCGTTCACCCTGCGCGACCAGACCACCACGCCGGGCTATGACATCAACGAGCTCGTAGCCATCGCGCAGGAGACCCTGATTCCGCTCTTCCTGGACCTGCCCGGCTTCGTCCTCTACTGCTGGTTCGAGCGCCCCGAGGGCCGCATCGCGATCAACATCTGGGAAACGGCGGAGGACATGGCCGCGGGCGACGAGGCGCTGGCTGCCTGGCGCGAGGAGTACTTCTCCGGTCCGACCTCCAGCGAAACCGTGACCTGGCACGGCACGATCGGCTACTCGACGATCACCGGCCTGACCTGAGTCCCGTCACGTCCCGGTCAGAAACCGAACGAGGGGGCCGTGTGGCACCCCTCGTCACTCGTTACCGACCGTCTGGAGACACTCAGTCGCCGGTCGCCATGTGAGGCACCGACCCCTGGCGCACCGGCCCCGCCTCGACACGCGGCATCGGTGGTGGCAGCACGAGGCGCACTCCGTCGCTCAGCGACACGAAGAGCAGCGCCATCAGGGCCGCGTGCGTCAGGGTGGCGAGCAGCTGGAGGCCGGAGTAAACCACGATCGCGCCCGCGAGCGACTGGCCGATCACCAGCAGCAATGCGATCACGGCGTTGCGGTGAAGGTCGTAGCGCTCGAGACGGAAGCGGTACGACCACACCACCAGACCCACCACCAGCAGGCTGATGGCCAGCGCCGCCAGCCGGTGGAGGGTATGGATGCCGGCGAGGCCGCCGAACTCCGGGATGAGCTCACCGTTGCAGGTCGGCCAGCTCGAGCAGGCGAGCTCGGCGCCGGTATGGCGCACATACGCGCCGGAGTACGCGACCACGATCGAGAAGACCAGGGTCGCGATCATCGTGATCCGGTAGCCGGTGGGCGGGGCGATCCGTCGCTGTTCGAGGTGTTCGTCGTTGTCCCGCGCCTCGGTGACGATGCGAGCGATCAGCGCGGCCGAGGCGAGACAGACGAGCGAGATGCCGAAGTGTGTCGCCATCACCTCCGGCGACTGCGGCCACATCACCGCTGCGGCACCCATCAGGGACTGGATGATCAGCGTGGCGGCGACCGCCGGCACCAGCAGCTTGAACTGCGGGAACCGCCTGCGCAGCGGCCAGGCCACGATCGAGGTCGCGGCCACGAAGAGCCCCTCGATGCTGGTGACCAGCCGGTGGCTGTACTCGATGGCCGACTCGATCGTATTGGCCGGCAGGAAGCTGTCGTGGCACAGCGGCCAGGTCTTGCCGCAGCCCTCGCCCGAGCCGGTCGCGGTCACGTTCGCGCCCATCAGCAGGACGAGGAACATGCCCACCGCGGTGATCACCGCCAGGCGTCTCGCCCATATCATGCGTCGGTCCATCGATCCCTGTTCCCCTGCTCAACCCGCACCGCCCGGCCACGCGGGACGACCCGAGCGGCGATGCTTCGTTGTCGCTTATGGTACCTGACCCGCGCGACCGGACGGATGCCTCCCGGGAATCCGTGCCGGGATGACGCCCCTTGACCGGATCTATCCAAACCAGCGCACCGAACGGGCAATTACGTCAATTGACGTATGGCTTCATCACATAACGAGGCCTATGGTGGAAGTGTGCACGACTACAACCAATTCTCCATCCCGTTCATGGGGTGTGCGCATGCTCCTGATCGATCGTCCCGACCGTCTGTCATCCGCCCAGGGAGGCATCGAGATGCAACGCATTCTTCACTACCTGTTCCTCATGATTCTCGCCTTCGGCATGTCCCTCGGTGTGGTCACCGCCCAGGAGGCGTCACCGGCAACCAGCGGGGGACTGCTGGCCGATCTCGGCTACCCCGAGCTGGCCCTGACCACCGACGGCGAAACACTCGAGGTGCCGGCCGAGATCGAGGCCGGACGCCATTACGTCACCCTGACCAACACCAGTACCGAGATGTTCGCCGATGTCGAGCTCTACCAGCTCCCGGAGGGTCTGACGAACGACGATCTGCTCGCCGCGTTCGAGTCCGCCGAGGAGGGGCCACTGCCCGAATGGTTCTACGAGATGGTCAGCGGCGGTGGTGTGACGTCCGCCCCCGGCGGGAGCGGCGGCGCGATCCTCGATCTCACCCCTGGCGAGTGGATCTTCAACCTGTACACCTACGACGAGGCCTTCACCACCAGTCTGAACACGCCGACGACCGTCACCGTCACCGGCGAGATGCCGGCACTCGACGAGCCATCGGCCGCGGTCGAGGCGGCGATGGTCGACTACGACTTCGAGATCAGCTCCCCCGTGCCCGCCGGCGCCAACGTCTGGAAGATCGTGAATCAGGGCAACGACCCGCACCACCTCATCCTCAGCAAGGTGCCGGACGGCACGACCGAGGAGCAGGTGCATGACCTGGTGATGTCGCTGTTCGGGCCCTCCGGCGAAGAGGCCGCCACCCCCGCGAGCCCGTCGGACGAGCCCGCGCTGGCCTTCGAGGACGTGCTCGACGTCTACGAGACCCTCATCCTCTCGAGCGGTCGTGCGATGTGGGTCGAGATCGACCTCGAGCCCGGCACCTACGGCGCCATCTGCTTCATCCCGGCGCCCGATGGCACGCCGCACGTGATGCTCGGCATGATCGAGGTGTTCACCGTCGAATAGGCTGGGGCACCTGCCGATGCAATGCATTGGTTGGGACCCTGACCACCTCATGGAGGGGCTCCGGATCTCGAGATCCGGAGCCCCTCCCTCACCTGCCGCCCCTGACGACGATCACGCCTCGGGCGATGCCGCCGGAGATGCCTCGGGCTCGATCACCTGCGCGTCCTGCACGACAAGGTGGATCGTGGCCTCGAACGGCTCCGTTTCGCCAGCGAGCTGCGTGAGCCCCGTGATCTCGTACGCGCCCGGAGACGGCGGCGCGATGATCACGCTGTACGATGCCGAGACCGACTCCGCCACCCCCGCCGGCACCCCGAAGACGGTGCCCTCCGCGAAGGTCAGCGTGAAGAGCGGCGAGGCGGTCCTCCGGTAGGCATCGAGCCCTTCCACCGGCTCACCGTTGATCGTCAGGCCGTCCTCGAGGATGTCCTCGGCATTGGCGCTGATACACTCCCGCAGCTCCGCCTCGGTGCGGCCGGAGAACGGGGGCGGCTCCACGGTGGGGCATCCCGTCCCGACGATCCGCACGTAGATGGCCGGGCCCTCGGCCACGACACACGTCCGGTCATGGGGCTCGGTCGTGAATGCCCCCGCCAGCACGGAGACGGGGCGGTACTGCCCGAATCCACATCGCTCACCCGTCGGGTCGAAGGACGGATTGATCTCCTCCGGCACGGAGACGGCCCGCTGCCACCAGCGAGCATCCCACTCGACCCGGGTCGCGCCGCCATACGACGCATCGGGAGCCAGCACGGCAACCCCGCCGACGTCGACGCCATCGGCGGGGTCCTGGGCAAGGCTCGCGGGGGCGATGCCAGACAGCAGGAGGAGAAGCACTGCGAGGCGGACCACGACGCGCGCCGACAGACCGACCATCGCGAACTTTCTGGATATGAAGTTGTGGCTTGCTGGCCCTTCGGCGCATCGGATCAGCGCCATGCACCGAAGGGAAGACGCAAGGTGCCAACCGGAATCACCGGCCCGTTCGGCGGCGTTCCGAGGCCATCGACTCCGTGTGACGCCCGGCGTGCCCGAACTCTCAGCAGGCGACAAGCCCCGGCGCGAGCGGGACCCCACCGGCCACCTCGTGCCACCACGCCCAGGGGGATGGAGATGTGATCCCGGCGGTGACGACGGGCGCCGGAGAAGCTAGAGTACGGATGGGACTCCCAACCTGGCCGTACCCGTACGGCGTCACCACGACACTCGATCGGCTGTCCGTCACCGCCCTGCCGGGCCGTCGATCTGGAGGATGCGCCCCATGGCCGTTTCACGATCCACCCTCGACACGATCGGTCATACCCCCGTCGTGCAGCTGCGCAGTCTCGCCGGCCCGGACATGGCAACGGTCCTGGTGAAGCTGGAGTATTTCAATCCGACCGGCTCCTACAAGGACCGCATGGCGAAGGCGATCATCGAGGGCGCGGAGCAGCGTGGCGATCTCAGGCCCGGCATGCGGGTTGTCGAGATCACCGGCGGCAGCACGGGCTCGTCCCTCGCGTTCGTCTGCGCGCAAAAGGGATATCCGGTGACCTTCGTGACGTCGGATGCCTTCGCCGAGGAGAAGCGACGGACGATGGCGGCCTTCGGCGCCGAGCTCATCATCGAGCCGAGCGAGAACGGACAGATCACCGGGGAGCTCATCACGCGCGCCACCGAACGCGCCCGCCGCATCGGGGAAGCCGACGATGTCTACTGGACCGATCAGTTCCACAACGAGGATGCTCTCGTCGGCTATCGGACCATCGTCATCGAGTTGTCGGAGCAGGTCCCTGACACGATCGACGTGTTCTGCGCCGGGGTGGGCACGGGTGGTCTGCTGGCGGGTGCCTCCCGGGCGTTCCGGGATCGCGACGCCGCGCCGCGGATCGTGGCGCTCGAGCCGGCGAGCTCCCCCGTCCTGTCCGAGGGCCAGACCGGCAGGCATCGGATCGAGGGCGTCGGGGTCGGCTTCGTGCCTCCCCTCCTGAGAGCCAGCGACTACGACGAGGTCAGGACCGTCGACGAGGCGGATGCGCGGGAGACGGCCCGACGGATGGCCCGTGAGGAGGGCATCTTCGCCGGCACGTCCTCCGGCATGAACGTCGCCGCCGCCATCCGTCTGGCGCGCGAGCTCGGCCCCGGCCATACGGTCGCGACGGTCGCCGTCGACTCCGGTCTCAAGTACCTGCAGGGCGACCTGTACCAGGCATGAACGCCGGCGGGCGTGGCAGCTGTCGTGAGAGCGGAGAGGCGATGGCGATCCCTGTCCGTCCAGACAGCTGCCACGCCCCGTTTCCATCAGGCAGCTGACAGTGGATCCTCGCGCGTCTGGTCCTCGAGCCATCGGTGCGCCTCGGCGACGGACCGCAGCCGCACCAGGCGCGGGTCGTCACCGAAGCGGGCGGGCCAGTCCCGACGGTGCTCGAAATGGGAGCGCACCGACCAGTAGAAGATCGTCTCCCTGCTGGCGAACTGGTCGCGCCATGTCTCGCGGTTGCCGTTCCACAGCTCGACGTTGTTGCGGATCCGGTGCATCGTCCGTCGCCACAGTCGCGGGAACGTCACCCACAGGGGATAGTCGAGCCAGACGATCGTGTCCGCCGCCCCGAGGACCGTATCGCCCAGCTTGGTGTCATAGCTCCCGTCGATCACCCATCCGTCGGGCGCCGCATCCATCGCCGCCCGCACCCGCGCTCGAAACTCCTCGGCCTCCGGCGCGCTCCAGTTCGGACCGTGGTGAAGGGCATCCAGCTCGATGAACGCCAGACCGAGACGCCGCGCCAGCGCCGCGCTGAACGTCGTCTTGCCGACCCCCGAAGTCCCCCTGACCGTGATGCGCCGTGGCATGGTCTCTCCTCCAATTCCATCGCGAAGACGGCAGCGCCAGGAGCGCAAGCATACCCCGATCTCGCAGGCGGCAGCAGCCGCGCCGATCGTCACGAAGTTGCCACGGCATGTGCCGCGGCACCGATGCCCGTGGCACGGGGTGATCGCTAGCATGGAGACGCGGAAGGACTCCAGAGCGTGAGAGCGACAGGGATACGGATGATGAAGAAGCGGAAGTACACACCAACCGAGCTCGGAATGATCTACGGGATGCTGGTCGGCGCGGTCGTTTTCCTGGTCATGTTCGCCCTGACGAGCGAGATCCTCTGGATCCTCGCTATCGGTCCCGGCGTCGCCATGGGGCTCGGGATCGGCGCGACCATGGAGAAACGCGGCGGCTGACCCATCGGGCGCATCCGTCGTCCTCGAAATGGTGACACAATGGCACGCTCGCATGGTACGCTACGCATCGGGCAGGCAAGCCATCATGTCGTCACCAATCCCGCGAAGGGAACACAACACCCTGAAACAACGCACCTGGGGTGATTGGACGGGATGTGTCGGGTGGCTTCGCGCCGGGTCCATGCTGGGGGGCGAGAGGCAATAGACGGAGTAATTCACGGCGTGAAGCGCCCAACTGAGATCTGGCCCGGAAGCCGTCTCCTGTCGCTGCCGGGGCGTCATACCGTCGCGGCCGCGGCCCTTCTCCTGTTCATCACGCTCATCGTGCTGGCACCCCAACCGTCCTTTGGGCTCGGTAGCGACCCCGAGCCGACGGACGAGGTCGCGCTGCAGGCACTGGCACCGGACGAATCCGCCACGCTGACCGCGACACCGGCCCCACGCACCGTCAACCGCCTCGAGCTCGTCACCCCCACCCCCTCGCCGGTACCCGAGTTCGTGACGCGGGTCTCCCGGGAGGAAGGCGTGAACGCCAACGAGCTCGGACGCATCCCGATCCTGATGTACCACGCCTTCGTCCACAACGAGGAGAACACCGACGAGTGGACGATCACCTTCGACGAGCTGCGCGCGCAGCTCGACTGGCTGTACGAGAACGACTTCGTCGCCGTCGGCCTCAACGGCGTGCTCGATCGGGAGTTCAACGTCCCTGCCGGCAAGCGCCCGGTGATCCTCACCTTCGACGATGCTTCGGCGGGCCAGTTCGGCCTGCAGAAGGCTCCCGGTGCCGGATACGAGGTCAGGCCCGACACCGCCGTGGGGGTCCTCGAGGAGTACCGCCAGGCGTACCCCGGCTTCATCGAGACCGCGTTCTTCGCCGTGCTGCCCTACAACTGCTTCGCCTCGGAGGACGACCCTTCCACCTGTGAGGAGCGGCTCACCTGGCTGATCGAGCACGACTACGAGATCGGCAACCACACGATGGGTCACGAGAACCTGACCAACCTGTCGATCGATCGCTTCAAGGAAGAGATCGTCGGGCCGATCCACTGGCTCAACGAGCGGATCTCCGGCAGGAACAACCTCTGCGACGTGCTCGTGCTGCCCTTCGGCGCCTACCCCGCCGACGACGACTACGTCGCCCTGCTCTTCGACGGTTTCTGGCTCGAGGGCGAGTACTACCTGCCGAAACTGGTGATCGAGGTCGGCGGCGGCCCCGCCCGCGCACCCTATCACGTCGAATGGGACACCAATCTCTCCCGCTACAACACCGAGCCGGAGATGTTCTGGTACTGGGCCGACCAGATCAGCTCGGGCGAGATCGATGTCTACGTCAGCGACGGCAACACCCAGACCATCACCATCCCGGAAGACTGGAAGGACATGGTCAACACGGATCTCGTCCGCGAGGACGGTCGGCGCCTGGTGCTCCTCACCTGATCCGAGCACCTCGCCCCCAGCCACGGAACCGAACGCCCTCCCGGGAGCCCCGCCCTGCATATGGGCGGGGTTCGTCGTCCACCCCTCCCTGTCCCAAAGCGCGCGTGGACAGGTCGGATCGTTGGAGCCCGCTGCCGCGAAGCGACGATGCCGCCGACCCGTATTGCCGTGCCGTCCCGGCCCCCATCGGTTTGCCGGGTCGATGCGAGGTGGGCCGGGCGGCCTGCCGTAGTGGGGGTAACTCAATTGCTCCACACGTCGTATGGACGCGTGCCAGCCTGCCCCGAACGACGTCGAGGGGGCACGCCGAGGGACAAGGCGGGTCGCCGTCCGGTGGGGCCGCACACCATCACGCCCAGACCGGCCCCGGGTGGGCGGGTCGTCCCGCCCCAGCACCGGTGGCGCCGGTGGACCACGCATGCTCGCCCTGCATCGAGGAGCCGAGGACGAATGGGACTGGCGAACTGACGAGTTCACTGGGCTACGCACACGATCGCATGGTGCCTGGCGCTGCGTTTGCTCGGTCAGCAGAACACCACCCCGGCCGGCTGCGGGGACGATACCCCACCACCGTCGGCGGCGCCCGCGCACGACGACAGGCGAGAGATACGCGTCGGAATTCCTTCGATATATGGGGATATATGGCTCCCACGCGCGGGTACCGCCCGCTCTGGCACAGCGCTTGCTCGGACGGGGACGTCTGCCGCGCCTTCCACCGGAAAGGAACGATGCATGCGCATCCAGCACATCCCGGCCCTGCTCGTGGTCCTCATCCTCGCCAGCGGCGCGACGCTCACGTCGATCGACCTCTGGCAACCACCTGACACCCACGCCCGACAGGATCAGGGCGACGACGACCGCGGCCACGGCAACGACCCGGACGGTATCGATGAGGACAATCCCGGTCGGAACCAGCCGGGCGTCGTGGTCAGTGGCGGGTACCTGATCGAGGTCGACTGCGACTTCGATGAGGATGACAACGTCACCGAGTGCGATATCTCTGCCGATGACACCTGGGACGTCCCCGACGTCGACAGACTCACCGTCCCTGCGGAGGCGGTCTGCGCTGACGTCCTCGACGGCAAGTTCGTCCATCTCGCGCCCGAAACCGGCGCCGAGGTCACCGGATTCGCCTCGGAGGAGGGTGATGACGATCTCGAGCTCGTGATAAGTGGCAGGGTCGCGGTCGACGGCACCGCCTCCTACCAGGTCACCACCGTCGACGGCGTCATCCCCGTCGAGGGACCCGGCCTGGTGTGCGATCCGGCTGGTGCCGTCGAGACTGCCCCACCGCAGATGTCCACCGCAACCGAGACCGCCACGGCCGCTGCCCCCTCCCCCACGCCGACTCAGCCGCCGAGCACCCCGGTCCCGACGACCGGCTCGCTGTCCATCGTGACCTACACCTGCACCGACGTACCCGAGGACCGCACCGACTTCGACTGGTTCGAGCGATGCGGGCGGGGCGCCGACCCGATGACCTTCTCGCTCACCTCGGCGGGCAGCACCGGAAAGGACGCCATCACGCTGCAAACCGACTCCGGCGAGGTGACCTTCGAGGAGCTCGAGCCGGGCGAGTACGAGCTCGATGCCGTCGACGCCTCGTGGTGTCGCGCCACCTCGGACAACGTCACGGCCGAGAGCACCCTGGTCGTGGAGGCAGGTGCAACCACTCGGGTGTGGCTGTTCATGTGCGACGGCACCACCGGCGTGTGATCTCAGGGGAGCGGGCCTTCATCCAGACAGGGCTCGCCCCCTGGCAATCCGCAGACTCGCCCCGCTGGGGGCGGATCGTCCCGTCCATCTCTCGTCACGCCCTCATCCACCTGCTGTCGCCGTCGGCGGGCGGGTTCTCACGCCCATCGTCGTGCGCGACGGTGTCCCGCCCATCCCCTGTCCTGCCCCACCCCCGGCGCGTGCGAGCACCTCACCTTGCCTGCGACGAGGTCCGAGTGCCAGCCGCGTGTCACCCCACCCCTCGATCGGACGCCAGCCAATGACCCGACATCGCCGGGCGCCACCACGAGCACCTTCACGCCGCCCTTTTCTCCAGGATGCGTCGCGAACTCCTCGGGATCCCCAGCCTGCAAATGGCCGGGGTGGACCGCCCACATGACCGCCCGCCGACACCGCCGACGTCCTCACCGGTCGCGCCTCTGCCAGGCACGATGCGCCTTCGCATGCGCCTGGCCGCGCTGTACGCGGCTCACGACGACACCTGGCGGAAAAGGCGCGCTCGCGTTGCCCTCTTACACCGCACCCCGACGGCGAAGAATCAGAAACCGGCCTGCCACCCCCACCGCCAGCACGGCGGCTCCGACGGCCACCGACTCCACCGGCAGCGTCGCCACCAGCGTCACGCAGCCGATCAGTCCCAGCAGGTTGAGCGCCCGCGGCCAGCGACGGTGCTCCGCGGGCTGCGTCCACGCCGAGGCGTTGGCGATCGCGTAGTAGGTCAGCACCCCGAACGACGAGAACCCGATCGCGCCGCGGAGGTCGACCGCCAGCACCAGCACACCCACCACGACCGCCAGCGCGATCTCGGCGTGGTGCGGCACCCGGTTGCGGGGGTGCACTGCCGCGAGCCAGCGCGGCAGGTCGCCGTTGCGCGCCATCGCCAGGCTCGTCCGCCCGATGCCGGCGATCAGCGCCAGCAGCGCCCCGAGACTCGCCACCACCGCGCCGACGCGCACCACCACGTCGAGCTCGCCGACTCCCGCCGCATCCATCGCCGTCGCCAGAGGTGCCACCGACCCGGCGATCGCGTCGGGGCCTGCGGCCGCGAGGGCGGTAAGGGCGACCACGGCATACACCGCCACCGTGAGGAACAGCGCGATGGGGATCGCCCGCGGGATGGTCGTCTCCGGGTCGCGCACCTCCTCCCCCATGGTGGCGATGCGGGCATATCCGGCGAAGGCGAAGAAGAGCAGGCCCGCCGCCTGGAGCACGCCGTAGGCACCGCCCGTTCCCAGGCCACCGTCGCCGTCGAGCCGGTCCAGCGACGGGTCGCCGGCGAGCAGGATCGCCAGCACGACCACCACCAGCGCGATCAGGGTGATCGTCACCAGGATTCGGGCGAGTCCTGCGGTCTTCGTCACTCCCTGGTAATTCAGCGCCGTGAGGGCCACCACGCATGCCACCGCCACCAGGCGCTGCAGCCACTCGGGGTCGGGCACGACGTAGGCGGCAGCGGTCAGCGCCATCGCGGTGCAGGAGGCGGTCTTGCCGATCACGAAGCCCCAGCCCGCGACGAACCCCCACCAGTCTCCCAGGCGCTCCCGCCCGTAGATGTAGGTGCCGCCGGAGGTCGGAAAGGCCGCCGCCAGCTGCGCCGAGGCGACCGCGTTGCAGTAGGCGATCACCGCGGCGATGGCGAGCCCCAGCAGCAGTCCGCTCCCCGCCGCGCGCGCCGCCGGGGCGAAGGCGGAAAACACGCCCGCACCGATCATCGAGCCAAGCCCGATCACGACGGCGTCAGCCGTCGTCAGCTTCCGTGCCAGCGCGTCGTTGGGTACCGTCACTTCCCGCCTCCCTCTCCGCGCGCTCAACCAGCCCGCCGTGCCGCCGGTGATGCCACCGGGCAGCATACCCCGCAGCCCTCACCGGCCCTCCAGGAGCCATCATCACCCCTCATCGCGTGCCCGGCCAGGTGTGGACGCCATGCATTCCCCGCTGTCGCCTATCCCGTTGCACGGAATACGTACCGCCACCATCACCGGAAATCGTCCAAACGCGCGATGTGCAGCCCCTCGACGGCGCCCACGATGGTTGTCGGTGGGAGTCCTGCATGGGTCGGCACCTGCGGCCTCCACCGCCTGCGCGAGCCGCCCGGCCGAGGCTCACGCGTGTGGTCACCACACGGCAAGGGCAGGAGGGCGGGCCCGATAGCCGCGCGTTGACGCGCTGGAAAGGAACGTCTGCGATGGCATCACCCTACATCCCCGGCAACCTCGCCGAGAGAACGACGGACCGGCGCCGCGTCCTGCAGCTCGCGACCGTGCTCGGACTGACCACGGCGCTCGGCGGGACCCGCCACACCGCGGCCCGCCAGCCGGTCGCACCCGACATCCCCGCGACCACCCACACGTGGTTGATCGACTCGCCCGATGCGCTCCGCCCGCCCGCTCCAAGGGGAGCCAACCGCAGACGAGATCGCCGAGCTCCTCGACTTCCAGGAGCGCCGGTCCGATCAGGCGATGCAAGCCGTGTCTTCCTGGGGTGCACGCCAGGCTGTCCTGCCGTGGAACGAGCTCCTGACCCAGCTCGTCATCCAGGCAGACCTGCCCGCGCTGCTCGAGTTCCGGGCGAACTGTCTCGTCCGGACGGCGATGCATGACGCGGTGGTCGCGGCACTCGACGCGCAGCAGGCCCACGCCCGCCCGGCTCCAGCTACTGTAGACGACCGAATCGAGACGATCGGAGATACCGCCGCCACGTCGTCCTTCCCATCCGTGCATGCCGCCGTCGCCGGTGCGGCCTCGACCGTGCTGGCGTATCTCTTCCCCGACCTCTCCGACGACGGTTTCGCCTCGGTTGCAGACGAGGCCGCCACCTCGCGGCTCTGGGCCGGGGCGGCGTTCCGCAGCGACATCGAGGCCGGCCTGACGATCGGCCGGTCGGTCGGTGCGCTGGCCATCGCCTGGGGGCAGGCGGATGGCTCCGACGAGGAATGGGACGGAAGCAACTGGCCCACCGGCGAGGGATTCTACGAGCGAACCCCACCCAACTTCGCTGACCCCTTCGCTCCCCTCGCCGGCACGTGGGCGACCTGGGTGCTGCCGTCGGGCGACGCCATCCGGCCGGCGCCGTTCCCCGAGGTCGGCTCGCTCGCGTTCGACTGCGAGCTCGATGCCATCAGGCGCACGACGGAGCGCCGCACGGCGGCTGAGGAGCGCATCATCGATTTCTGGTTGAGCCACGGGCCGGACGGATACTTCGCCAGCTACGCCATGAGCCTCATCGAGCGTGAGAACCTCGACGAGCTCGAGACGGCCAGCGTCCTCGGTCCTCGCGATGGTCGGTATCGCGATCTACGACAGACTGATCGCTGTCCGGGACGCCAGGTACCACTACTGGGTGGCCCGTCCGGTCACCATGGATCCGGAGCTCCATCTCTACATTCCCACCCCGCCCTACCCCTCGTACCCCGGCGGGTTCGGCGCCGCATCGTGCGCCGCCGCGACCGTGCTGGCGGACTGCTTCCCGGACGAAGCCGTGGCCCTGCTGTCGGCGGCGGTGGAGGCGGCGGCACAGCGCGGCTGGGCGGGCATCCACTACGTGCTGGACGACGATGTCGCCCTCCTGATGGGTGGCCAGGTCGGACGCATGACGGCCGGCATGGTCCGCGCTGCGGGCTGAGCGCGCAGGAGAAGCTGCAGGGTGATCTGCCGTGACACCTGCGATGCTCCCCAAGGGAGCACGCGGGATCGTCGCCGTCCCTGCGCATGATCGACACGCCCGGCGATTACTCGCCGGACGTGTCGTCCCTCCGGGTCAGAGGGTTCCCGGTCGTGTCGTGGTGCACGGAGCATCCTGTGTCGGCCCGCCAGACATGTGCTCCAGCCGACACGATCGCGCTCCGCCGCCTACGACCTGCCCACCATCGAGGCGATCAGCGGCCGCAGCACGTCGAACATCGCCTCGCTGCCGAACGGCGCGCCGAGCGCGATTTTCCCGATCTGCCGGTACGTAGCGGACGGCATCACCGCGGCCAGGCGGCGCCCCGTCACCTCGATCATCGCCGGCGAGGATCCTGCCGTGATCATGTGCGACCGCAACTGGATCGCCGCCAGCTCCTCCGGCAGGATCCGGAAGCTGTCGAGCGCCTCCAGGCTCGGCCCGAGCGCACCGAGGTGTCGCCGGGTCGCCGCCAGTCGCGGGCGCGAGAGCTCGTCCCGCCACTCGACACCCCACCGGTACCGCATGTACCCCTCGAGCGCCTGCTCGAGCTGGTCCCGGTAGGCCGACTCCGAGATCCGCCGGTAGACCTCCCGTCCCGACTCACGCAACCTGATCACGTCGGCGTCGGTCTCGCCGTCAAGCAGCGCCGGGGCGTCAGGCTCGATCAGGATCATGCCGACGAAGCGATCCGATCGCCGCCGCGCCAGCTCCAGTGCCGTCACTGCCCCCTGTCCGTGCCCGATCAGCAGCGGACGCGGGGCGTCGTCGGCATCGAGCCCCTCCGCCTCCATGACCGCCCAGACGTCGTTGGCCATCTCCGTGATCGTGAAGGTGCGCCCCTGGATCCCGGCGCTGGCGCCGTGTCCCCTCGCGTCGGGCAGGATCAGGCGATAGTCTGCATTGAGCTCCCGCTGCAGGTCACCGATCGTGCGGTGGTCGCCCAGGGTCGCATGCAGGAAGATCAGCGGCGGGCCCTGCTCCGGCCCATCGACCTCGTAGCTGAGACGGGCGAGATCGTTTTGCGCGAATCGTGTGGTACCCATACGCTCCCATCATCCGTGTCGTCGCGCCGGCGCGTCATGCTGCCACAATCCTACCGCCTGGCGACACACGGCCCGAACCTTGCAGGCACATCATGACTGGCCCCCGGCCGTGACCGTCGTGGAGGACGACTCTCCGTGGAAGATCTCTTCATCCGTATCACCGGTGACAACGCGATCGTGCAGGGCTTCGCCGCCGGCGTGGTCATCGCCGTCCTGAACCTCGTCGGCGCGCTCGCGATTGTGGTGGTGCCCAACCCCTCGAAGCAGCTGCTGTCCGGGGCGATGGGCTTCTCCGCCGGGGTGATGCTCGCCGCCAGCTTCACCAGCCTCATCCTGCCGGGCATCGAGCTCGGCGGGCTGATGCCCGTCGTGATCGGCATCGCCCTGGGCGTCCTCTTCCTCGACCGCTCCGACGCCTGGATGCCCCACGCCCATATCCTCGTGAGCGGTCGCTTCCGCCGGGACCAGAACCCGGAATCGACCGCGCGGGCGGAGGGCAGCGTGCTGAGCGCCCGGTTCTCCGCCCTCGTGCTCTTCATCGTCGCGATCACGATCCACAACATGCCGGAGGGACTCGCCGTCGGGGTCGGCTTCGGCTCGGGCGAGACCGCCGCCGCGCTCAGCCTGATGATCGCGATCGGACTCCAGAACATCCCCGAAGGGCTCGCCGTCTCGATCGCCGCCCGCAACGCGGGTCTCGGCGGTCGCTTCTACGCCGCCTTCGTCGGCATCCGGGCCGGGCTGGTCGAGATCCCGCTGGCGGTGCTCGGCGCCGCGGCGGTCACGATCGCCGAGCCGCTCCTGCCCTATGCGATGGGCTTCGCGGCCGGCGCCATGCTCTACGTCGTCAGCGACGAGATCATCCCCGAGACCCACGCGTCCGGGTTCGAGCGCGTCGCCACCTTCGGCACCATGATCGGCCTCGTCGTGATGCTCTCCCTCGACGTCTCGCTGGGGTGAGCGCACCGGACACCCCGCTGGCCTACACTGCGATCAGCAGCACCGTGACGGCCAGGTCCCAGAGACCCCGGCGTGCAGCGAGGGAGTGCGTACCCCGTGAAATCGACCACCCAGCCCCGACGATCCGGCCTCACTCGCCGGCAGGCAGTCCGCCTCGCCACCTTCGGAGCGGCGTCCCTGCTCGACATCGCCTCGCCCCACCAGACGATGGGTCAGGCCACACCGGGGTCCGGTTCGACCGACGACCGCGGCTACGTCCGCCCCGAGTCGCTGATCGATGTCGCCACCCTGGTCGACTGGCGGAGCGACCCGGCGCTGGTCCCGGTCGGCTTCATGCCGACCGAGGAGTTCGACGTGGCGCACATCCCGGGATCCGGGCAGATCGACTGGCCCGAGCTCGAGGTGATCGACACCTCGGATACCTCCATCGATCGCTGGCATCGAGCCATCGGTGAGCTGATCGGCGACCTCGGCATCACGCCGGACAGCGCGGTTGTCGTCTACGACAACGGCACCCTGTTCAGCGCCCGGCTCTGGTGGATCCTCAGCTACCTGGGACACGAGCGCGTGTATGTCCTCGACGGCGGTCTCCCCGCCTGGCAGGCGTCCGGACACGATGTCGAGACCGGCCCGCCGCCTCCGACCGGCGCTGCCCCGTATGTGGGCTCCCCGAATCCCGACGTCCTCGCACAGCGTGACGAGGTACTGGCCCTGCTGAACGACGAGGACACCGCCATCGTCGATGCCCGCACCCCCGCCGAGTATGCCGACGGTCACATCCCCGGCGCCGTCAACCTCAACTACCCGCTGAACGCCGCCCCGGAGCCACCCAGGTACATCAAGCCGGCCTCCGAGCTGCGACCGATGTACAACCAGGTGGGCGTCACGCCCGACCGCACGGTGATCCCCTACTGCTCTTCCGGCGTGCGCTCCGCCGTCACCGCCTTCACGCTCCACCTGCTCGGATTCGAGGACGTCGCCCTCTACACCGGCTCCTGGCTCGAATGGAGCAACGCCCCGGACACCCCCAGGACCACGGGCGATCGCCCGTAGCACCCGCGATCCGCATCGCGCACAACGTTTCACGGGATCCGCGTTGTTGCCCCCTTGCGCCCGGACACATTGCTGCTATGCTAGATTTTAGTCAAGGCTAAATTTTCGGCGATGCGTCTCCGGCAAGATCCGACACGCCCCGCCCAACACCGAACACACCAGTACGGGAGCATGACATGGCGATTGCCGTCTATCGTTCGAATCCATTGAGCACCCCCCTCTCACGCCGCCGCGCGCTCGCACTCGCGGCCGCCGGCGCGGGGCTGCTCGCCTTCCGACCCGCCCTCGCCGCCCGCCAGGGCGGCGACACCATCCGCGTCACCACGACGGTCGGCATGGTCGCCGACGCCGTCCGCAACATCGGCGGCGAGCACGTCGACGTCACCGCCCTGATGGGGCCTGGCATCGACCCGCACCTCTACACCCCCGGCGCCAGCGACATCGAGGCGCTCAGCGAGGCCGACATCATCTTCTATGTCGGGCTGGAGCTCGAGGGCCGCATGGGCGACACCCTCGAGGGCGTCGCGCGGATGGGCATCCCCACCATCGCCGTCGGCGAGAACGTCCCCGAGGACCGGCTCCTGGCGTCCCAGCAGTACGAAAACGCCCCGGATCCGCACATCTGGTTCAGCGTGCCACTCTGGAAGATGGCCGTCGACGCGGTCCGCGATGCCCTCAGCGAGCATTACCCCGACCACGCCGAGACGTTCGAGAGCAACACGGCGGCCTACCAGGCGGAGCTCGACGCGCTCGACGCCTACGTGCGCGAGCAGGTGGAAACGGTCCCCGAGGAGCTGCGCATCCTCATCACCGCCCACGATGCCTTCGGCTACTTCGGCCACGAGTACGGCTTCGAGGTCCATGGCATCCAGGGCATCAGCACCTCGACCGAGGCCGGTGCCGGCGACATCCAGGATCTCGCCGACTTCATCGTCGAGCGCCAGGTGCCCGCGATCTACGTCGAGTCCTCCGTCCCCCCGGCGACCATCGAAGCGCTCCAGGAGGCGTGCCGCTCCCGCGACTGGGACGTCCAGATCGGCGGGCAGCTCTTCTCCGACGCCATGGGCGAGGACGGTACTCCCGAGGGGACCTACATCGGCATGGTGACCCACAACATCGACACGATCGTGGGTGGCCTCACCGGCGCGGAATCGGAGGGATGACGCACTCGCCACCCGCGAGCCGGCCACCCACCGGCGCCCAGCGTGAGCTGACCGGTCACGGCCGGCCCCCAAACCCGACGCATACCTGACAGGAATCGACAACATGGCAGCACTGCAACGACACCCCATGCCCGACGAGACCGCTGCGGTTGCGGTGCACGACCTCACCGTCGCCTACCGCGACACGCCGGTGCTGTGGGACATCGACGTGACGATCCCACCGGGCACGCTCACCGCGATCATCGGCCCGAACGGGGCCGGCAAGAGCACCCTGCTGAAGGCGATCCTCGGGCTCGTGCCGGTCGCCGCCGGCACGGTCGAGATCTTCGGCCACTCCGACCCCAACCAGCGCCGCCTCATCGGCTACGTGCCGCAGCGGGGCAGCGCCGACTGGAACTTTCCGACCAGCGCGCTCGACGTCGTCACCATGGGCACCTACGGCCAGCTCGGCTGGATCCGACGCCCCGGCAAGCGCGAGCGGGAGCGCGCGATGCACGCGCTGGAACAGGTCGGCATGACCGACTACGCCGACCGGCAGATCAGCCAGCTCTCCGGCGGCCAGCAGCAGCGCGTCTTCCTCGCGCGGGCGCTCGTCCAGGACGCCCAGCTCTACTTCATGGACGAGCCCTTCGCCGGCGTCGACGCCCAGACGGAAAAGGCGATCGTCACGCTGCTCCAGGCGCTTCGCTCGCAGGGGAAGACGGTCGTGGTCGTGCACCACGACCTCGAGTCGGCACCGGAGTACTTCGACTGGCTGGTCCTCCTCAACGTCCGCCTCATGGCGAACGGTCCCTTCGACGAGACCTTCACCCCCGAGAACCTGACGCGGACATACGGCGGCCAGATGAACCTGATTCGCTTCAGCGAGCAGCTCGCCGGAAAGGACGGTGGGCAATGAACACGATGTCACCATCCACCCGCAGAAACGGACTCGCGGTCGGTCCGACCCGTTTGCCCACCCGACCGGGGGCAGCACCGCACGCCGCCGCTCCACATCCGGTACCGGCAATCGCACATTGCCGAGGAATCACCACCCCTGCACGGGTGGGGCTCGTCCCCTCCCTCGTTGATGACAGCGCCCATGCCGGCCGGGTGCACGGCCGCCCCAGGCCACCCGTCATGCTGCGTGCAGCGAAGCATCCGCGCGCGAAGCGCACGGCAGGTCGCTGCCGCATCCCGGACCGGTGGTCGCCCACGACCCTGCCCGCGATCGCCATTGGCACACGGGTCGTCACGAGACCGGACCGCGGTACGGCACACGACGCAGGCATCCTGAGGACGAACGGCGCCACAGGCACGTCACCGGAGGTGGGGGCATGATGGACGTCCTCCACGACCTCATCTTCGACTACACCCTCCGCAACGTCGCCCTCGGCTCGATGCTGCTCGGTATCGTCAGCGGCGTCCTCGGCTCCTTCGCCGTCCTCCGGCGCCAGGGGCTGCTCGGCGACACGCTCGCCCACGCCGCCCTGCCCGGCATCGCGCTGGCCTTCATGCTCACCGGCACCCGCCAGACGATCGTGCTGCTGCTCGGCGCCGGGATCGCCGGCTGGATCGGCACCCTGATCTTCCTGCGCATCGTCAGGGACACCACCCTCAGCGAGGACACCGCCCTCGGCGTGGTGCTCAGCACCTTCTTCGGGTTCGGCATCCTGCTGCTGACGCTGATCCAGAACCAGAACAACGCCAACCAGGCCGGACTCGACCGCTACCTCTTCGGGCAGGCCGCCGCTCTGGTAGCGCGCAACGTGGTCACCTTCGCGATCCTCGGCGCGATCGCGCTGGCGATCCTTGCCCTCTTCTACAAGGAGTTCAAGCTGCTCTCGTTCGACCCCGCCTTCGCCGCCAGCATCGGGCTCCCGACCCGCACCCTCGACATCCTGCTGACGTCCCTGATCGTGGTGGCGGTGATGATCGGCCTGCAGACGGTCGGTGTGGTCCTGATGGCGGCCATGGTGATCGGCCCGGGCGCCGCGGCGCGACAGTGGACCGATCGCCTGCTGACCATGCTGGTCCTCGCCGGCGTCTTCGGCGGCGCGGCGGGAGTCGCCGGGGCGGTCATCAGCGTCCAGGGCGAGCGTCTCCCGACCGGCCCGATGATCATCCTCTCCCTCACCCTGATCGTGCTGGTCTCGCTCTTCCTCGCTCCCCGCCACGGCTTCCTGCCCGAGTACCTGCGCCAGCGCCGCAACCGCCGCGCGCTCGCGCCTCCGCCGGAGCCGGCCCCGCGAGATCTCCCGGAAGGGGGCCCGGCATGATGAGTCCCACCACCGTCATCCTCGTCACCGCGGTACTCTGCGCGGCGGCCTGCTCGCTGCTCGGCACCTTCCTGGTCCTGCGCCGCATGGCGATGATGACCGACGCCATCAGCCACGCAATCCTGCCCGGACTCGTGGCCGGCTACTTCATCGCCAAGGGGCCGAACCTGCTGGTCGGCGCGCTCGGCGCCACCGGCGCCGCGATCCTCACCGTCACGATCGTCGAGGCACTGCAGCGCTCGCG
>Ga0182741_1002271_pt1 | contig 22832 bp, 9 predicted proteins | sample eDN5th37CBELigOP_FD_128874 | JGI IMG/M metagenome (GOLD analysis project Ga0182741, IMG submission 128874) | Enriched Organic Plus compost microbial communities from Emeryville, California, USA - eDNA 5th pass 37_C BE-Lig OP (version 2) (version 2) ... | reverse complement strand
TGAGCTGGGGCATGAGGACAGACCTGATGCTGGGTATCCAAAGTGCAAACGGTGAAGGGCTCTTGAATCGTGAGATCGTGGACAAAAGCCAACGTACGAACTCCCAATACGAACGGCAAACCTAGCATCCACGAATGTTGTATCTCCCCATGCTGGGAGTTCGATGCCATAGCAGCGGCTGGTTGAGTGGGTGGATCAAATGGGTCGTTTGGAAGCTTCAGTTGTAGACTCAATGCAGCATTCATGGCTTGCAGAACATAGCGTTGAAGTGAGTCTGGGGCTTGCTCAACTAGTAGGCATCGTAAGACACCCGCGACAGTTGTGAAGTATTGTGAACGTGAGTGCATCAAGAAGTCGTAGGAGGCACGTAGCTGCTCTTGATGCTTCGCACTGACACCGATGCTTGAGGACTTTCTTTCCGTAGCAAAGCCGTCTATGTGCCCGACCTCTTTCGTTGAAAGATCTTGCTTTGCAAGTTGTGTGTTGATTAAGTTCGCCAACGAGTTGTACGCAGTGAGAGCAGAGATAAACATTGTCTGTGCCGCTTTGAAGAGGCTCATCAGGGCAAACGTTAGCATTGCCTGATTGAGAGGAAGAATCGGGTGGGATTTGAATTTCTCTGCGAGACTTCCACGCGCGAATAGCTCGCAAGGAACGCTTGAAATGGCGAGCTGCTTGAATCTACGTGCAAAGCTAGTGACCCTCACAACGAGCTCGTAAAAACTTCGTGGATCTCGTGATGTCAAATTGGCATGAGAAAGCGTTGCACAAATGTCGTTCAACTCTTTCATAATCATTGAGCGATCATATGGATCAAAGAACGCTAACGCGCTGGGAGGATAAAGTGAGTGAGTCGGAAGCATAAGCGTGGTGCTGGTTCGAGAACAGACATCAGCCAAGCAATCATTCAAGACGACAGGGCCCACACGACCGCACGGTGGGAGCACCAAACATAAATTAGCAAAGTGATTGGACCCAATTTCAAGGAGCAGGAGGAGAATGGCTCTTGAGGCAGCGTCTTGGTGAAGCTCATGGTAGAGTACTGCAACGTAAAGGAGGAACGCTTGTGCCTGCCTCAATAAACCATGTGAAGCAGACAACACAGCTAACTCGAACACTAGGGCAAGCATATCACGTGCACCTGCAGCATTTTTGCCTGTGAATGCACTCGCTGCCGCACGGACAAGCACCAAGAATGCAGATGCGGCACCCGCTGAAAATATATGCTCAGAGAGCGTCAATAAGGCTTCGCGTTGGAGCATGTACGCACCCGCAGCCCCATAGTAGGCAATGGCACCTACTAAACCTTGCACAATGGACGATGCGACGACATTAGGCGGAGCCAAAGGCTCCACGTCGGTCTGAGTCGTACCAGAGTTGCCATATGATGCGGCTAAACTAGAGTCTCCGATTAATGAGGGCACATTTGTACCTAGTTGCGCCAGAGACGCGACGGCCGACGAAGCTGTCACACCCAGCGCGGTCTGTTCGGGATGCACAGAACCTGACTGCGATGAGTGGGAAGGTGAGTGGCCGCTATCATTTTCCCCAAAAAGTGAGCCAATAGGACCTGATATTCCAAGACTTGCAGCAAACCGTGAGGGGGTAGCTGATGAAAGAGTCATATTCACTCCTACAGCTTGCTGGATGGCCGCTACTGGGTCTATAAAAATTGCGGATATCAACGACGTCACAGATACTGTTTCAGTTGTGGCGCTTCCCTGGAGTGGGACCACTGGGGGAGGGATAATGACAGGCGAATGAGTGTTTATCTTGAGGACCGCCTCTTGCAGTGACGTCTGCAAACTGTCATCTTGAGAGCCAGCCCGATCGATCGTTAAGAACACATCCATCAGACTTGTGGGAACAATCGGGGCGGGTTTAATCCAATGGCAATTCTCTTTGTGTGATGAGAGGGGCGAAGAAATACTGTCAGCCTGCCTTGCGATGTAAAATGTCACACCATTCTTGGGTCGTTTGCTTGATGATGGTATCGTTTGAGACGCATTTGGGGAAACTTCGGATTCGTGTGCTGCACTCAATTGATGAGCATCCATGCAGAGCAGGAATGAAGCCGCAAGCTTGTAGTGAGTGCCTGACGTACCCATGCATTTGGCTGCTTCAATAATTCTGCGGACATTACTCAGGACGGGATTCTTGGTTGATTGATTGCGCCAAACTTCGCTCAGCACCACTCTGTGTTGCCGGAACTTTGATCGGAGAAGTGAGAGCGAAGTATGTGGGCTATCAGAGACGTGTTCTGACGTGAAGTAGCTCAAGAAATAGGACCGTATACGATGGAAAACAAGCGATCGATAGCCAACGTCCAGTATGTCGCGCTGTGCATAAACAGATTCAAAATACGGACGGGTCGCAGCAAGGGCGTGTTTCGGAGACGCAGGGCATGATACCTCCCGCATCAACGCGCGTTGCGAAACCGTCAGCCATGGATCGAAATGGGATAAATCCATAGCTTCGTACATCCGTCCAAGACTTTCGGCAGTGGCGACGTTAGGATGAGCATCTTCCACCAAGGACTCATCTGGTTTGATGTGCGATTGAGTAGTTGCAGGTGTTGGGCTCCATTCTGGCAGTACCCACGCCCCGTCCCCATCCACGTCATCATCCTGTACTTCAGTGATTGTGAAGTCACTCTGGCGTCGCTGCTCAGCTCGGCGCTGGCGTTCTTGCCGATAGTATGCCTCTTGCGCGAGCGACGCTTCGGCTGCAGCGACACCTTCCCAGACGGCACCTAGCCATGTGGCTGTGACTCGATCGAAGTTGCTTCGAGAACCCATTTCAGAACCCATTGGCGATACAGGACCTGAATGCGATGAATACGCTGACGTCCCCTGAAGCCTCTCCTTAATGTTTTGAGCTTCAGATGATGTCAGGGAGTCGCTATGCTTGTGGTGACCGAAGCTGTGGACTTGCAGCTGAAGCGAATCCGCAGCGCGACTGTAATAGGTAAGCGCGTCTCTGGGGCAGCCTGCAAGCAAAGCCCAATCACCGAAAATTTTGTTCCATCGCCCCATCCATTTGCTTCGTGTTGACCCCGACTTGAGGCTGTTGGACGAAGAGGACTTCTCCATGGGCTGTGGCCGAATACTTGGTTCCTCTACATGTCCAATACTGCTATCCGACACACCCCTAACTAGCTGAGGAACCGGGTGTGAACCCATGTACCCAGAAATGTCAACGAGTCGAAGAGAGTCAGATCCTTCAGTAATCGGTGCGATGGCAGCTAAAAGCGCACAAACCACCGCAATGGTCTTTCGACAATCAAAGGTGAGCAATGCCTCGAGCGACAATGCGTTGGTGACAGTTGTCAATGATCTTTCAGAAGTTGTTTTCAGAGGTTGCAAGCCTAACTGAAGCGGGAGGGGCTCAGATATGCTAGGTGTTGATGGAACGGAGGGAGTTTGGAGATTTGGATCCATACCTTGAAGCAACGTCAGAAAGAAGTCATTTAGTAGGTAGCGTGCTGCGGCAAGTTCAGGACATGTTGATGTGGTTAAGCGAGGGGTCACTGGTGCCAGCCGCCGAGCTGCCTGACCGTGCTGGCCATGAAGAGTGATGGCATGTGCATCCCCTTGCCACAAATCCCTCAAGAGTATGCTTTGTTTTAGCATCATGACATCGTTTGAGAAGTCTGTATCAAGGTGGAGAGAGAGCGGTCCCCGGACGCAAAGACCTAGTAGTACTTCACCTGCGACTCGGGTGGGACTCAAAGAAGTGCGAGAATGACGGGTGAGTATAAGAGACTCTTGCGTTGTCCGAGGCCTTACCGCAAGATGTGGCGCGAATCGCGTGCTAGGGTCACAAATCACATTAAACGCAGATAACTGCAAGGGTAGTACCTCTGGTTTAAACAGATCATCTTCAACCACATTCTGTAGTGGCAGCACCTTCGAGTAAACTTCAACTCCACAAAGCTCGCGGAGGTATCTCAATCGTTGCCTTCCCTCATCCAAGTCTGCCCCACGTTCATCCTGTAAACTCATGGCCTCTGGAGGTTCCTGGAAGAAGTCGAATAAAGAACGTTCAAGAGGTATACAGGGCACATCGGCAAGCATTCTTACGTGTAGGCTCGACGCAATAAGCTGCTCCACAACAAGATACGGTAGTTCAAATGCAGCGAGCGTATCACCGAGGACATCAACAAACACGGGGTTCCACTCGTTTGGGCCAGGCTCTGGCTGCAGTAGACCCTGCTCAGGCTTCATCGGGACACTAAGACCAGGAGAGCAAAGCAAATGATCCAGGTACTTTGTATCAAGTGCGTCTTCTGTGAACATATGGAGTAGAGTCTTATGGACAGTCTGGCGTGTATCTGCATGCCGCATTAAAGCGCTTATCTTGTGCAAGATAGTACCCGAGGTGAATAACGCGTCGTGGTAGATAGGCGAGCTCACTGCTGGAGCTAGGACGAGTGCGGAGAGAGAAGGCGGGAGTTCAACGATGAGATGCATTAATCGCTCAAGGGAGAGAAGAAATCTCATGGTGAGGGCGATGGGATATGGCTTGCTGGGTGATCCTATCTCGGCACGGTGGCCTGTTTCACCTGATCGGTCATCCTCGGCCTGTCTGGTTTGCGAGTTGGCTTCATCGTCTGCTATAATCCAAGACGAAAGAATCGGGATCCGTTCGCATGCTGTTGATCTTGATCGCATCATTAAGGGCTTTGAATCAGACCGAGAGACTCGCCCAAATCCTTGCTCGAAGATATTTGCAGGCATGCCAAGCAATGTTCCTCGCGTACGGATCGAACCAAGTATCAAATCACTATGACTCGTAATAAGATTCATTAGAATTGTTGGTGAGGCCCGTGGATCGACCTTGAGGCTCGATGAGTTCATTCGGAAAACGGATGGTGCACCCATCCGCTCAATTTCTCGGTCACTGGCGGTTCTCAACAACAACGAAGACGCCGGAGTAGCTGGGGTGGGAGCAGGCGTTGATGCAACGGACGACGAAGGAGAGCGGACTGGAGTTACACTTGGCTGCGAGGGCATAGATGAAGGGGATGATGAAGCAACTCCGGCGCTCAGCCATTTTTGGATGTCTAGCACGCCTGCCTCAATTGCCTCAAACAGCTCATGCTCTAAGTCGCCCAGAAACATGTGCAGATGGACACGAAGGGTCGCTAAGCGAGATCCTTGTGGGGCTTCTTTGTCAGCCTTTTCATTTTCATCCAGGAGTGGCCGCCCACCGAGTGTTGGGAGGCCGGGAATTGTTGCCAACTCCGGCAGTTCGGGATCAACCATCGGTTCGACTCTCGAGGGGTGAAGTTCGTTGGGTGGAGGGGTAAGGATGAGTAGCAGGCGATACTTGAGAGGTACATCCATACACGTAATCCGGGGCTCCGCAAGCGGTGAAACGGGACTCGAATTGATCGGAGAAGCTTCTGGGGTCTGGCTGAACCGAGATGGTGTAACCTGCGCAGGAGTGTCGATCGCTTGAAACAGTCCTGTAAGATATGTTCGAAGCGCTACGGGTAACCCAGCATGTAACGATGAATCGGAGGAAAGGGACAACATGTGGGCAGGTGGGGGTGGCAAAGGAGGAGGCGGAAGAGGCAACGACTGCGCCGGATCGGAGTACGCATGTTCGAGTGTGCGAGGTGCCTGAAACGGCAGTCCTAATCCTGGCCGGAACAAAACCTGCTTGATGTTGAGATAGCGCATGTAGTGATTTGAAATATTCTGGATTCGCGTGCTTGAAATACGGGCATCTCGAATCAATGCCATCTGGTCTTCACTGTGTGTGAAATCTTCGCTGTTGCTGCTGCCACTTCCATCACTTCGTGCTTCATTTGGGTTCTGAGTACCAAGACAGACAACTCCCACTATCTTATTGTACGGGTTAAAGGTATCATTATGGGTATTGATTAATGTAACAATGTGTGAAGCACCTGTAGGGTCTTCATCCAGGGCGTTGTCATTGATAGAGTTGGGAAAGGGGGCGTCAGTGAATTCGTTTTGAAGCTCCTTGCTCTCAAGCGCGTTTTTGACTTCTGAAAAGGACCGACAAACGTCCTCAACTCGGGCCTGCATCTCCTTCGCCAGCATAGCTCTGGCTGGATCACACCAACTCAGTGCGTAACCACCAGAGATAAGTAGATCAGAGTGTGGTAGCATGAGTGGCGACTTTCTTGTTGCAGCATGTCCATCGTCCTTGTGCTTCGATGGTCGACGTGGCGGAGACCCCTCCTTGATCTTTTGACCATAGTCCTCCTGGAGCCGAGCGAGTTCGGCGAGTGTCTCATCAACGCTGGGATACTCGACCATACCTAGTTCAAAAGGCGTCACAAACTTGAGCCGTAACGGGAAGTTGGACTTCTGAAAGAACTTGAAGGGAGAGTCGCGCCTGGGTTCTCGCGAATGATAAACTCGCATCTGACCCTGGGCCGCAGCGTCTGCAGCGCACTGGAGCTCTCGGGCATAGAACCTAAACTCATCATCCTAGAGGTGGGATAGGTGGTGAACTACCGGATCAGTTGTGCCTGCAGTGCGCCATTTCTTCACGCGCAAGAGCTCTCTGGGATGCTCCGAGAAGAAGTCAGAGTGCTCTTTGAGTGCATGCAACCATGGTTCTAAAATTACGTACCGTAACGGTGGGGAGCCGGATCAGGAGGATCTTGATGCATGCCCGGTTCTCAAGGCTAGGCCGCTCCATGGTGCCAGACCAGGGTCACCCACTCTTGGGGGACCGCTTGTGAGCAAGTTCACAAGGTCTATCTCTGTAGTTCCTTAACGCAGGCAATATCAACCCGCTCAGCTAGCGTTAGGTCCGAGGGTCAGTGGAAGCGGCGCTATTCCTAGTCCCACACCAATCCTCACTACCTGCGAACGAGACACGAGAGAAATGTACTACTGTAGGGAGAAAAATCTGAGAGGCCAGGGCCTGGTGGATGGAGTCAGATTCCGCAGCCGGGTGGATGGGATATCGAAGTTTGGTCTGTCTACTCTGTCGGAGTATCTGAAATGCGTGCGTCGGAGGTGTGGCGAGCCCTGGTGGTGTGCTGCTTAGGACTGTTCTTCGTCCTGAGCGCGGCATCTCAGGTCACATCTTCAGAAACGCCCGTGAAACACGTCGTTTTCTACGTTATTCCGTTGCCCGGACATGCGAATCCACTGCTTGCTCAGGCATACCTGCTGGCGGGGAAGGGGCACCATGTCAGTCTTGTGTCTCCATCCATTTTCAGCAAGTATGTTGAGGCGAACAAGCATCCGAAGCTCCAGTTCATTGGCTCCGGCCGATGCGACCAATTGACTGACCGAATGCCCCAACTGTTCGAGGCTGCCGCGGCGATGGAGAGCTTCTCTGAGTCCTCGACGATGATTTTTGACTGGATTAATTCCCTCCACGGCTGCATGTTCAACATCCCTCGGCAGCTTTTCGAGCCTGCAAACCGCGCGAGAAAGCAGGGCCAACTCCAATCAGGTGAAAAGCTCAACCCAAGTGAGCTGCCTGAGGAGTTCCTCAAGTTGGCAGGCAGCAGCTATCCTGACAACCTGCTACGACCCGTAGACCTCTTCGTTGTGGATGCTACGACGGTCTCCGGTTTCGATATGGCTAACGAGCTTGGCGTTCCTTTCGTCGTGAACAATCCCGACCTGGCTTATCTCATTTCGCCAAGAATTGTCCCTCCTGTTGACCTGAATCCAATGATGTTTTCGAAGGTCTCTAAGCACGAAATTCTGGCAAATCCCGCTAGATGGTTCATCCAACGAGCAGTCCTTCCACCCCTTCGCTTGTTGGTCTTCCTTTTGGTGAAGTTCCAGCGGAACAAGGCTATCAATGACATCCGCAGAGAGCAATCAGGCCTGACGAACCCTATCGACGTTTTCACGTATCACCGAGGCCGTCTGGTCCTCCAGAATAGCGTTTTGGGCCTCGAGTATCCACGGTACATCTCTCCTGCAGTTGTTCCCGTTGGTCCTTGTGTTCAGCCAAATCAAGAAACATCTCTCTCTGAGGCAGAGCAAGCCTGGTTCAATGCAACTGACTCGGTGCCGGTCGTGTATATTAGCATGGGAACCATCGCACCCTTATCCCAGAATCAAACTGAGACGATTCTGCGGGGTTTGAAACTCAGCGGTGTGCTTGATGGACGTGTTCGAGTCCTCTGGAAGCTTCCCAAGGCCCAAAAGGATGTTCTGAATCAATTATCCATGAGCATCCTTGGCAAGGGAATCGACCAATTCCCCAGCTCTATTCGAGCAATTGAGTGGGTCTCTTCGCAGGTGGGTGTACTGAGTCACAAATCTACCAAGATCTTCATTTCTCACTGTGGCATTAATAGTGCCCACGAAACCATGCTGTATGCAGGAGGTCGTGTTCAGATGCTTTGCATACCAATGTTCGGAGATCAGCTGGACATGGCGCAGGCCGTGACTGATGCGGGTGCAGGTATGCATCTTGATAAATTCACTATGACCCCGGAGCAAATTCGCGATGGCGTGGAGCTCTTACTTAAGCTTGACAAGAATGCTGAGTGGAGACGACGGGGCGAAGTGATGCGTGAACTCGTCAAGGCCGCCGGAGGTACATCCAAGGCCGTACAGTGGATCGAGTTTATTCTGCAGACCACTTCCTGGAACACGACTGAGCAGGATGAGTATTCGTACATTACATTAGAAAACGATCAAGTGGTAACGAAGACGTTATCGTCACCTTTCTTCCAAGTCGATGGCCCGATTACAGGTGCTCACGCCCTTACTGTGACTGATGCATATTTGCCAAACTGGCAATGGTTTGGATTTGATGTTGCTTTGATTTTCTGCATCATATTCTACTTTATGAAGAACATCTGTTCATGTTTATGCGGATGTTCATGTCTTCGCCGACGCTCTAAGGCGGAGACGGCTTCGGCTATTGAGACTACGAAGCGCAAGTCGGAATAAAGACGATAACTATAGCGAGTCTCTACCGGAATAAAAAAAGAGGAAGGACAAAGCTCAATCAAGTCGCCCTTCCAAGCTTCCATCAGAGAGGTCCCTACTTGGGGCTTTCAAATAGCAGCCACCCTATTGGCGGCGGTTCCGGGGACCAAATTCAGGAGGGATGAGAGCTGATGTGGTTCACATGATAGTGTGCAGAGTGACGAAGCGAGGAAGTGACGTAGCAAAGAAATAAGCTCGCTAGCTGCGCTTATTTCTTTGCAACTGGAGCGTCCTCAGGGAAAACTGTCTTTGTGACAGCATGTAGGCGGGGCAATAGCCATTCGTAACAACCAAATGTGATCGCGATCGATGGAGGAGTCTTAACAAGGTTCGCAGGAAGGCCCTTAAAGTATCCTCGAATGCCTCCTTCTTTCTGCATAACCTGTTTCGCGCAATCCCACCAATTTGCATACTTGATCGGTCGTCCACCCAGACCCTGAACCTGGAGTTTTCTTCGAATCAATTCAAGGGGATACGCTGCCGCGACACAGAAGGCGCCGGACACTGCGCCTAAGGAGAGACCAGTCACGGTGTCAATGGTACGGACTTCACCACGGTCTTTCCAGTAGTTGATGTACAACTTCTTAAGGGAGTCATAAGAGAAGAACTGTACACCATAATAAACAGTGGCCCAAGAGACCGAGTGACTCGCTCCTTTAAACAAGCCACGCATGCCGTCCTTTGCATAGATTTGCTTTAAGCCTGCCCACCAGCTGGGATAAATACCAGGAGACGTAGTGATCTGACCTCGAATCATATCAAGGGGATAAACGGCAGTCATGCAGATGGCACCCGAAGCCATCGAGGAGAGCGCGAGTCCTACCTTAGTATTGCGGATATCTGAGGGAAGGGCGTCACGGCAGATATCCTTGCAAAGAAAAGAAATTGCACCTTGAGGCGCAATTCGAATTACATTGAGTACATTACCACGCCAAAGTCCCTGGATGCCCTCTGCTTTCGCAATGCCTCGAATAGCAGCAAGGATGTTGGGATACTTGTTAGGATCGACACTCATCTGAAGGCGAACACGCTCTAGTGGCGCAACCACCGTACGTGAGATGGCATTCGCAAGACCACCTGCGGTACCCGATGCTACACCAAACGCCATGGAAGTTTGCTTCTCACCCGTCTTCTTTGATGGCTTCAATGAGAAGTGTGTGTAGCCCTTGGTCACTGCTTCAAGATATTCTTCACCAGAGTGGCGGATAACGGCTGGTGAGAGCAAGGCAATAAAGTCACGGAATTGAGTGTAGGTCAAACCTTCATCCCCTTCCTTACGCGCGCGCTCTACTAAAGCCTTAAGCATCTCTTCATCTTCCTTGGACAGCTGAAGGTGACCCATCTCAAGAGCCGCACCGAACTCTTTCAAGCGAATGCGACCAGTGTTGTTTCGGTCGAGGGTTGCGAAGGCTGCTCGAATAGAGCTCTCCTTGCTCTGAACCGCCCTTTCGAATTCCTCGAAAGTGATGATAACTCGGGAATCACCCTCCTTTGAATGCGCAAGCTTTGACAAATCCTTCATGAGATCTCGAGCAAAGATTTCTGGGAGACCCACATTCATTGCAGCATCAACGAGTTCGGCTACTCGAATCGAACCATCGCTGGGACTGCGTGTGAGGGAGTCAAACAGAGCTTTCAGCTTCTGAGAATCTGATGGTGACATAAGTGGAGCCTTGGCGACACCTGTCGCGGCCCCTGACTTGGCGTCGGCTTTATCAGTAACCTGTGCGGATGCAGCCGGCGCTGTCACTGGCTTCGGCTTGGGATAAATAATGAGCTGGCGTTCTGCACCGAAACCACGCGAGCGGGCAATCAATCCGTATTCTGAAGCCAGCAATGCAATTTCAAGACGGAGCTCTGGATCCATTGGAGGAAGCGCTAAGCGTACTGCATTAGGATCGTTCGCGAAGGCCTTCAAGCGCTTCTCCATCGCAGCACGGTCATTGGGGTTCCAGACCACAACGTATCGCTGGCGGCCTGAGCCTTCCGCGACACCAACCAGTCCCTTCGAGCGTGCAATGACACGCGTGGCGTAGCGCAGTGGTGGATCTGCCGGATCGAAGCGAAGAGCTTCACCTGCGCCTCCCTGCGACACCTTGTTGCTATACTCCGAGAGCTTCTTCTGGATCTCCTCAATCTCCTTGCTGCGACCCTTCCAGATGGAGATAGAATTCGGGAACGCTGCGAGGTGAGCTGGGTTCAGGCCCAGCTCCTTATCTTTCTCCAGACCCAATCGCTGTGCTGGTACAGGATCATCGTGTGCGGGCTGGCTCGGCCTAAAGAGCGGCAGCGGGTTGACATAAGACAAAACAGAGTTAAGGGCTCGCCAAACTCCTCGTTTCGCGGAGGCCTGCTCAGCACTGGGCTCCTCGTGCACTTTCCAACTTAGAGTCTTATAAGGCACGGGTAGATCGGCGAAAGCGGCCATGGTCGTCGTCTGGATGGCTGAATTGCCGCTGAAAGCCTCGGGGCCATATGGTGCAGGCATTAGCTTGAGTCGTAGTGCAGCTTGGTGCACGGCATGACTGACACGCGGGTCATCCACAAACACAACAAGGGGCTGATCCGGAGTCACCTTCTTATCGTTTGCGAAGGCTTCTAGTTCCGTAATGAACTGTTCCAATGTTGCCGTTGACTTGACATTCAGCGCGTTATTGCCCTGCACGGAGGCTCCTGGGGCTGTACTCGCACCTGCCGCGCTGCCAACGAGCTGGGTACCTTGGGCGAGTCCGGACATGGCTCAAGTGCTCCTGGGGCGTGCGTTCGGGATGGCTCTCACAAGTGATTCGTGGTCAAGAGTTCGGATTCACCTCCGTCCGAGGAGTTTGTGTGTCGTTTGGACTCTACATGAAGTGAGTGCATGGGTATATAAGGCGCACATAAGGTAGGTTTAGTCGCCAAACTATCGAATAGTGACATCACTGAGGCAGTCACACTGCTCCCCTGCACTATATCACACCAATCAATCCTCGCTCACATTTCACTTCTCCCCCTTCGGACTGTGAGTGCCTGGTCATATTCGACATGTGCCTTGGTGGCGATAGGGGGCATCCACGCACACAATAGGGGAGCGCAGCACTATGGAGCCATATAGGCCCTGATTCTGCGTGTCTGCTCGATGCTGGCGGAGTATAGGCCACTAAACCAGCTTTTCGAAACAACGTCTTCATCTGGCTGACCAAGTGTCAAGACAGCCGGCTGAGTTCACCCCCCAGAGATGTGGTGTGTAGATGGCGTTGGAAGGGCAGGAGTTCGAGATTTGGTGGGGATCTGGCCACGCGCGGTCTCTAGCACGTTAAATCAGCGGAGTGACTCACTTGGTGTGGATCTCACCAAGAGTCCAAACGTATTTGGCCGTTTACTCGGACTGCATTGCGGGAGCCGTGTCTGCCTCGTAGACACATTGGATTGCAATATTAAGCTTTATTCCAGAGTTTCCAGTTCGACTGAGGACTGAACACAATATATCTTGCCCGTGATCATCAATACACGTTGCCACTAACCCCCCTCCCACATTCGCTCGTCGCACCAATCTCCTAATACGTCATGGATTCGGGCCAGGACGGATACAACTTCCAGGCCCAATCCACTTTTCGAGTGTTCGCATTTAGCTGGTTCTCGGCACGTCACGCGCAAGGCAATCCAATCACTCGGCTCAACGAACTCGGAGTTGTGGGAATTAAGCAAGTCCGTCTCTTTACAGCGCGCACAACGCGAGATACCCAGACCGGTTTTTTCTCTCACTGTGAGACGAGAGGATAACTGCCATGGAGACAGAGCCGCAAGAGTCGGCAGTCACGACCCGGCGTTCACGTCGCGTTTTTACAAGCCCTCAAGGTGAATCAACGCCGCTTAATCCAAATCACACTGCACCAGTGACTCAGATCACCGGGAGGGCCACTCATGGAGCGCAGTCCACTTTGATGACTCTGAATAAGAGTCCGTCAGGCTCAATGTGCGTGGCAGGTGCAGTGAAAAGCGGGCAAGACTCAAGTGACACTGTGCCTCTCTCACAGCTCCGACTGGATACTGACACACCGGGTGCTATGCTACCAGGAAATCTGGACCTAGACATCATCTCGCCCAGTCCAGAGCCGGCTGATGAGGGTTCATTGCTGGGATGTCCCAAGGGTGAGCTTGATAATTTTACTCTTGACAAGTTTGTCGAGTCAATGCAACACGTAAGTCAGGGACTTTCAAGTGGTGTACACACATATGGCTCGGAAACACCGAGTGTCGAATCAAGCTTCAGCGCTTCCCCCTTGACTTCGCCCGGTTCACAAACTTCCGATTCCACAGGCACGAACACCACTCCCACCGGAGCAATCCCAACAACGCTTGCACGCACAACCTCAACTGGGAGACTCAAAGTTTCGAGCCTCTCGTACGCTTTATCACAACCAAGGCTGGGGACAGAAATTTGGGCCCCTTCGTGGATGCGTTGCCAGCACATTCAAACAGGGTACAGGCTGAACTACACACCATCTATGTGCTTAGGCTCCATTTGCGGCTTCCACAACGAAACGTGCAATGTCTGGACACATCTGATTGGAATGGCGATCTTCATTGCTCTGGGTGTCTATCGATTCACGCGATTCTCGGACTCCATCCTCGAAACCGGTATCGCAAATGCATCGGCAAGTTCAACTGTTTTCTCTCTACAGGATGCAATGTGGTCACATCAGCTCGCTTTTCTGATCTTTTACGCCACTGTGACGATCTGTATGCTTCTTTCCGCTTCATACCACCTATTTGGATGCGTATCGCGTCACATCAATGAGCTTCTGTACAAACTGGACATGACGGGAATCTGCCTTATGATTTTTGGATCATATCTGCCCGGTCTCACTGTGGGGTTCTCATGCAGACCCGACTTGGCTCTGATCTATTGCCTGTGCATAGCTGCCATCATTGGTGGTGTCATAATCTGCCACAATGTTCCCGCATGTCTCGATGATAAATGGTTCAACGTGCGCATTGGGCTTATCGTGAGTACAGTGCTATTTGCATTTTTACCCTGCTTGCACTGGTACCTGATCTCACCATGGGAACAGCTCGTCTTGATCGGTCCTGTTCTAATGGGAACAATCATTCTCTACAAGGTCGGGTTCTTGTTCTGGGTCACAAAGATTCCAGAGTGCTGGTTCCCAGGCAAGTTCGATTTCATCTTCAACTCCCACAACATTTGGCACACATTTGTCGTTTTGGCTCCATTGTTTTGGGACTTCGGTTTACATTCGTGCCTGCGGCTGATCTATAGCGGCGGGTGGAATTGTATGAACGTGAGCGGGGCAAGCCCCGAACTGAGATTCGAGGCGACGACCCTTGTCACCAATTCTTAACCAAAAGACCGAAAAGACAGCGTCTGTCGTACGAATACAATACTATCATCTCGTTAGCAAGATCCATTGCTCTTGTATTGATGCTATTGAGAATTAGACGTAGTCGTGGAGGGTTGATTCTGTGCTGATTTTGTTCCATCCTCCGATTCATCCTCGTCTTCTTCTTCGTCAACCACCTCTGCTTCATTGTCTTCATCATCTTCGCTGCTTGCTTCAGAGTTATCTCCTTCCTCACTTTCGTCGTTATTACCTTCGTGGCCCTTGTGAGTTTTCTTCTTTGTTTGCTTCTTGTCAGAATCCGAATCTGACTCGGAGCCTGACGCCTCTTCGCCGTCTGCATGCAAGTGCTCTTTCTTCGAAAGTGTCTCAATCAGTCGCTTCAGCTCAGCGTCATTGTTCAGGATATATTGAATATGTTCAGGTGTAATCGTAATGTCTGATACACTCGGAGCATTCGTGCCCTCGGCTGACTTTGATTCTGCACCCGCTCGTGATGAGGCAGCAGCAATTCGAGCGGCCTGTTCGAGTAGCCTCTGAGCGCTAGGTGTTACATGGCCCTCCCGCTGAAGCAGTTGCCGTGCCAGCTCTCGATTAGCGGCGGGGCTCTGGGCAACCCTACCCGCTAGCTCCAACACCTCAGTGACCAAATACTCCAATACGGCCGTGAGGTAAACAGGCGCAGCAGCACCTACTTTGGAGGAGTACTTCCCACGCTTCAGTGCTTTGAGGGACATAGAGATAGGGAAGTTGAGTCCGACGAGCTCGCTCTGCGCAACTGTCACGCCCTTGGTACTCTTCTTCTTTTTGCCCTGTTCCACCTCATGGCCGTGCTCTGCGTGCTTGCTTTCTTCGCCGACTGACTCGAGCTGGACGCGTTTTGTGTTCGGATGACTTTCGAGGGGTTTTTCGTCCGGTCTGGGTCTTCTCTGTCCTTGTTGCTCACCAGCTGTGCTCATTCACGCTAGGCGCCAGCTTCAATCGCTGCGGATAAGATGGATTTGCGAGATATCGTGAACCTGAAAATGTGAACTTGAGATAGATTTTTAGCCACATCAGGTCAAATTCAGTCCTGAGCGCGGCCCTCAGGCCGTGAGGGCTGCGCTTGTCGGCTGTTGGGCCAGTCCGAGATATCAGCCTCCTATTGCCTTATGGTACACTAGTGCCAACACAAGCTCAGGGATATAGGTCAGCCTTATGGCGTAATGCATTACCGCTTTCTGCACTGGTTAAGGACGTTGGTATCAATCTCGGTCGCTCAAACTGGTCATGCTCGAGGAGAACTTGTATTACACACATCGCTTCATGGATTGAACTAATCTACATATTGGTGTCACACTACGTGCATGAAAACTATACATTGAAAGGTGCGCAGTAGGACTCACGGTTGACCGAGATTGTCTCGCTGCAGTATGAGTTGGGCTGAGTAGATTGTTGCCACTCGAAGTTGGAGTGTGGGATCATTCTAGATCGAGAAGACGGGGGAAGGTTGGCAAGCAACGTAATGGCATGTGAGTCACGTCAGCGATCACTAGAGGGACTTATGCAAAAGGTACATGCAATGATTCTGGCTGTGTAACAAACGTACCACCCAGTCGTCTACCCTACGTGTTCGCCAAACGGGAGCATCCAAATTGCTCGCCCAGTAGTTTTTGCCTTGAGGACCTGATTCATCCTCCACCTCAATCCCTTGATGATGTGTCGGTGTAGGAATCTCCTTGCTTGTTGGTAGTGATGAGGGCTGGCCGCGGTTACGTCGCAGCGAGTCCAGGACAGGCGCATCGTCATCACGACGCATGCGTGTCGAAGGAGTATCATCCTGCAGCACACCGGGCCCACCGCCTGCTACTGCATCTTTGAACAGCGGGTGAATGGGCACACCGGGAGGCACCTGAGCTCCAGGTAGGGCCTTCACGAGACGCTGTGCCTGATCGAGGTAAGGCCGAGCCTCATCAAGTGCTGGCAGTTCCGACGGCAGTATACCGAACTGTCCGACACGATTGAAGTACAGGTCCATCGCGGCCTGCATGCAAATGCGAGCTAGATTAGCATCACCCGCCCGCAGCAGTTCGAGGCTTCTTGCTCTGTAGAGGGGTCACGGTGGGATTTCGAAGGAGCGGAGAGGAAGGTGAGGCAGAAGAAATATATCAGGCAACAAATAGGTGCAGTCCGACCCAATAAAGGATCCAAACACGTGGGATAAACGTACTTTAGCTCAAAATATGTCGGCCTAGGGTTGTCTGTGGGACACTTGGTCTTTGTGGCACGCATATACTCGTTCTTGACCTGATTTTCAAGACTGTGTTTTCCGTCGATGATCGGATGCGCGTAGGGAACAGGCATATCGAAGGCTGGATCCCTGGAAGCCGCGGAGCGGACTACCAGTATCGCAGCAGCCACGATAAAGAGCGCCAAGATATCCCATCGCCGACGTGGCAGCCCAGTGCCTATCAGCATTTACCTACGTCAGAGCTAGTAGCTCTCAATTTCAGGGGAATCAGACTATGTATCCAGGGTTTGAAACGTAGTATCGTGCCTTTGGGATGACTAGCAATCCAAACAATTAATATCTACGAGGAGCACTTCACCGCGTCGCGAGTTTCAGATACCTGGAAAACGTGCAAATCGATTCTCCCAACGAAAGAACGCCAGCGTATATCTCGCGTTAAAGGAAGGTTGCGTCATTTCTATTAACGCAGGCTCGATATAATTCGCGCGTTTCAAGTCAATACGCATTTACTATCAACATGGGTAACTCCCAAGCCTCTCAATCGACACCTTCTCCCAAGTCTCCACCAGACCCTTCGAGCGTGTTTACGCCTAGAGTCATCGAGCTGACAAGGGACCTGACGGTACCGCCCACAGTGTGCCGCTACAGCCTCGAGTACTCTCTGTTGGCAGCGGGAAACACACTCGGAGAAGTGCTCGTCGTCGGAAGCGACCAGGTTGTTGCCCTATTCCGAACGCCTGATGCACAACCTGTCGTGGGGCTCGAGTTCCTCGAGGGCCTAGGCCAGGGTGAAATGGTCGTGGCCACACCAATGCATGTATACGTAGCTGATCTTCAGCGTCAGGCTATCGCTCGCGTGTTCCATGTTGGCGGCCCAGCCGAACTGCTCGCAGTCACTGACAAGACGAGCTATGACACAATTTCATCCGGATCGAGTTCAGCGCTCTCACCGAGTAAGCCGATCGACAATGAAGCTACTCCCAATACTGTGATCACATGTGCATACTTGCTGCGTCCACCGCATGTCGCGAGACCTACCACAAAGACATCGCGAACCCAGAAACTCGAGGCAGCCCTCTATGACCGAGCGCTCAGAGGCAGGTGCTTGATGCTGGGGTATTCGGATGGAACAGTCCGGTCACTTGACCTCTGTACAATGACGCTTGGAAGCTTTTGTGTGAAACTGGGCCCTTATTCTGAGACAAACACCCAAGTCACAGGTTCAACGGGTACTTCTACGAGCGTTCCTACGACCCATTCTGGGCCAACGTTACAGTCGCAAACGACGAGGACACCTCGTGTCGTTTCGTTTGGGCAGTCTGACGCCGACATTGCGCAGCTTTTTGCTCTGATCACTTATGGTGATGAGAATGATCCAGAACAACACCTTGCTTCGATCGTTTCCATAGATGTGTATGCTGCCTACCGAATGTTGCATTTGGTGCTTGCGAACGACCAAGCGACCTTCCGAATCCCGAAATTGTGCACGCCTGGAGATGGAATTAACTTTCTCTCTGTGGATCAGGTTTGCCTTCCCTGTGGTGCTCCATCCCAACCTAGAATTCGTGTCTCTGCTGTGTGTCTGAGTGCGAACTGCGCCGATGAACTGCCTGTCCCATCAGTTGCTACATGGCTTGTCCCACATTCTCTCACGCATGAGTACATCGAGAAAGTCGGTGTACGCTGCGCCAGTCCTCTGTCACCCGTAGTTTTGACACCCTATGCAATCACTACCGTTGAAGTACAGAAAGAGAGATCGAGGATTGACGGTTTATGGTGGAGCCGATGCGGCACATCTCCATTCCCGACCAAAGACCAATCCAAGGACCAGTTTACCCTTTCACAGCCCTTACCTACGCGGCTTCCAGTGCTTTTTCTTGCTATTGCTGATGAGGCTGCATATAGCATTTGCGGGCTCGCTGGAGAGACAAGTCTTCTGCAACTTCCTTCTGAACCAATGGTCACGAAGTCAATACCTGAGCTCTGCTTCCGTATGCCTCGTAGCCGAGACGATGCGTCTAACGTACATGTATCTAAGGATCTGTCCAGATGTGCTCCACCAATCGCTGTCGATGATAGGTTGGAGGGTATTGTTCTATTCTATTTCTACAACGGTCTTCATCCCGCAGCATTCGTTAAGCCTAACATCCTTGCGGCTGATCACGCGGGCAACCCAAATCCTGGTGACAGTGAACGCATAGCTCAACTGCGCAATGTCCAGGAAGCTTTTGATGCAATTTGGTGTCATGAAACGGATGAAGCCAGCTCTGAGCATGAGGACGAGGAGCCCTGCGGAGCCCTTGACGAATCAGATGAGTTTGATGTGGAAAAGCTGCTACAAGAGGTTGGCCTCACGGAGAACCAGACTGATACATCGGGTGATTCGAAGGAAGGTGTGCCATCTCTTGAAAACACAACCACGAGACTTCCGACTGGCCTTGAAGATGCGGCAGGACCTGAGAGGCCTCTACTCACAGAATCCCTCCACATCCCACTTGTCTTGAATCCTACGACACTTGAAATCTCCCTATGTGCGCAAGCAACCAACTACCGGCTGAGTGCTACCGATGTAAATGTATTGCTGACGGAACATCAGCAGGATACCTCGCTTCCTCCGGCATCAGTGGGAGATGATGACATACCTTCCGTCATTTCTTACTATAGTCAGCAGCGGTCACTGTACGCTAGAGGAGGTTTGAATCCACTCGAAGGTGGATTCCCATCGAATTCCTCATCGCACGGTACGACCATTCAGCAGATGCTTGCATTTTCCTTGTACTTGTCACCCCATATCAATGATGCCGAGAAGACTGACGCTCCAATTCTGGCGATTTGGAGCCTTCCTAGAGTTGAGTGTGCGCCAAGGCTTGTTCAAACACTTTCTCTTGCTGACGCTCTTGGAGTCAAATTTGCGCTTTGCGCCCATGAGGAAATTACACACGCGCCATTTATCTCGCGTCTGGTGGGTTCTGACGACAAATGCATCACATTTAATTTGGTCATCCTATTTTCAATGCCCTCTCGAGCTCTGGTTTTCAGCTTCGACCTAGTCTATGACCTACGTCTGCTTACCTTTAAAGTTGGCACTGTGTATTCCAGCTCGAGCCTTGGAAAGGAGGCACCAGATCAGCCAACGCCAGCAACCAGTCCCAGCCTCCACATGTGCTTTTCTGATTCTCTGCGTCAGCTCGTGGTCTTTGGCAATACCTCATATGGTTCATTATTTTTGTGTAGGTTACCTGAGGTCGGCCAATCAGTTATCGTAAACTCACCATGTGAGTATACCACTATTCTTAAAGCGATCAATGTGGGCGGGCACCAATCTACTGGTGAGGCTTTATTGTTGACAGACCGTTGCTTGCTGCACGCTACTTTTGACATTCAGGAGAATTCGTGTAGTTTGGAAGTAGTGGAAGCAAAGAACCTAGTTCCTGACGCACAGCAACAATCTCAATATGACACACCTACGTTTATGATTCCTTTGAACAAGTACTGGAGAGGACATCCCTTAGCCGTTGCGGGGTACAACACAGGAGATGTTAAAGTCCTGTGGTGCCGAGCTAAGGGAGCTTCACGCGATGGCCAGCTCTCATTAGATCCGCTGGCATCCATTAACCTGTGTCAGACGTATCCCGGAGTTCTGCCACAAACGTTTGTGATCGAGTCTTGCCTACTGCTGACGCCAGAAGGCCGACCGCTCAAGGAATATGACCAGATTCTCCCCATCCCCTACACGAAGGGACATGAACTACTAATCCCTAAGGATTCAACCAGTGCTATCACATTTGATAACATGTTGAGCCGCTCAACTGATGCTGCGCATGGCACCGCTTCGACGGTTCCCTACCAAACTCTGTGCGTCACATGGTCAGACGGCACAGTTTATGGTATTTCTGTTCTCGAAGTGCGGCCGAAAGACACTGGTGCGTCATCGTCTCCACCAGACCTGAACCTCTTAACTGAATGTATGCTGCAAAACGAGCGAGGCGCCCGCAGTTGGCTGTCATTGTTACTTGGACTTAAGGCAGAATCCATACGTGCTGCACTGCCAAAAGGCGGCTGCGGTATTGCTAGACGACGCGCCACATTGTCCTCACTGCTAGCCATTGTATCAGACAAGACTCTTAATGAGATTCAGCGAGGGTTGCCCCTTGGTTCAACTTTTCAACCCTTTGCTAATATCCTTGATGGTTCTAGTGCAAGCGCACCACTCTCAGCGTCACAGAAGATGCTGGCATTCTACGCCCAGGTGCCATCGACTGCTACGCTCAATGCTGATCTCGAGCCTGTCCCTGCGGCTCCACGATTTGATGTCAGCAGATGCGTGCCGGGGGATTACGCGAATTCTTCGAAAACTAGGATCATCTGGCCATCGGCTCCATTTTCATCCCCGACAGCATATCTGCTCTCACCTGTCGTTTGCTACCGCTCACCCAAGACCCACACTCGGATACTTCCATCTTCTGGATCGTACATTCACCTCCTTAATGCACGAGAGCTTCAGAGTATTAGCGAGCTCGAAGCAGAGATGAAGAAGGCAGCAGAAGCGAACAAACCATCGGAGGGACTCTTTGGAAGATTGGTAAATGCCTTCCGAGACAAGCCAAAGGGTGAAGATTTCATCCCACCATGTGAATTCATGAGTGAGTACCTGCAGTCAAGAAAGGATTTCATTACGACACTCGTTGGTCACCTTTGCGCGAGGTTGATGACTACTAGACTTGGAATGGCGAGTACCGGCAGGTCAGACATGATGGGCGAACTCGCTTCAGGGCAGGCATCCACGTTATCACCCTGCACGTCAGAGTTGAAGTCCAATCATAGCTCCACACTACATGCAGCCCAGAGCAGCGATTCAGACAGACAATCAACCCTTGCTGGTAGTGAGATTGATCGCAAGGCGTACGTCCTGGGGTATTCTTCGAGGACTCGACATCCGTCTGAAACACAGGCCGCTCACGAAAAGTTCATGGACGCGCATCGTGAGCGTATGGCCAAATGGCAAGCCCAGCGTGAGGCTCGAGAGCAAGCTCGACTTGAGGCTCGAGAACAAGCTCGACTCAACGACGAGCTCGTTTCTCGAAATATCGAGAAACTACATGATATTGGGGATAGCAGCGATCGCCTCAATCAGAATTCCATGACCTTCCTGGAGAAAGTGAAGGAGTTAAGGCGACGTCAAGAAGAGCAATGGTGGTTGCCCTTCTAGTTTGTTACATAAAATAAATCAACAAGTGTATTGGTGGACCCTTAGGGCCATACAATCTTACTTCCACAATTATTGATACATTTGTTGTTGAAGCACCATTTGCTGTTGTTGCAGCCGCTGCTGTTGCCATTGATACTGGGCAAAGAGATGTGGATAGAGCCTCTCAAATTCCCGACGTTCCAGTACTGAACGCACACCGTCCTTCACGAAAGCAACCAATGTGACTTCCGTATTATCGTCTCGTTTTAGAGAGCTGACACCAAGGACTTGAACCGAAGGACCCACTCCTGGAGAATTTGGCGGTCCCATTTGCATTGCTTTGGCCTGCTGAGCTATCAATTGACCATTCAGTAGTGGAGGAGGAAGACCCCCTAGAGCAGTAGAAGCCTGTCGGAACACGTTCATGACTACAGCCTTTTCTTGAGGAGTTGCTAGAGATATAGCGACCCGCTTGCCAGTGACCGGTTCTTGGTATGCCAGCAGTGTAATCGTTCCCTGATTAGGGTCAAAGTGGTATGAACAAAGCACGGACGGGAGTGTTGCCAGCTGCTGCAAATTAGACTCTCGGCTCGATTGCGTAGGAGATTTCACTTCAACAGATGCCGCAGGAGTAGTTTCAGCGGAATTAGCATCGTTGGAGTTCTGAGCTGCATGCACCGCTGTGGGAGAAGTTGGGAGCTGGGGAGCGAAGCTGCTACTAACTGGAACCGCTGAGAGAGAGGCAGCCGACCCTGCATCATGACCTTGTGGTGCAGCTGGTTGTATTCGCAGCGCACCCAGTGATTGCTCTGTTGAAGAAGCTGGTACGGATGGTTCAGATCGGGGTTGAGCTGCAGCCCCCGCGGTGGTTGGTGTTACGTCTTGCGATTGCGCCGGCGCTAGGCCGGATGCTGGCGCCAGCATTGGTGCTGGTTCATGTGCAGGTGCAGGTGCTGATTCGGGTGCAGGCGCTGGTTCGGGTGCAGGCGCTGGTTCGGGTGCAGGTGTTGGTTCTGGCGCTGGCGCTGGTGCTGGTGCTGATACGGGTGCAAGTGCTGGTGCTAGTGCTGGTGCTAGTGCTGGTGCTGGTGCTGGTGCTGGTGCTGGTGCTGGTGCTGAGCTTCCTA
>Ga0182741_1002268_pt1 | contig 22850 bp, 17 predicted proteins | sample eDN5th37CBELigOP_FD_128874 | JGI IMG/M metagenome (GOLD analysis project Ga0182741, IMG submission 128874) | Enriched Organic Plus compost microbial communities from Emeryville, California, USA - eDNA 5th pass 37_C BE-Lig OP (version 2) (version 2) ... | reverse complement strand
GTGGGTCCGATCGCAGCTCCTGTGCCGCCCGGGCATCCCGCGATCGTCGAGTGGCGTCCGTCGACGATCGACGACGTCGATGCGCTCACAGAGCTCTTCCGAGCATCCGATCTCGTCGACCACCCCAACTGGACGACTCCCCGCGAGGAGATCGAGGAGAGCTTCACGGTCTCGTGGACCGACCCGGCGCGGAACACGCTCGTGGGATTCGACGCGCGGGGGCGCCTGATCGCGTCGGCGGCGGTGATGGTGCATCCGTCTCGCGACGCGCAGGTGCACATGTACCTGAGCGGACGCGTGCATCCCGAGGCGCGCGGGCGGGGGATCGGCCGGGAGGTCATGCGGTGGGAGCACGAGCGCGCGCTCGAGGCGCTCGGCGAGCTCGATCTCGCTCTGCCTGCCGCGATCTTCGTCTACGCCGACGAGGGGGATGTGGGCGCGCAGCACCTCGCGGTGCGTCGCGGGTTCACGGCAGAACGCTGGTTCACGACGATGGTGCGCGACCTGTCGATCGAGATCCCGGAGATCGAGGCATCCGGTGGCGCCGTCGTGCGCGCCTACGAGCCGGCGCTGAAGGAGGCCACACGCATCGCACGCAACGACGCGTTCCGCGACCACTGGGGCAGCCTCGAGACGCCTCCTGAGAGGTGGGACACCTTCGTCGAGGGCCCTTTCCTGCGCCCCGACCTCAGCCGTGTGGCGGTCGAGGGAGACCGCGTCGTCGCGCTGGCGCTCGGCTCGGTGAACGAGGAGGACTGGGCCACGCAGGGCTACTCGAGCGTGTACATCGACCTCATCGGAGTGACGCGCGACCGCCGCGGGCGCAAGCTCGCTCCCGCGGTGATCGTCTCGCTGCTGCGCGCCGCTCGCGACGCGGGGCTCGAGAAGGCCGTGCTCGACGTCGACACAGAGAGCCCGACGGGCGCGAACAACCTCTACGGGCGGCTGGGTTTCGAGGCTGCCGAGCGCAGCGTCGCCCTCGTGCGGCGCTACTGAGCGAGACGCCGGACGACGCGCAGCGCGGTCACTCGAACGTGCGACCCGCCATGTGGTGCAGGCGCAGGTACGCGCGCCGTTCGACCTCGTACTGCTTCAGCGCGCGCCTGTACTCGGCGCGCTCCACGGCCGCCGCGACGGCGTCCGCGAACACCCGGCCGCCTTCGGCGCCCGGATGAACGTGGTCTCCGGCGAGCAGGTCCGTGCGCGCGGCGATCGCGCCCGACCAGTCCGCCAGCACGGTGCCCGGATGCGAGCGGACGAAGGCCGCGAGGTCGGCGTTGACGCCCGGGATCCAATCGCGAGGCGCATAGGCGTTCACGAGCACGAGTGTGCGGTCGGGGCCCGCGATGCGCGCGATCTCTTCGAGCGACGCGGCGTCGACAGGTCCGTTCGTGCCGAGCGCCACCACGACGTAGGGGCGGAGGCGTCCTGCATCCGCCAGCTGCTGCAGGATCCCGGGGCCTGCCCACATCGACCGCGAGACGCTCGCGTCGACCTCGATGCCGGGGAAGCGCTCGAGCAGCGCCGGCGCGGACGCGAGCATCACCGAGTCGCCTACCGCCGTGATCTCGGTGCCCGTCACCGGCGTCGGTGAGGGCGACGGCATCGATCCGGGGCGGGGACGATCGGATGCGGAGCCCGCAGCCTCGCCCTCGACGGCGGTGCTCGTGGGCGAGGGCACGGGCGACGGTGTGCGGGCCTTCTCTCGGTGCAGCGCGTCGAGGCCCGCCTCGACGGCGGCCTGCCCGGACGTGACCTCGGGCGCCGCTGCGACCGCGGCCGACGCGCCGAACGTGAGGACGACTGCCGCCGAGACCGACCCGATCGCACGCCAGCGCGCGGCGGGCGACGCCGTGAGGTGACGGCGGAGCGCCGCGAGCGACCCGCGGAACCCGAGCCGGCGGATCGGCTGCTCTACCCAGCGGTACGACGCCTCGGCCGCCACGAGCGTGAGCAGGAGCGCGAAGGCGCCTGTCCAGACCGGGACGCCCGCCCCGGCGCCGCCGCCCGATGTCGCCGCCAGCAGGAGCACGATGATCGGCCAGTGCCACAGGTAGAGGCCGTACGAGCGGTCGCCGACCCACCGCAGCGGCTGCGTGTCCAGCCGCGGGCCGAACACCGATCCGGGCCACACCGCCGCGGTGATCGCGGTCGCCGACAGCACGCTCGCCGCGGCGAGCGCGCCGGGGAAGGTCGCGGTCGAATCGCTCGCGGGGGTGGCCGCCACGACGATGAGGCCGGCGATGGCGGCGGCGCCCACGACGGCCCCCGACACCCGCCAGCCCCGGTGCAGCGCCCAGGTGGGCGGTACGGCGAGCAGGCGCTCGAGCGCGAACGCGAGCGCGATGCCGAGGAGGATCCCGAACGCGTGCGTGTCGAGCCCGAAGTACGCGCGCGTGACGTCGCCACCGCTCGCGACGACGACGGCCATCCATCCGGCCGAAGCAGCCGCGAGCAGGAAGGCCGCGGCCGAGCGAGCCCATGCCCAGGGGATGAGCAGGGCGAGCGGAAGCACGAGCGGCCACAGCACGTAGAACTGCTCCTCGATCGCGAGCGACCACACGTTCCGGAAGAGCTCGGGGTTCGCGGCGGAGAAGTAACTCGTGTCGGCCGCGATCGAGACCCAGTTGTAGCTGAACGTCGCCGCGCCGACGATCTGCGCGCCCAGACGCACGAGCACATCACCGCCGATCAGCCACGCGACCGAAGAGCATACGAGCAGCACGAGGGCGAGCGCGGGCAGGAGGCGTCGTGCGCGCCGTCGCCAGAACTCGCCGAGCCGGATGCGGCCGGCTGCCGCGCGCTCGCGCAGCAGGAGGCTCGTGATGAGGAATCCGCTGATCACGAAGAACACGTCGACGCCGATGAAGCCGCCCTGGATCCACCAGCCGGGGAACAGGTGATACGCGAGGACGAGGCCCACCGCGACGGCACGCAAACCATCGAGCCCGGCGTACCGGGCTCGTGGAATGACGCGCGCACTCGTATTCATGACTCAGACCCGGGGGATCACTCAAGTGTAAACGGGGTGTACGCGAAGGCCGGGTCATCCGGGCCGAGCGAGGCGCGGGGTATCACCCCCGGCTGACACGCCTCTATCTCGGAGGGGAGCGCGCGTCGTAACATGGGCGCACCTCGGAATCTGCCGGGGTGCTGGGGGTTTCTCGCGGTGACCTGGGCGGGGCACGCGGTGAGGAAGAGCGGACTATGGCGGAGCCGGGTCAGAGCGCCGCGGGTGCCGAGTGGGTGGGCACGCCGCGGGTGAGGAAGCGCGCCGGCCTGTCCATCTACTCCCTGCTGCTGATCATGCTCCTGTCGGTGAGCGTGCTGTCGAGCATCGTCGTGGGAGTCATCGGCTACGTCAACGGCACCGAGGCGCTCCGCACGATCGCGTACGAGAAGCTCGTCGAGATCCGTGAGAACCGCAGCCGCGAGGTCGCACAGCTCTTCCGATCGATCGAGAACACCGTTCGACTCGGCGCGCTCAACGAGACGAGCCGCCAGGCGACGCGGGCGTTCACCGAGGCGTTCGCCGAGCTCGAGCAGCAGCGACTCGACCCCGAGGCATCCGCAGAGCTCGACTCGTACTATCGCGACACCTTCGCGACCGCCCTCGCCGACGCGACGGGCGAGGAGGTCGACGGCTCCGCGTTCGCGCCGCGCACCGAGGCGCAGCGCTATCTGCAGTACCACTACGTGATCCCGTACGACAGCTGGGAGGATGCCGTCCGCGCCGACGACGCGGGGGACGCGAGCGCATGGTCGGCGGCGCATGCGCGGTACCACGACTACTACCGCGAGATGACGGATCTGCAGGATTTCGAGGACGTCCTCATGCTCGACACCGAAGGCAACGTCATCTACACGGCGTTCAAGGGCGTCGATCTCGGCACGAACCTGCTCACGGGGCCCTACCGGCTCTCGAACCTCGCCGACGCGTACCGCGAAGCGATGACGCGCAACATCGTGGGCGATGTCGTCATCGCGGACTTCGCGGCGTACAGCCCGAGCCTCGGCAATCCGGCCGGCTGGGCGGTCACGCCGATCGCCGACGGCGGCGAGGTCATCGGCGCGCTCGCGGTCGAGCTGCCGATCGAGCGCGTCAACAGCGTCATGACCGTTGACGGCGAGTTCGCCGTCAACGGTCTCGGCCGGACGGGCGAGACCTACCTCGTCGGTCGCGACGGGCTCATGCGCTCGATCTCGCGTCAGCTGCAAGACGACCCCAGTCGGTACGAGACGCTCGCCGTCGCAGCGGGGCTCTCGCCCGCTGCGGCCGCGCTGAGCGTCCGCAACGGCAACACGCTCCTGCAGCAGATCTCGGGTGACGCCGTCACGCGCGCCTTCGCAGGGGACCGCGGCACGTTGCTGGAACGCGACTACCTGGGCCGCGAGAGCCTCACCGCGTACGCGCCGCTGGGCGTCGACGGACTCAACTGGGCGATCGTCGCGCAGCAGTCGGCGCAGGAGGCGATGGTGCCTGTCGAGGACTTCACGCGGAACCTCATCCTGTCGACCGCGGGCATGATCATCTTCGTCTGCCTGCTCTCGCTCGTGCTCGCGCAGGTGTTCGTGCGGCCGCTGCGGCGCCTCAAGGTCGCCGCGCAGCGCATCGCCGCGGGCGACGAAGGAGTGCAGGTCGACGCGGGGTCCAGCGACGAGCTGGCCGACGTCGCCGATGCCTTCAACAACATGAGTCGCAGCCTGCAGGTCAAGTCGCACCTCATCGAGGAGCAGGAGCGGGCGAACGAGGAGCTCATCCTGTCGTTCATGCCCGAAGGCATGGCCAACCGCTACAAGCTGGGCGACGAGGCGATCACGCAGGACAGCGACGACGTCACGGTCGTCTTCGCCGACATCGTCGGGTTCGACGAGGTGTCGCTTTCGATGACGTCCGAGGAGGCGGTGGCACGGCTCAACGACCTCATCCGCTCGTTCGACGACGCCGCCGAGCGGCACGGCATCGAGCGCGTGCGCACGACGCGGCAGAGCTACCTCGCCAGCTGCGGCCTCGTGAACCCCCGCGTCGACAACGCGCGCCGGGCGGTGGAGTTCGCCCTCGAGCTCGACGCGATCCTCGAGCGCTACTCGGCACAGCAGGGCGTGAACCTGCGGCTGCGCGCGGGCCTGGACTCCGGGAAGGTCACGAGCGGTCTCATCGGGCGGGCGCGCGTGGCGTACGACATGTGGGGAGACGCGGTGAACCTCGCTTTCCGCGTGCAGGGCGACTCGTCCGAGCCCGGCATCTACGTCACCCAGCGCGTCGCGGACCGGCTGCCCGACGCGATTTCGCTCGAGCCGGCGGGTGAGATCGAGACGCAGACCGGCACCCAGCGTGTGTGGCGCATCGAGACCGCCTCATCGGCGGCGGTGAGGTGAGGCATCCGTGGCCGGCATCGCATCGCAGCCCTGGTTCTGGCCCGCCGTCATCGTGTCGGTGGGGTTGCCGCTCGCGCTCATCCTGCTGACGGAGTTCCACAACGCGCTCGCGCGCCGGAACAGCCGTGCCGCACCCATCGTGCTCATGGTGCGCAACTACCTCGTGCCCGTCGCCGGGGTGCTCGTTCTCATCAGCCAGCCCGGTGCGTGGGAGGGGGAGGGTACGTGGCCGCGCGTGGTCTGGACGATCTTCGGCCTGCTCGTGATCGTCGTGACGATCAACGCGATCAACCACCTCGTGTTCCACCGCGCGGAGAAGGGGTCGTGGCGAGACCGCTTCCCGAAGATCTTCAGCGACCTCATCCGGTTCGTGCTCATCGTGCTCGGCATCGCCGCGGTGTTCTGGTGGGTGTGGAACGCGGATGTCGCGGGCGTGTTCGCCGCGCTCGGCGTCACCTCGATCGTGGTCGGCCTCGCCCTCCAGCACGCGGTCGGCTCTGTCGTGTCGGGTCTCTTCCTCATCTTCGAGTCGCCGTTCGAGCTGGGCGACTGGATCGAAGTGGGGGACGAGCGCGGCCAGATCATCGAGGTGAACTGGCGCGCCGTGCACCTCGACACTGCGAACGGCATCCTCGTGATCCCCACGTCGGAGCTCGCCGCCACATCGTTCGTCAACCTTTCGCGGAGCCCGTCGCCGTACGAGGCGAGCACTGAGCTGCTCTTCGCGACGGACGATCCTCCCGGGCGCGTGCGGGAGCTCCTCGTGCAGGTGGCGCGCGACATCCCGCTCATCTCGGAGGACGGCGAGCCGTACGCGGCCGCACTGCCCGGTGCGCGCTACGAGGTCGGCATCCCGTTGCGCAGCCCGGGCGACCGGTTCGCGGTGCTCAACGCGTTCAACACACGCGTCTGGTACGCCGCGCGCCGCGCCGGCCTGCACCTCGACGGCGACATCACCGATGTGTGGCACACGCCCGGCCGCCTGCAGGATGCCCTGCGCAGGATCGCGCCGGCCCTCAGCCTCAAGCCGGGCGAGACGGATGCGCTTGCCGGCCGCGCGCGGCTCGAGCGGTACTGCTCGGGCGAGTCGATCCTCCGCCCCGGGATGATCCCGACCGAGACCCGGTTCATCGTCGAGGGCACCGTGACGCTCGGCATCCCGACCGAGGAGCACGGCTTCGTGCAGGTCGCGCAGCTCGGGCCGGGGGATCCCATCGGCATCACCGCGCTCTCGCGCACGCAGACGATCTCGCGAGCGGTCGCTTCGAGCGAGGTCGACGTCGTGGTGCTTCCGGTGCAGGTGCTCGACGACATCGTGCGCACGCACCCGGTGGTGGCGCGCGAGTTCGTACGCGAGAGCGAGAACCGCGTGCAGCAGGCGCGCACGGCGATGCAGGCCGTCGGCGAGAGGCTGCCGCTCGCGCGTCGCGTGCTGGGGTGACGCGGGCGTGTGCGCCTAGGCTGGGGCGGTGCGCATCCGGCTCGATCTCGCCTACGACGGCACGCACTTCCGGGGGTGGGCGCGCCAGCCCGGCCTGCGGACGGTGCAGGGCACGCTCGAGGACGCGATCGCGCGCGTCCTGGGCGGGCAGCCGCGGCTCGTCGTCGCAGGGCGGACGGATGCCGGCGTCCACGCGACCGGTCAGGTGGCGCACCTCGACCTCGACGAGGAGCAGGAGCACCGGCTGCGGTCACGGGCGAGCCGCCGCGGCACGGGCGATCCGGTCGCGGTCCTCGCGGGGCGCATCCGCGGTGTGCTCGGCGCATACTCCGACGTGACCGTCCACCGCACGACGATCGCCCCCGACGGGTTCGACGCGCGCTTCTCGGCGGTGTGGAGGCGGTACTCGTACCGCATCGCGGATCAGGCCACCGGATACGACCCGCTCGAACGGCACCGCACGACGACCGTCCGCGCCCCGCTCGACGTCGCGGCGATGGACGCCGCCGCCCGGTCGCTCATCGGACTCCACGACTTCGCCGCGTACTGCAAGCCGCGCGAGGAGGCGACGACGATCCGCACGCTGCTGGAGTTCGACTGGCATCGCGACGCCGACGGCGTACTGGTCGCGAACGTGAAGGCCGACGCGTTCTGCCACAGCATGGTGCGGGCGCTGGTCGGCGGATGCGTCGCAGTGGGTCAGGGGAGGCTCGACGTCGATGACCTCGCGTCGATCCGCGATGAAGGTGAGCGCACGAGCGACTTCACCGTGCTGGCCGCACGCGGGCTGACGCTCACCGAGGTGGGGTACCCCGCCGACGATCAGCTCGCGGCACGAGCCGAGCGGACGCGGGCGCGGCGCGACCAGGAGTAGCGGGCCCCGGCGGGCTCATCGTCGCCCGAGCTCGTTCAGGAGCTGCTCGACGGTGTCCGCTCCGACGCGCTCCCACCGGTCGCCGCCCTTCTCGCTCGCGAGCGACGCGGCCGCGCCCGCGGTCAGCAGGAGCGCGTCGAGGTCATACCCGACCACCGTGACCGGCGCCCAGCCCGCGCTCGCGGTCGGCCGGATGGGAAGCGCGCCGTGGACGTCGATGTGCGACACGCGGTCGAGTGTGGTCCGAAGGTGGTCGCGCACGACCGCGTCGGCGCGCGGGACGAGCACGACGACGGTTCCGGGCTCGGGCGAGCCGATGTCGGACTCGGCGGGGAAGACCTCGTGCACCTCCTCCATGAACCGCGCCGACAGCTCGGCGAGCGCGGTCGCCCCCGCGGTCTCGGCGATGTCGGCGGCGTCGTCGATCCGCAGCTGCACGAGCGACCACGGTGCGAGTGTGCGACGCGCACGCCCGAGCCGCTCGGACGCGGTCCGGATGAACTGCTGCCACTCGCTGGACGCGACATCGGAGCGCGTGAGGGCGCTGCTGCGCAGCGTCACGCCGAGCACGGCGACGAGAGCGCACGCAACGTACACGAGCATTCCCAGTGACGCGACCAGGCGCAGCAGCGCGAAGTCGTCGCCGCCCGAGGGCGCGAAGAGAAGCCCCGCCACGAACGCCGCCGCGCCGGTGGCGACGAATGCGATCGACACGATGACGAGGGGAAGGAGGAGGCGGTCGCGACGGCGGGCGGACGAGCGCCCCCAGTCGAGCACGAACGCGCCCGCGAAGAGGGACGCCACCAGGAAGACCGTGCGATAGGCGTGGCCGTACCAGCCGGAGTCGCCGACGGCGACGAGCGCGGCGGACGATGCGATCGCGACGGCCACTCCCGCCCACGCGTGCGGACGCAGGCCCCACAGCGCGCGGAAGCCCGACCACAGGAACGCCGGTGCGCCCATGAGCGCGCCCAGCGACGCCCGCCCCAGCAGCCCGGCGTCGTTCAGCTCGCCGGCGATGACGCCGTAGGTCGCGAGCATTCCGAGGGTGAAGGCGACGGTCCAGTAGAACGTGTCGCGCCCGGGCCGCGTGAGGAAGCCGATGCCGATGGCCAGCGCCGTCGCGAGCGTCGTGATCGCGGCTTGGGCGACGCCCAGCTCGAAGGCCGACCCGCTGAGCATCCCGTTCACGATCGTGCCTCCTCGTCGACTCTCGGCGTCGCGCCGACGGAACGCGGCAGCCGGAGGGCGACCGTCGTGCCGACGCCCTTCTCGCTCTCGATGTCGAGCGTGCCGCCGTGCGACGAGACGATCGCCGACGTGATGCCGAGGCCGAGACCCGTCCCGCTCGCGGTCTGCCTGGCATCCTCCGCGCGGAAGTACGGAGTCGCGATCTTCGGCAGGTCCTCGGCCGAGATGCCGATCCCGTTGTCGGAGACGGTCACCGTGACATCCGGTCCGTCGGCGACGCCGACGATACGCACCCGCCCCTCGTCCGGCGTGTACTTGATGGCGTTGCTCACGAGGTTGTCGATGACCTGGCGCATGCGGAATCCGTCGGCGGTGACCGGCAGCGGCACGTCGAGCCGCAGATCGATCTCGACGTCGTGCGCCGCGGCGGTCGGGCGGAACGAGCCGACGGATTCGATCACGATCTGCCTCAGGTCGATGTCGGCCATCGACTCCTCATCGGCGAAGCCGGGGCTCGTCGTGGTGAGCAGCCCGTTCGTCATCTCGAACATGCGCTCGCTTGCGGCCAGGATCGACTCGAACCTCTCGCGCGTGCGGGGAGTCAGCTCGTCCATCTCGAGGGCGAGCTCGGCGTTCCCGATCATGACGGTGAGCGGATGCTTCAGCTCGTGCGATGCCATCGCGGCGAGCTGCTCGCGCTCGAGCTGCGCCTGCGTGATGGCGGTCACGTCGTGCACGAGGAGGAGGATGCCCTCCTCGTCCTCGTCGGTGCCGCTCAGGCGCTTCGCGCTGATCGACAGAGCTCGCCACTCGCCTTCGCGCGTGAACAGCCACACCTTGGCATCCGTGAAGGTCTCGCCGCGCGCAGCGCGGTTGAAAGGCCGCTCCGACAGCGGAACGGGCATGCCGCGCAGGCTCGTGTACTCGACCGACCGCGCCGGGAGGCTGGGGTCGAGGGGATCGAGCCCGTACAGGCGTGCGTACGCGTCGTTCACCGTGAGGACGCGACCCCCGGCCGAGAGCCGCACGATGCCCGTGTCGATGCCGTTGAGGATCTCGACCGTGCGCTTCTCCTGCCCGGAATGGCGCTCGAGGCTGTTCGTGAGCCTGCGCGCCTGACGTCGAAGCAGGCGCCGCAGCGCCCGGGTGCGGCGCAGGGCGAGGTGCGCCGTGATCCCTATGAAGGTGAGGGAGAGCATCACGACGAAGATGCGCAACGCCGCTTCGCTGCTCGGGTTCAGCGCGGCCTCGAGGAGCACCAGCGTGCCGATCATCGCCAGCATGGCGGCGAGCCACACCGCCGCGAAGTGCATGGCGACCCACATGACCGGGAAGAGCCACAGGAATCCGAAGCGCTGCTCGGTCTTGTTCGCCATGAGGGCGATCGCGACGGCGTCGATGAACGGCACGGACAGCACTGCCAGGTGGGGCAGGCGGGTCCACGGGACGACGAGGGTCGCGACGGTCACGACGACGATCGCGAAGGCCCCCGTCGTGAAGCCCCAGCGCGTGAACATGTCGGGCTGAAGGGCGAGCACGAGCACGCAGATGACCACCACGCTGGCTGCCAGCACGAGCTGGGTCAGCCAGATGGAGCGCGTTCTCGCGTCGGGCGTACCCACGGTCCACCGCGGCACGGCCGACCCCCCGGTAGCCATGTGTCGATACTACGGGGCGGCTCCCCTTCAACCGTTGAGGGTCTCTTGCGAGAACCTTGCGGCGACGTTGGTGGCAGTTGAACCGACCCATGAGGTGCGCCGAGCATGCTTGTGTGCACAGGCTCTGACGTGTCACCCGAGCACGTCGGAACCCCGTGAGCGGGTATGGGAGCCCGCGACCGGGGGAGGGAAACCGGGACCTGGGGGTCCTGGAGCGGGAAAGAAGAGAAACCAGGAGCTGGGGTCCTGGATCTGGGGAAAGGCGGAGGCATCCGACGGGGAAGCGGATGCCTCCGCCCCACCGCCCTCGCCCGCAGACGCGCGGCCTATGCCTCCGACGTGAGCCGGTAGCCGACGCCGCGAACCGTCTCGATGTACCGCGGGCTCGCGGCGCTGTCGCCGAGCTTGCGCCGCAGGTTCGTCATGTGCGCCTCGACCGCGCGCCTGTCGGCCTCGCCCACGAAGTAGCCGTTCGCGAAAGACTCGCCGCGCAGGGCGAGCGTGAGGTCGGCCTTGCTGCGCACGCGCCGCTTCGACTCGAGCAGCGTCTCGAGGAGATCGAACTCGGTCCGCGTCAGATCGAGCTCCTCACCCCCGCGCTTGACCACGCGCTGCTCGGGGTGGAGTCGGAGGTCGCGGTGCGCGAGCCACTCGTCGTCAGCGCCTTTCGGCGGCACGGCGGGGGAGCTGCCGGCTGCCGCGGCCCCGGGCGCAGCGGTCTCGGGCCGCGCCCCGGCGGAACGCCCCACGGCGCTGGGGGGCGCGGCAGCCGCCGCTCCCGCCTGCACCGGACGCACGCCGGTCCGCCGCAGGGCCGCATCGATGCGGGCGCGAAGCTCGCGCGGGCGGAAGGGCTTGAGAAGGTAGTCGTCCGCTCCGGCTCCGAGTCCCGCCACGACATCGGCCTCATCGGAGAGTGCCGTGAGCATGATGATGTACGTGTCGGACTGGGCTCGGATGCGCCGCGCGGCCTCGAACCCGTCGATTCCGGGCATCGTCACGTCGAGTGTCGTCAGGAGCGGTCGATGGGCGGCGACGGCGCGCACACCGTCGATCCCGTTCTCCGCCGACACGGTCGTGAAGCCGGCGGCTTCGAGCACTTGAGAGAGGATGCGGCGGATCTCCGGGTCGTCCTCGATGATGACGGCGGTACGGAGTTCGTCGGCCGGGGCGTTCATGCAGTCCTTCCTCAAGACGTGCCCTGCGTCGAGATCCGACCCCAGCTGCGGTACCCGATGTGTAAGTGAGCATTCCGATGCTACACGCGGCGCGGGCACCGGCCCGCGGAACGAAGTTCTGCGCGATCAGGGTCGCGTCAGGCCCGCGGCATAGGCTGGAAGCGGCATGAGGGTCATCTCCTACAACCTGCGCAAGCACCGCGCCGCACGCGAGCTCGAGGGACTCGTCGATCGGCACGGCGCCGATGTCCTGTGCCTGCAGGAGGTCGACACCCGCGACATGCCGGAGATGATCGAGGGACTGCGGCTCGCGCAGGCGACCCAGCGCAATCGTCTCGGCCTCGCCGTCTACTACCGCGAGAACACCTTCCGTGCGATCGACGTCCGCTCTCTGGCGCTCAAGAAGTCCCTGCACGACCGTGTGCTCAAGCCTGCCGAGGAGCGGATGCTGGGCGTGCGGCTGCATGACATCGACGAGGGTCGTGAGTTCATCGTCGCCTCGTTCCATGCCGCGCCGCTGACGGCGCTCAACTCACTGCGGCGGCACCAGATCCGCACCGCGCTGACGGCGCTCGAGCAGCTCGGGCAAGGTCTCCCGGCCCTCATGGTCGGCGACTACAACTACCCCGTGTTCAAGGAGAACCTGGGTCAGAAGGTGCGCGAACAGGGCTACGAGCTCTCGCTGAGCGACTCGCGCACGTATACGCGGTATCGCTTCTTCCGCGGGCACTACGACTTCGCGACCTCGGTCGGCTTCACGATCGAGCGCGTCCGCACGCTTCCGCAGGGCTTGAGCGACCACCTGCCGATCCTCGTGACGGCCGAGCCGACGGCCGACGCGGCGCGCGGCGCGGCGTGACGTCCCCTCGGTAGGCTGGAGTCACAGCCCGGCGAAGGGATGCCTCATGAGCAGCACCATCATCGTTGGAGTCACCGCCGCACCTGCCGCCCGCCGAGCCGTCGACTGGGCCATGGCGCGCGCCGCCGAACGCGGCCAGACGGTCGAGCTCGTGGCGGTCGTGGGCGGGGCGATCGGCGCAGTCGGCGAGGAGTCGGTGCTCAACGACGCCGTCGAGCAGACCCGCGCGCTGCTCGCCGAGGAGGCGGCCCGGGTCGCGGAGCGCGGCGTGCAGGTCACCACCAGGGTCGGCCGGGGAAACCCGGTCGCGTGGCTCATCGAGGCATCCGCCGATGCGAACCTCCTCGTGATCGGCAGCGACTACAAGGGCCCGGGTACGGGCCCCGCGCGCGGTGCGCACGGACTGCGGATCGCCGCCGGCGCGAAATGCCCCGTGGTCGTCGTGCCCGACCTCGACTTCCAGGGGCGGTCGGGCGTCGTGGTGGGCGTCGACGGCTCCGAGGCATCCGAGGCAGCGATCCGGTTCGCGGCCGCCGAGGCCGACCGGCTGCGCGAGCCGCTCATCGCCGTCACGGTGTGGACGCCGCTGGAGGCGCCCCGCAATCTCGGCTGGTACCCGGAGGAGTACCTCGAGAACATGCGCCTGCTCGCGGAGGAATCGCTCGCGCTGTCGCTTGCCGGCACACGCCAGGACTACCCGGACCTCGAGATCGTGACGCGCGTCGAGCGGGGGTATCCGTCGCTCATCATCAACGAGCTCGCAGCGACCGCGAGGCTCGCGGTCATCGGCACGCACGGCCGCGGCGCGCTCGCTCGGTTCCTGCTCGGGTCGATCAGCCAGGAAGTGCTCGCGCGCCTCGCGACGGTTACCGCCGTCGTGCGCTGAAGACGGGCTGAACGCAGCCTCAGAAGCACCCTGATAACGGCGCGTCGTACATCTTATGCGCGCGAATGGGTGATCATCAGCGTTTGTCTCGTAGCATGGTGCCCAATCATTGACGGCTCCGCTGGGTATTGGGGGGTGACCAACCGGCGTCCGTTCGTCGAGTTCGCCGGCGCCATCGCCGGGGGGAGGGGCGAACGACCCAAGCACGCCTGCAGCTCGATGAAACTGCATCCGACGTTCCTCAACGCTGTTCGCTTTCCGGTTTCTCGCGCGCGCGGGATCGGCGAGTACACGGGTCTGCCCGTTCCGCCGATCGTGATCGCCGCCGCGATCCTTCTGCTCGGCATCGGGTTCGCGGCGTCGACGACGACCGACCCGCTGTGGTGGCATCTGCACTTCAGCAGGCTGGGCATGTTCGACGACGTATCCGGCTACACGTTCAACGCGACCCTCACCGTCGTCGGCGGCGTGATCGCGCTGGGCGCCCAGCCTCTGCGTGCTCAGCTCCGGTTCGCGGTCCAGCTCGGCGTGGTGCGCCGCGCGAACGCGGCCACGATCCTGCCCGTCGCCGTCGCGGGATTCGGGGTCAGCATGTCCACCGCCGGCATGATCCCGCTGTCGGTGAGCGAGTTCCTGCACGAGCGCGGCGCGAACGGGATGCTCATCTCCTTCGTCGTGGTGTTGGGGGCTTCGCGCTGGTTCCTGACGGGCGTCGCTCGCAGCATCCGGCGAATCGCGGATGTCTCGGTCGTCATGCTCGCCGTCGGGATCGCCGCCATGGTGATGGGCGTCATCAACCTCGCGGCGCTCGAGGCGATCATGTTCACCCTCGTGCTCGTCTCGATCTACAACATCTCGCGGAGTCTGGACGCATGCCTCCTCCGGCATGCTGCCGACGCCACCCCCGAGGCGGATGCCGCCGTTCAGCCGGAGTTCGCGGAACGACGTCAGAGCCGCAGCGGCGACGCCGGCCGGGTCGCGGCTTCGTGCGTCGCGCCGCGGGCCACGCTCGCCCTCTCCGAGATGCCGGTGTGGACTCCCCGCCGGCCGCGCCGGGCCCGCATGCTCACGGTGTGCGCGCGTGCTCCTTCTGCATGGCCGCGGCGAGCCTCGGATCCGGATCGCTCCACTTCTCGATCCCCTGCGCGACCCAGAATGCGAAGAACAGCACCAGCGCGGCGGCTTCGGTGATCAGCACGACCGGCGCTCCGGTGGCGTCGGCCTGCGGCAGCAGCACGATGTAGAGCACGAGCAGGAGTGCCAGCCCGACCGCGATCGCCGTGTAGATCACGCGGAAGACGGGAGGCGGCGGCGCCTCGCGCCGCGGGAAGGCGTTGCGGATCGCGACGGCGGCGAACAGTCCGAAGAAGGCGACCGTCACGACGAAGTGGCCCTGCTCGAGGAAGAGGTCGCGCGCGAGCGTCCACGTGAGCGCGACCGCGGCGAGCACCGCGACCGTGAACGCGAGCGATGTGGCGACGCTCGCGAGCGAGGTCTGCCTCAGGGCGACGAGCACCAGCGCGACGAGCACCGTGAGCGTGCCGACGATGAGGTACGTCGTGACGCCGGTCGCGGCATCCTCCTCGTACCCGGTCGGAAAGCAGCGCCCGTCGCAGGCTGCTTCGACGCCCGGGATCGATCCGGGCACCACTGTCGTCGGCACCACCGCGATGAGAGGCGCGAACACCGCCGCGGCATCGAGCAGGAAGCGCTCCGCTCCGCGGCCCGAGAGCGCCACGAGGGCGAGTGCCACCGCGATGAGCGCCCCGACGAAGGCGTCGCGCGCGGACGTGTAGTAGTAGTCGCTCACCGACGTGAGCCAGCCGACGGATGCCGCGGCCACCGTGACCGCCGTGAAGATGGCGACCACCGCGCCGGCGACGCCGATGCGGAGGTATCGATACGTTCGCTCGAGGGTCGTCGAGACGGGAGGCGGCGCCATGCGCACACCCTATCGGCGGCCGTCGACACCCCCGTGTCGGCACTCTGACCCGCTCTCGGTCGCCCCACGGGTGCATGGGTCCGGAGGTGTCGCAGATTCAGGGTGGACAGCACCATTCAGGGGCGGTTTGGGTGTGGCATCCGGATGCCGTAGACTTGACGTTTGGTGTCCGGCTCTGCTGAGCCCGTCGAGGCATGACCCGGCATCGCGAACGTGAGCCCTCCACTGGACCCTTCGGCAGACTCAAGGACCGGGACGACCCGGACACTGTCGAAGAACCCCCGGAGCGGGATTCACGAACTCCTCCGTTCGATCAAGAAAGCAGCACTCCTGTGACGCGCACGTACACCCCCAAGGCTGGTGAGACCCAGCGCGAGTGGCTGGTCATCGACGCGACTGACGTCGTCCTCGGCCGCCTCGCCTCGCACGCCGCCGCCCTCCTCCGCGGCAAGCACAAGCCGACCTTCGCGAACCACGTCGACACCGGTGACTTCGTCATCATCGTCAACGCCGACAAGGTCGCCCTGACCGGCCAGAAGCTCCAGAAGAAGATGGCGTACCGTCACTCGGGTTACCCGGGCGGCCTCAAGTCCGTCTCGTACGAGGAGCTCCTCGAGAAGAACCCCGTCCGCGCTGTGGAGAAGGCCGTCCGCGGCATGCTCCCCAAGAACAGCCTGGGTCGCCAGCAGCTGTCGAAGCTCAAGGTCTACGCCGGTGGCGAGCACCCGCACGCCGCTCAGCAGCCGAAGACGTACACCCTCGACCAGGTCGCCCAGTAAGCGCCGCACAGACTAAGGACACACTCGTGGCGAACATCGAAGACACCACCAACTACTCGACCGAGACCCCCGTGGACGCCGAGGCCGTCACCGCCGAGCGCCCCGTGCTCTCGGTCCCCGGCGCGGCGGTCGGCCGCCGCAAGGAGGCCATCGCGCGCGTGCGCCTGGTCCCCGGCAACGGCACGATCACGATCAACGGCCGTACGTTCGAGGACTACTTCCCGAACAAGCTGCACCAGCAGCTGATCACCGACCCCTTCACGGTGCTGGGCCTCAACGACGCGTACGACGTCATCGCCCGCATCAAGGGCGGCGGCCCCTCGGGCCAGGCCGGCGCGCTGCGCCTCGGCATCGCCCGCGCCCTCAATGAGATCGACGTCGAGAACAACCGCCCGACTCTCAAGAAGGCCGGCTTCCTCTCGCGCGACGCTCGCGTGAAGGAGCGCAAGAAGGCCGGCCTCAAGAAGGCCCGCAAGGCCCCGCAGTACTCGAAGCGCTGATCGTCAGGAACTCCAGCCGCATGCCGCTCTTCGGCACGGATGGGGTGCGGGGGCTGGCCAACGGCCCCCTCACCGCCGATCTCGCTCTCACCCTGGCCCAGGCGACCGCTGTCGTCCTGGGCCAGGGGCGCACCGCCGAAGCCCGCCGCGCAGCGGGCCGGCGGATCACGGCCGTCGTCGCCCGCGACCCGCGCGTCTCCGGGGAATTCCTGTCGGCCGCGGTCGAGGCGGGCCTGGCGTCGTCCGGCGTCGACGTGCTCGATGCCGGCGTGCTGCCGACCCCCGCTGCGGCGTTCCTCGTCGCCGATCGGGACGCCGACTTCGGTGTCATGATCTCGGCCTCGCACAACCCGGCGCCCGACAACGGCATCAAGATCTTCGCGCGCGGCGGCGTCAAGCTGCCCGACGTCGTCGAGCAGCGCATCGAGGCCGCGATGGCCGGCCCGAAGCTGCAGCCGACAGGCGGTGCGGTCGGCCGCATCCGCCGCTACTCCGATGCCGAGGACCGCTACCTGCTGCACCTGCTCGGGTCGCTGCCGCACCGGCTCGACGGCATCCACGTCGTGCTCGACTGCGCGCACGGCGCCGCTGCGGGCGTCTCGCCCGACGCGTTCCGCGATGCGGGCGCGCGTGTGACGGTCATCGGAGCCGACCCCGACGGCATGAACATCAACGACGGAGTCGGCTCGACGCACCTCGATTCCCTCGCAGCCGCCGTCGTGGAGCACGGGGCCGACGTGGGCATCGCGCACGACGGCGACGCCGACCGCTGCCTCGCGGTCGACGCAGACGGCAACGTCGTCGATGGCGACCGCATCATGGCGATCCTCGCGATCGCGATGAAGGAGCGCGGCACGCTCAAGGACGACACGCTCGTCGCGACGGTCATGAGCAACCTGGGCCTCCACCGTGCGATGGCCGAGCACGGCATCCGCGTCGAGCAGACGTCCGTCGGCGACCGGTACGTCCTGGAGCGCATGAACGAGGGCGGCTTCTCGCTGGGAGGCGAGCAGTCCGGCCACGTCATCATGAGCGACTACGCCACGACCGGTGACGGGCTCCTCACGGGCCTCCACCTGCTTGCCGAGATGGCGCATCGGGGCAAGACGCTGGCCGAGCTCGCCTCGGTCATGACCGTGTACCCGCAGGTGCTGCTCAACGTGAAGGGCGTCGACCGCTCGCGCGTCGCGACCGACGAGGGTGTGCAGGACGCGGTGGCCCGCGCGACAGCGCAACTCGGTCTGTCGGGCCGTGTGCTGCTGCGGCCCTCGGGCACAGAGCCTGTCGTGCGCGTCATGGTCGAGGCTGCGTCGCAGGACGACGCGCGCCGCCACGCCGACCAGCTCGCGGCGGTCGTGCAGGAGCGCCTCGCGCTCTAGCCCGCCCCGGCTCAGGCCGATGACCGGCTTCTGCGCGGCGCCAGCTCGCACCACACGGTGAACGCCGCGTACCCGACGAGCGCTGCGGCGACGAGCGCGAGGAAGAACGGCGTCGCGGGGCGATCCCACCGCAGGTCGCCCCACGCGGCGCCTACGGAGATCGCGATCGCCGCGAGGCTGATGAGCTGCGCCTGGAGCAGGATGCGGAACGATGACCACCTGTCGTCGCGCACCATTCCGAGGTTGACGACTCCCGTGAGGCTCAGCACGGCGCCGGTGACCTGAGAGGTGAGCGGTGTGAGATCCCATGCCCACGCGGCGATCGCGAAGTCCGGTGCGACGAAGAGCACCGCGCCCGTCCCGAGGGCCGCGAGCCCCACCACGATGAGCACCCAGCGCACCAGCGCCGGGATGCGCCAGCGCTCGGCATCCGTCGCACCCCGGTCCCGGGCGCCCGGGTCCTCGCGCCGCTCGGCCCACGCGAGTGCGGCGACGGCGAACGGTGTCGTCGCGTAGAGGATCAGCCACACGACGAACGAGAGATTCGCCGAGAACCGGTCGAGATGGAGCAGCGTCGCCACGAGCAGTGCGCCCGCGAAGACCACGACGGCCGGGAACCCGTGCTTCACGCTGTGCCACTCGCGAGCCATCGCCACGCGACCGAAGAACCAGACTCCGCCGACATATGCCGACCCGAGCATGAAAGCCGAGAGCGGCGGGTCGATGGCCCACGCGAACAGCTCTCCCGTGCGTGCGGGGAATGCGAAGAGCAGCACCGCGGCGATCATGAGGAAGGGCACGATCGCGACGGCGACGATGCGCGTCGCGACGAACACGCGGTCGCGCGCGACGGTCTCAGCCACGGATCAGCTCCAGTGCGTCCGAGACGCTCAGCGCCATGCCCTCCGCGATCCCGCGATCGAGATCGTCGCCGCGTCCGGCTTCGCGCACGGCGTTGAAAGGGATCATGTAGAACTCGAACATCCCGGGGTTGAGGAATCCCTTGCGGCGCCGCAGCGTCTGCGCCGCGCCGACGAGACGGCCCGCACCGACGGCGTCGCCCTCGAAGGCGCGGATGCCGGCGAACGCCTCCAGCCCGTAGGTCACGCTCTCGTCGTGGCCCAGGGCGAGCGACAGGTCGAGGCTCCGCGAGAAGTCGTCGCGCGCCGCCTCGAGGTCGCCGGCGAGCAGCTTCGTCCATCCGCGGTGGTTCAGGGCGATGACGATGCCGAGACGCTCGCCCTGCCGCTCGGCGAGAGTCAGGCTCTCCTCGCTATGGGCGAGCGCGCCGGCAGGGTTCCCCGTCAGCATGTCCACGCGCGCGAGCATGACATCGGCCATGGCCTCGCCCCACGTGTCCTCCGCCGCGCCGAACTCGGCCTGGCTCTCGCGCAGCGCGTCGGCGGCCGCCTCGAAGTCGGGGCTCCCGGGGCGAGCGAGCAGCGCGAGGCCGAGGGAGATCCCGGCGAGGGCCGCACCGAACCGGTCGCCGGCCTCGCGGAACAATGCGCGACACTCGCGCATGCCCGGTCCTGTGTCGAAGGACGGGTCCTGCCAGAAGAGCACCGCGTTGCGGTAGTACAGGGCGATCGCCCGCGTGCGGACGGATGCCGGGGCATCCGTCTCGTCGATCAGCCGGAGCATCTCGGTCGCCCAGTCCTCCACGAGGCCCAGGTAGCCGCCGATCCACAGGTAGAGGTACAGCGACCACATGTACTCGGCCGCGCGATCGAGCTCACGCCGGTCGATGAGCATGCGCGCGACGGCGGCGTAGTTCTCGGCTTCTCTGTCGAGGCGGGCGAGCCAGTCGAGCTGGTCGCGTCCGCGAAGGGCGGCGGATGCCTCGCGTGCCGTCGCGCGATAGTGGGCGATCCACGCGAGCGTCGCGCGCTCGCGCGCGGCGGGGTCGCCGAGCGTCGAGGCGTATGCGCGCACGAGCGACAGCAGGCGGAACGTGGGCTGATCCTCCCCGTCGACGCGGCCCACGAGACTCGCGTCGACGAGGGCTTCGAGCTGCTCGAAGGGATCGTCGACGCCGACCGCCGCGAGCACGGCCTCGGCGCTCGCGAGGGCGAACGTGCCCGCGAAGACCGACAGCGTCGCAAGAGCGCCCCGGGCCTCAGGAGAGAGCAGGTCGACGCTCCACGCGATCGTGTCGCGCAGCGCGCGCTGGCGTTCGGGCAGGTCGCGGGCTCCACTCACGAGCAGGGCGAACGCGTCCTCGAGACGTGCGTGGATGTCGGCGGGGGAGAGCGAGCGCACGCGCGCGGCCGCCAGCTCGATGGCGAGGGGCACGCCGTCGAGGGCGCGGCAGATCGCCACGACCGCCGCGGTGTTCTCGCGCGTGAGCGCGAACCCGGGGCGCACAGCGGCCGCTCGCGCGACGAACAGCTCGACGGCCGACGCGTGGGCGGCGGCATCCGCTTCGCCCGTCTCCGACGGCAGGTCGAGCGGACCGAGGTCGTACACACGCTCCGCGCGCACGCGCAGGGGCGAACGGCTCGTGACGAGCAGCTGCACGCGCGGGCACTCCGTGACGATCCGCACGAGCAGTCCCGCCGCGTCGATGACGTGCTCCATGTTGTCGACGACGAGCAGGAGGTCGCCGTCGCCGATCGCGCGCACCACCTTGTCTTCGAGCGGTCCTTCGCCCGCGGCGCCCGTCACCCCGAGTGCCCGCGCCAGAGCGAGGATGACCCGGTCGGGGGTCGTGATCGACTCGAGCATCGCGAACGCGACGTCACGTCCGCCCTTCATCGCGTCGATCGCGACCTCGATCGCGAGACGCGACTTGCCGATGCCGCCCGGTCCGACGATCGAGACGATGCGCACGTCGCGCCGAGCGAGCAGGTCCGCGAGCTCCCGCCGCTCGCGGTCGCGGCCCACGATCGCGCTGTAGGGGGCGGGGATGTCGATCGCCCGTTCGGCCGACGGCGCCGCCGTGCTGCGCCGCGACTCGTCGAACCGCTCGGCGAGGAGGGTCGCGAGGTCGGCCCCGACGAGCGCGGCGAGCTCGTCCGGAGTCGAGAAGGACTTGTACGAGCTGCGGTCGTCGTCGCGGATCCGGTCGAGCAGCCGCGCGAGGCGCTCCTCGCGCTCGGACGCCGGCGTCTTGACGTAGATGAGGCGGGGGAGCGGTCCCGACAGGAGGTACTCGTCCTCGAGCCCCGACACCTCTTCGCCGGGCGCGACCCATCCGTACTTCTCGCCGTAGATCCCGATGAAGATGTCGCTCTGCGCGAGATATGAGCGATACAGCTCGCGTGGCGGATGCGGCCGCGCGCCCGACTCGAACATGACCGGCGCGAGGCGCAGCTGCTCGATGGCGGCACGGACCGCCCGGCGCTCGGGCTCGAGCTCCCTCAGCGTGGAGCTCACGAACACGCGGATGCGCTGGTCGGGGGTGCGGATCGCTGTCGGCCGTTCCGCCATGAGGGAATCATCGGGCAGGCGGGCCGCCGCGTCCAGGGTGTGTGCGACGGATGCCCGGCAGACGCGAGACGGGGGTGCCCGCCCTGGTGGGGCGGGCACCCCCGTCGTCGGAGTGCCGGCTAGTTCTTGCCGGGCACCTTCTTGACCTTCACCGCACCGGTCGCCGTGATCGACGAGCCCGCACCCGTGGCGGTCACCTCGAAGCCACCGTGCGGCGTGCCGTCGGGGATGACGATGTCGAAGGTCGCGTTGCCCTTCGCGTCGGCGATCCGAGCGCCGAGCGGGGTGTCGCCTGCAACGAGCGCCACCGATTCACCGGGCCGGAAGCCCGACGCCGTGACCGTGACCTGCTCGCCGGGCGGCGTCGGCGGGTTGGGCGCCGAGATCTTGCCGCCCTTCGCCCTCGTGTTCGCCTCGGCGCACGGGTCCGCTGCGATGCCGACTGCGGGGAGCTCCTCGCCGCCGATCACGCCGTCGTCCTCGCGGACGACGACCTGCCCGAACGCCTCGTCGCCCATCACGACGCCTCGCGTGTTGGTCACCGAGATCGTGAACGCCGTCGAGGCCGCGGTCGACGCCTCGTCGTCTCCGAACGTCGGGACCGGCACGGACTTGCACACCTCGCCCTTCGCGAACGTCACCTTCGTCGCGATGATCCCGACCTTCGACGTCGACGCCGCGGAGCCCATGACCGAGACGTAGACCTCCGCCCCGGTCTTCGCGGGCGCCGACAGCATGACCGGCACGCGGACCTCGCCGGCGCCGGAGCGCTCCTCGACGTACGTGGTCGCCGTGTCGACGGAGACGACCGGCTTGGTCGACGCCTTGCCCAGAGCGGGGCGGTCGAACGCGAGGTCCGACACGTACGCCGCGCCATCCGGCGTGCCCGAGATGCCCGGCGCTCCGGTCAGGCGCACCTCCCGCAGGTCATTGATCTTGAGCCCCGCTGCCTCGACCTCCGACAGGGGCAGGCTGACCTTCTGCAGCACGATCTTGCCGAGCGTCGTCGGGTTCTGCGCACTCTGCGGCAGTCGCACGAGCGCACCCGGGTTGAGCTCGGACGCAGAGACGCTGAACGTCGTGCCCTTGCCGTCGACCACGGTGATCACGAGGTCGGTGCCGCCGCCGTAGGGAACCGTCTCGTCCGCGGCCGTCCGGAACGTGAGCGCGGTGTACGCGGAGGCGTTCCGGAGCTTGGCGGGCACGGGCACGCTTATCCCGCCCGTCGCATCCGACCAGCTCATCCGTCCGACCGGGGTCGCGACGACGTCGCCCGCGAACCGCACGTTCGTCCAGTGCGGCACCTGCGCCGATGCGAGCGTCGAGCATGCGGGCAGCTCCTGCGGCACCGC
>Ga0182741_1002267_pt1 | contig 22862 bp, 16 predicted proteins | sample eDN5th37CBELigOP_FD_128874 | JGI IMG/M metagenome (GOLD analysis project Ga0182741, IMG submission 128874) | Enriched Organic Plus compost microbial communities from Emeryville, California, USA - eDNA 5th pass 37_C BE-Lig OP (version 2) (version 2) ... | reverse complement strand
TAGATCGCGCTGCGCGCGTCCGACAGCATGGTGCCCCAGCTCGGCTGCGGCGGCTGCACGCCCAGGCCGACGAAGCTGATCGAGGCCTCGATCACGATGGCGATCGCCACCAAGAGCGTACCCTGGACGATGATCGGCGACAGGCAGTTCGGCAGGACGTCGCCGACGACGATGTCCCAATGGCTCGCCCCCTGCAGATAGCGCGCCTTGACGAAATCGGATCCGGCGACGCGCTTGGCCACCGCATAGGTGACGCGGGCGAACACCGGCGAGAACAGCACGCCGACCAGCGCGACGATCTTGGCTTCGTTCGGCAGAACGAGCGGGCCGACCGCGACCGGCCCGACGCCGACGATGCCGACGATGGCGATCGCCCAGACGAGCAGCGGAATCGCCGCGATGCCGTCGACGATGCGCATCACGATCTGCTCGCCGACGCTGCCTTCGTAGGCGGCGAACAGCCCGGCCGACACGCCGATCAGGGCACCGATGATCACCGCGCCGATGCCGACCGTCAGCGAGGCGCGGGAGCCGTAGATGATGCGGCTGAGCACGTCGCGCCCGGCCTGGTCCGTGCCGAGCCAATGGATCGCGTCCGGCGGCGTCAGCCGATACTCGAAATCGATGTCGATCGGATCGAACGGAGCGACGAGCGGCGCGAATACCGCGGCGATCACCATCGTCAGGACGATTGCGGCACCGACCCAGCCGGTCCAGTCGATGGTTCGCAAGGCGAGCGAGAACCGGTTCATGCCGCCGACCTCTGGCGCGGATCCAGGGCCCGGTTGATCAGGTCCGCCAGCAGGTTGGCAAACACGAAAATCACCGTGAACAGGAAGACGATGCCTTGCAGCAGCAGGAAGTCGCGCTGCGAAATGGCGTTGAGCAGGGCCCGCGACAGGCCCGGAATGTTGAACACCTGCTCGATGATCAGCGCCCAGCCGAACATGTAGCCGAACGACAGCGCCGCGAGGTTGATCACCGGCGGCAACGCGTTGAGCAGGGCGTAGACCACCACGCGCGACGTCGACAGGCCCATCGCCCGCGCGGTGCGCACGTAATCGCCGCGCAGCGCTTCCTGCAGGCTCGCCTGCGTCATCCGCGCCAGAACGGCGACGTAGTACACCGCCAGCGACACGGCGGGCATGACGATCGTCTGCAGATGCGCGGCGATGCCGCCGGACAGCGGCACGTAGCCGCCGGGCGGCAGCCAGCCCAGATCCACGGCGAGGAAGCGGATCAAGACGATCCCGAGCCAGAAGGCCGGGATCGACAGGCCGAACACCGAGGTGACGCGCACGATCCGGTCGAACGTGCTGCCCGGCCGCAGCGCCGCCGCGACGCCGAGACCGATGCCGAACACCACCGCGATGGTGAAGGCGGCCAGCACGATCGACAGCGTCACGGGGACCGAGTTGAGAATCTCCGCGGCCACCTCGCGGCCGGTGACGAAGGACTTGCCGAAATCCCCGTGCAGCACGTCCGTCAGCCACGCGGCGTACTGCACGAGAAACGGGCGGTCGAGACCGTGTGCCTGTTCGAACTGCGCGATTTGCTCGGCGGTCGCATCGGCCCCGAGAACGATCCGGGCGGGAGATCCCGGCCCGGATCGCGTCAACGCGAACAGCACCAGTCCAACGAACAGAAGCGTTCCGATCGAGGAGACGATTCTGCCGGCCAGGAGGCGAAGCATTGCTGGCAATCGACCTTAGACGCTGGTCTCGCCCACATACATGGTCAGGCCCTGATTGACCTTGAACCCTTTCACCCGGTCCCGCCAGAGATTGGAAGCGTGGACGTAGCCGAGCACGCCGAGCGGCGCGTCGCGGGCGATCAGGGTCTGGATCTCGCCGTAGACCTCCTTCTGTTTCGCCTGCTCCGTTTCGGCGAAGGCCTTGGCGAGCAGCGTGTTGAGCTCCGGATTGTTGTAGCCGGTGCTCTTCGACAGAACCTGATCCGGCGTCAGGCAGACCTGAATGATATAGCTCGCCTCGCCCGGCGACATGAACACCTGCAGCGCGGCGGTGTGTTCGCCGCGGATCGCCTGCTGAATCAGCACCGAGAATTCGTAGACCTTCAGGTTCACCTTGACGCCGATCTTGGCGAGCTGCGCCTGCACGAAGATGGCGGCGTCCTTGGTGTCGAGCAGGTACGGCTCCGCCTGGATGCTGAGATCGAGTTCGGCGCCGTTCGGATATTTCGACTTGGCGAGATAGGCCTTGGCGCGTTCGAGGTCGTAGCCGAGTTCCTTGTCGGCTTCGGCGTTGAACCACCAGCCGCGCGGCGGCGCCGGCACCGAGGACGGGTCGAGGAGGCCGAAATAGGCCTTCTCGGCGAGCGCCTTGCGGTCGATCGCGCAAGAGATCGCCTTGCGGAAATTGACGTCGTCGAGCGGCGGCTTGAGGTTGTTGGTGTACATCAGCAAGGCTCCGCCGAGCGTCGCGCGCGACTCGCCGGTGATGTTCGGCATCTTGCGCAGCCGGTCGAACTCGCGCGGCGGCGGGGCGCTGATGACGTCCACCTGGCCGGTGAGCAGATATGCGACGCGGGTGGCGTCCTCCGGGATCATCTTGACGACCAGGCGGTCCCAGTGCGGCAAGCCCTTGCGCCAGTAGGTCGGGTTCTTCTTGAAGCTGATGTAGTCGTTCGGCTTCCACTCTTCGAAAATGCCGAAGCCCGTCCCCACGCCGGCCGGACGCGACTTGAAGTAGTCATCGCCGAACTCTTTGCGCGAGCCCGCCGGGAAGATGCCCATATATTTGGTCAGGAAGTAGAGCCACGGGCCGTAAGGCTCGGACATCTCGACCTGGACCTTGTATTGATCCAGAACGGTGACCTGCTTGATGCGGGTGAACAGCGAGCGGCGCGCCGCCTTGTTGGCGGGATCGAGCAGGTAGTCGAAGCTATACTTGACGTCCTCGGCGGTCATCTTCTTGCCGTTCTGGAACGTCACGTCGTCGCGCAGTTCGAACGTGTAGACCTTCTTGTCGTCCGAGATGGTCGGCAGCGCCTTGGCGAGTTGCGGCTTCAGCACGCCGTCCACGTCGTACTCGACCAGGTTCTCGAACACGGTCTGCCCGAGCACCATCGCGTCATGGTTGAGCTGATTGATTGGGTCGATCGTGATAGGGTTGCTCGGCAGAACGATCGTCAGCGTCTTGCCGTCGTTCGGTTGGGCGTAGAGCAGGTCGGAAGGCAGCAGCGAGGCGAGGGCGCCGCCGGCGCCCATCGTCAAGAAGTCACGGCGGTTTGCGGTTAACTTGACCATCGAACATCCCCCTCTCGGCGGCGCAGACGTTCGGATTCGCGCCGACGTACGGTCACGCTAGCACGGCTTCCGCGTCGATTTACAATAAGAAGTCTTGGCGAGATGATTGTCTCCCACTATCGTCTCGGCCATGCGGTACACCTTCGCTCAGGCTGAAGCCTTCTATTGGGTGGCGCGACTCGGCGGGTTTCGCGCAGCGGCAAGTCATCTGGGCCTGTCGCAACCGACGGTCAGCCTGCGCGTAAAGGAGCTGGAGCGTATCCTGGGCGATGCCCTGATCGACCGCTCCTCGTACCGGCCCGTTCCCACCGCGCTCGGCAAGGCGATCTTCCGCGACATCGAACGCATGCTGATCCATGCCGAGCACGTCCAGCGGCACGCCAAGGACGGCGGTGGCGGCCAGGAACTCCTGCGCATCGGCGCGGCGGACTCGTTCGCGGCCGCGGTGCTGCCTGAGCTGCTTGCGGTCTTGGCGGCGCGTCACCCCACGTTGCAGGTCGACGTGACGGTGGATTTCAGCACCAGGCTGGAGCGGCTGCTGCTCGACAAGGCGATCGACATCGCGTTCCTGTCACAGCCGCGCGCCTACGAGGGCATCACCATCGTGCCGCTATGGCAGATCGACCTCGTTTGGGTCATCGGCAAAAGCCTGCCGTTCGACGGCGAAGTGGCGACGCCGGAGAATCTGGTCGATCTTCCGATCTTCACCAACGCCTCGCCCTCGGGACTGTTCACCACCATTCAAACATGGTTCGGCGCGCACGGGCTGAAGCCGCGGCGACTCAACAGCTGCAATCCCCTCACGGTGATCGCGCGCCTCGCCAATGCCGGAACCGGGGCGGCACTCCTGCCGCGCGAAATGATCCGCCTGTCCGGCGAGGATCTTGAACTGCGCGTCCTCGACGCCGATCCGCCGATTCCCGCGCACAATCTCTGCGCCATGTGGTGGGACAACAATCTCGCGGCCGAATGCGCCTATCTCGCCGACATGGCGCGGCAGATACGGCAGGAGCATGTCCGCCGCGGCGCGCGCGCGCAGAAGCCGGCGCCCGCGGCGGCGGAGCCCTGAGGGGGGCGCGGCGAGCAAATCTGTCGTGGTCAATTGTGTCCCATACGCGCGGGCAGGGCGGCTCGGGGCAGCGCTTCATCGCTGTGCCCCGGAGGCGCCGCGGCATCGCATGACGCGGCGCTGATATACCGTGCTGCGCGTCAAGCCCGGATTGGTGTGGGGGGCGGTGCGGCCGGCGCGATCCGTGGTGAGAGGCCCGTCGGGGCCTCTGCAGCGCAACGCACGCCAGTCGGATATTTCCGACTGCGATCATCAATACGGAAATCGGGAACACCCGATTTCGGGCGTGCGCTGCGTCCGGGGTACGGAATGGGGCTCGCGCACTTCGCCGACGGAGCCGTGGCGGCGGTGACGCTTCGCTATTCGCCACGTTTCCTTCTTCCCCCCGTCATGCCCGCGCGCCGCGGGCATCCACGTCTTGGGACGCGCCGCGACTGAAGACGTGGATGGCCGGGACGGAGCCCGGCCATGACGAAAGGCTGTTGGCTTCCGCATGCTGTGCCCCGGATGCGACGCAGCGCGCAGCGGTGCGGCGCTGATCCGGGGGCACATGCGCCGGCGTTGCTTCGGCAGCCGTCGCAGCTTAGTGGTGAGAGGTCCGTCGTGGCCCGGATCTGCAGCGCACCGCAGGCAAGTCGGATTTTCCAACTTGCGACCATCGATACGGAAATCGGGAACACCCGATTTCCGGTGCGCTGCGTCCGGGGCACAATAAGAGATCTTCACGATCCATGATGTTCCGCGCCGGGGCGCCGAACCGTGCGGCCCCGGTTCCCGGACGCACGCCGCTTCGCGCCGTGCGTCCGGGAACCGCAAGAGGGGATGTCGTGCGCGCTCAGCCTCGCGGCGTCGTACGTGATCCTGAAAGCGTTCCCCGGACGCGCGCAGCGCGATCCGGGGACCAGGGGCGACACGACGGGCGCCAATCCTTTCCCGTCATGGCCGGGCTCGTCCCGGCCATCCACGCCTTCGTTCACGGCAAAACGGAGAAAGACGTGGATGCCCGCGACGAGCGCGGGCATGACGGGGAGTATCTCTTGTTGGACTCCGAAGGCCGCGCGGCTCCGTAAGGCGGGTCAGCCGCGGGCATAACCCGCCATGTCGATCGCCCGCTGCGGGCGGCGCCGGCGAATGACGCTTCGCTCATCCGCCCCACTTACGAAGCTAGGGAAACCTGCCCGCGCCGCCTCCGGCGTTTCGCCTGGGCGGTCACTGCGACGCGCGCGTGGATTCGTACAGGAACCAGGCCCGCCGTTCGCTCTCGTCGATCCACACCTCGATGAGACTGGTCGAAGCGACGTCATTGTAGGTCTCGCAGACCGTATGCGCGGCGCGCAGGAAACCCGTCAGGCGGCGGTTATCCTCGGCGAGTTCGGCGAGCATGTCCTGCGGCTGGACATATTCGGCGTCGTTGTCCAGCAACCGCTGGAGCCGCCCGATGTGACCGATCGAGCGCAGCGTCGTGCCGCCGATCTTGCGGGCACGTTCGGCAAGCGCGTCGGTCATCGCCAGGATCTGGTCACTCTGCTCGTCGAGCATCAGGTGATAGTCGCGAAAATGCGGCCCGGACATGTGCCAGTGGAAGTTCTTCGTCTTCAGATAGAGCGCGAAGACGTCCGCGAGGACGAGCGTCAACGCGGCCGCGATCTCCGTTGCCGCTTTCTCACCGAGGTCGGTCGGCGTGTGGAGCGGAGCGGTCCTGATGGCATGAAGCGAGAGCTGGGTCATGTTGGCCTCCGTGGCTTCGCGTGACCGGCTGGGCCGGACGCGCCGGTTGACTAACGAAGAGGGTAGAGGCGGGACGCACGGCGCTGAATCAGCGCAAGGCGTGCCGGAATTATACGTGTGTATGGCGGCCGCGCCGGAGGTGAGACGCGCTGCTGCGCGGGGCCGGTATTCGAGGCCATGGCGGATCCGCCGGCGCGGCGCGACCCGCCATAGGTTGCAGCGTGCGTGCGAGGGCTAGTCGAAGGAGCGCGCCGCCTTGGCGATCATCGCGGCGACCTCCTTCGGCCGCGACTCGTAGACGGAATGGCTCGCGCCCGGAACCGTGACCGTCTCGCTCTTGGCCCGGGCGTAGTACCAGCGCTGGAGATCGGGATTGATGATCTGGTCGTTGCCGGCGATCACGCCCCAGCTGCGCTTCGTCTTCCAGGCGGCTTCCGTCAGTGGCGTGCCGAAGACGCTGGACTTGGCGAGCACCTGAGACTTGGCGCCGAGCGAGGCCTTCTCATGCGGCAGGTCGGGCGCGAACAGTGTCAGGTATTGCGAGGGGTCGAGATAGGTATAGCCGTCCGCCGTCATCTTGATCGCGCCCGGCGTCTTGGCAAGGACGCTCGGCGTCGTCTTCCCGAGCGCCGCTTCGTTCTCCCCGACGTCGGGCGCGTGGGCCGCCACATAGACGAGGCCGGCGACTTTCGGATGGACGCCGACCTCGGTGATGATCGAGCCGCCGTAACTGTGGCCGACGAGAAGGGTCGGTCCGTCCTGCATGTCGAGAATGCGCTTCGTCGCGGCGACGTCGTCGGCGAACGAGGTCTCCGGCTCCTGTACCACGGTGACGTTGAAGCCCTCCTTGGCCAGCAGGTCGTAGACCGGCGTCCATCCCGATCCATCGACCCATGCGCCGTGCACCAGCACGACGTTCTTGAGCGCCGCGGCACGGGCCGGGCCGCTCGTCGTCGCAGCCAACGCGACAATCGCCGCGGCGGCGATCGAGAGTTTTGCGAAAGTCATGGCGTGGTCCTCGCTGTTGCTGTGGGGATCTCGTCGGGGCCGATCGGCCCGCCGAAGGTTCACGGTGCCGCCGCCGATGGCCGGGCGAGCCGGCGCAAGCGGCAGCGGCGATGAGGAACAGCGTAGGTGGGGGCGGAGGGGCCATGAATCGGCGCCAGGAATGCCCCGCTCATACGTGAGTGTGGCGGCGGCCGGCGCGGCCAAATCCTCCGTATGATGGCGTGCCGCCGGTGCCCATCCCTGCGCGCCTTCGCTGCGCCACCGGGTGGACGAGCCGGACCCGTGGCGAGTCTCGGGTTGCGCGGTCTCGGCGCGCGCTGTACACCTATGCGTTTAGACGGGTTGAGACACAACCTCCTGTGGGGTGACTCGGGATCGTCTGGTTGCGCTCCCGCAACAAGAAACCTGGCGGATCAACCGTCAGCGACTGGCGGCATCGCTGAGCGGGATCTTTCGATGGCGGTCATGAGGGAGAGCGCAGCGCGGGGACGCTGCGGGATTGCAGACGCGTCGGTTCAATCTGCATCAACGACATCGCGCCGGAGGCGCATCGCGCGGCTTCTCAGAACCTCCGCACTGGCGATGGTGCCGATCAGCCTGATGGGTGCCGGGCCGGCTGCGGCCGCGGATATCGTTTGGCTCGGCTCATTGCCGGGAAACTATGGTGACCCCACGAATTGGGATTCGGGGACAGTCCCCGGCAACGGCGACACGGCCGCTTTTGTGCTCGCCGGTGACATCACCATCGACTCCTATCATGAGGTCGGTGCTTGGCGGGTTCAGGGTGGCGGGGCGCCCATCGTCTTCGACAGTTCGGCGAACTTCGGCTTTGTCGGTGCCGGTATTGTCGATGGTAGCAGGATCGTGCTTCGCACTACCGGTGGCACCCTGTCCTTCCATGGGAACAGCGCGATCGACGGCGCGACGATTGAGAATTCCGCGCAGACGATATTCTGGGGTTCGAGCTCCGCAGGAACGGCGCGGATCGAAAATTCTGGCACCTTACATTTTTTCAACAACAGCAGCGGTGGCAACGCGTTTATCGAAAACACCGGTTTTGTCGAATTCGCAGAAATGAATAGCGCCGAGAACGCCAACATAGACAATGCGGGCACACTGATATTTTCTTTCACTGCCAGCGCCGGCAATTCCACCATTAGCAACCGTGACACCTTGCACTTCGAAGGCTTCACCACGGCGGGCACGGCGACGATCACGACAGAAGCGGGCGGAACGACCTCCTTCTGGGAAGGCGGCACCGGCGGCAGTGCCAGGTTCATCACGCAGGCGGGTGGGCTCTTTGATCTGTCCAATTTGGTCGAGGCCGGAATCACGGCCGGATCGATCGAAGGTGCGGGCGACTACAATCTCCACGATAGGGAACTCACCGTCGGCCTCAACAATCTGTCGACCACGGTCAGCGGGGAGATTTCGGGCGTGGGCGGGAAGCTCACCAAGGTCGGCACCGGGACGCTGACCCTCTCCGGGGCCAACACCTATACCGGCGCGACCACCGTCGAAGAGGGTGCGCTGGTCGTCAACGGCTCGCTCGTCAGCGCGGTGACGGTGAACAACGGCGCTGCCTTTGGCGGCAGCGGCACGATCGGCGGGTTGACCATCAACAACGGCACGCTGGCGCCCGGCAACTCGATCGGGACGATGACGATCAACGGCGACGTCACGCTGAGCGCGGGTTCGGTCTACGAGGTCGAGGTCGACGATACCGGCGCTTCCGACCGGACCAACGTCACCGGCAGCGCGACGCTCGCAGGAACGGTGTGGGTCCTGGCGGCCCCCGGCAATTACTTGCCGAACCGCACCTATACGATCCTCAACGCCGCCGGCGGCCTGAACGGCACCACGTTCGACAGCGTGAGCGCCAACTTCGCGTTTCTGACGCCATCGCTCGCGTACGACCTCAACAATGTCTATCTGACGTTGGTGCAGAGCGCGGGCCTGACGAGCGCCGCGCGGACGCCCAACCAACGGGCCGCCGCCACCGGCGTGCAGTCGCTCGGCCCCTCCGATCCGCTCTTCGGCAGCGTGCTGTCGCTTCCCACGGACGAAGCGGCCCGCGCCGCCTTCGACGCCCTTTCCGGCGAAGTCCACGCCAGCACCGCAGGCGTCCTGACCACGGATGCGGGCTACGTCCGTAACGCGGTGCTCAGCCGCCTGCGCCAGGCGCCCTACGAGGGTTCAACCGCGATGGCATCGCTCGCGACGGGCGGGCCGGAAACCCAAGGAACAGGCGTGCTCGCCTATGCCGCCGCGCCTGCCATTGCACCGGCAGCCGAGCGGCAATGGACCTTCTGGACGCAGGCGGTGGGGGCCTGGGCCGACTTCGGCGGCGACGGCAACGCGGCGGGCGTCGATCGCCGCCTCGGCGGCGGGCTCGTCGGCGCGGATACCCGCGTCGGCGAAGACGCGTGGCTTGGCCTCGCCGCCGGCTTCTCGCATTCGAAGATCAGCGCGAGCGATCGCGCCAGCTCCGCCGATGTCGACAGCGCCCATGTCGCGCTCTATGGCGGCGCGCGCTTCGGCGCGTGGAATGTTCGCGCTGGCGCGGCCTATGCGTATCATCAAATCGAGACAGACCGCACCATCGCTTTTCCGGGCTTCTTCGAGCGCGCCACCGCCGACTATGACGGCGGCACGGGTCAGATCTTCGGTGAAATCGGCTACGGTTTCGCGCTCGGCCACATGGCTGTCGAACCCTTTGCCGGCCTGGCCTGGGTGCACACGCGCACCGACGCCTTCACCGAGACGGGCGGCACTGCCGCCTTGAACGGCGCCGGCACGAGCGAACAGACGGGCTACGCCACGCTGGGCGCGCGCTTCGCGGCGGCGTTCGCCCTCGACAACGGCATGACATTCGTCCCGCGCTTCGCGGCCGCTTGGCAGCACGCCTTCGACGACGTGTCGCCGACGGCATCGCTCGCGTTCCTCGGCGCCGGGCTGCCGTTCACCATCGCGGGCACGCCGATCGCGTCCAATAGCGCGCTCGTGGAAGCGGGCTTCGACCTGCGGATCGCCCCCGATGTTGCGCTCGGGATCGCCTATGCGGGGCAGTTCGCCAGCAGCACCGACGACCACGCCGTGAAAGGCAAATTCGTCTGGACGTTCTGAGCGGGGTATCGCCCCTCATCCCTACGTATGATTTCTGCGCCGGCACTGCCGGCTTACTGTGCGCCAGGTACCCGAATGGGCAGGCAATCCGAAGGCGAGAACCGTCGCCTTCGGATTGCAGTGGTCGGCGCGCGCCCGCGGACGTGGACGGGCGGTTTGCCGTGCGCGACGATCCTGCCGGCGAGGCGAAACGCCGTCGGCGATGCGGCCACATGGAGCGAGGCTCATGAAGAGTGAGGGCTATCGCATCGCGGCCGCGACGCTCGCATTGACCATCTTCATGGTCGATGCGCTGACTCCGCTGCCCGGCGCCGTCGCGGTGCTCTATGCCCTGGTCGTGTTCATGACCGCACGCACCGCCTCGCGCGGAGACATCTACCTGGCCGCGGGTGGGACCATCGCATTAACCGTGCTCGCGCATTTCTTCCAGCACGGTTATGGCCTTCCGGGACCGCCCGCCCTGCGTTCGCTCGTCGGCATCGCGGCGATCCTGATCGCGACGGTGCTCGCGCTGCAGACGCAGGCGGTGACGACCGCGCTGGCCGCCCAGGCCCGCTTGCTCAACCTGTCCCACGACATGATTTTCGCGCGCGATATGCGCGGCGCCATCACCTTCTGGAACGACACCTCCGCGCATGTCTATGGCTGGACGCCCGGCGAGGCTGTCGGCCGCACTGCCGACGAATTGCTTCAGACCCGCTATCCGCAGGAGCGCGCGATGATAGAAGCCGCGCTGCTCAGCCGCGGGCACTGGGAAGGGACCCTGGAACAGCGGACGCGCGCCGGCCGAAAGCTCGTCCTGGACAGCCGCTGGGCCGTGCAGCGCGACCGGCATGGAAACGCGGTGGGGGTGCTCGAGACCCACACCGACATCACCGAGCGCCAGGCCGCTCACGCAGCGCTGGTGCGCAGCGAACGCCGCTATCGGCGCATGTTCGTGTCGAGCCGCATCGGCGTCGTCGAGGAGGATTGGCGCGCCGTGAAGGCGGAACTTGCCGCGCTGGGGCCGAGCGGCGCCACACTCGCCGACACGCTCGCGATCAACCCCACTCTCGTCGATCGCGTCAAGCGCCGGGTGCGGATCGTCGACGTCAATCCGGCCTTCCGCGCCATGGTGGCGGCGGACGTCGGAACGATCGCCGCGCTGGACGATGTCCTCAGCGACGGGGGCCGGATGTTCGCCGGCGCCGTGATTGCCTTCGCGCGCGGAGAGGCCTTCTACGAAGGCGAAGCGGAGATCGTCCGGCCGAATGGAACGCGGGTCCCGGTTCTCTTCACCATCACCTTCCCCGCCGCCGGAGACGATGACGGACACGTCCTCGTCTACGTCGTGGACATCACCGAGCGGCGGCACGCGCAGGATGCGATCCAGCACGCCCAGGCGGAACTGGCGCACGCGATGCGGGTCGCAACGCTCGGCGAGTTGACCGCCTCGATCGCCCACGAGGTCAGCCAGCCGCTGATGGCCATCGTCACGAACGGCGAGGCCGGCATGCGCTGGTTGCGGCGCGATCCGCCTGTTGCCGAGGAGGTCGAAACGAACCTGCAGCGCGTCGTCGCCGAGGGGCTGCGGGCGAGCAATATCGTCAAGGGCATCCGCGCCTTCGTCAAAAAGGCGCCGATGCAGCGCGATGGACTCGCCGTGAACGTGCTGATTGAGGACGCCGCGGCGCTCGTCGCACGCGAGATCGCCAAGGCGTACGTCCAGTTGCGGGTCGATGTCGATCCGGATCTGCCTGCGGTACAGGGTGACCGCGTCCAGCTGCAGCAGGTCATGGTAAACCTCATGATCAACGCGGCGCATGCGATGGTCGGACAAACGGGCGAGCGCGTGCTGTCGGTCGCCGCGACACGGAGCGGACCGGAGAGCATCGAGATCGCCGTGCGCGACACCGGTCCGGGGATCGCAGCGCAGGATCTGCCGCGGCTGTTCGAGCCGTTCTTCTCGACCAAACCGAACGGCATGGGCATGGGGCTCGCGATCTGCAAGACGACTGCCGAGGCCCATGGCGGCAGCCTCTTGGTCGACAGCGAGGTCGGAAAGGGCGCGGTGTTTCGGATCATGCTGCCCGCCGGCGACATGAGCGCGGCTCGGGCGCCGAGCGCCGGAGCCATGTCTTGAAAGCGGACGCGTCATGAAAGCGAACGTGAAATCGCAGGAATTATCCTCGTTCGTCGCGATCGTCGACGACGATCCGGGCGTGCGCGACGCGCTCGAGAGCCTGTTCCGCTCGGTGGGCATCGCGGCACAGCTGTTCGCCAGCGCGACGGAAATGCTTCAGGCGCGCCTGCCGAACGCGCCGGGCTGCCTCATCCTGGATGTGCGCCTGCCGGGGCTCGGCGGTCTCGATCTCCAGACGCAGCTCGCCGGGCACGGCATCGAACTTCCGGTCGTCTTCATGACCGGCCACGGCGACATTCCGATGACCGTGCAGGCGATGAAAGCCGGGGCGGTCGATTTCCTGGCCAAGCCGTTCCGCGACCAGGACATGCTCGACGCGGTCATGAGCGCGATCGAACGCGACCGGAAGCGGCGCGCCGCGCGCGCCGAAACCGACGGCCTGCGCGCCCGCTACGAAACGCTGACGCCGCGCGAGCGCGAAGTCATGGGCCATGTCGCGGCCGGGCTGATGAACAAGCAGGTGGCCGGCCTGATCGGCCTGTCGGAGATCACGGTGAAGATCCACCGCGGCAACGTCATGCGCAAGATGGGCGTCCGAACCCTGGCCGACCTGGTGCGCCAGGCGGAAGCGCTGGGCATTTCCGGACGCTGACGCGCGGACACCAGACGTGCGTATGATTCCATTCCGGCCAAATGTCTTCCATGTGAGGGGAGTGCCCCTGAAGATTTTATGCCGCGAGCGAGGCGGCCCGAACGGTGGTCATGCCGAACAGATACACCATCGCGTTGGTGGACGATGACGAGGGCGTGCGCAGCTCGCTCGCCAGCCTGCTCAGGTCCCTGGGCTACGACGTGCGTGGCTACGCGTCGGCGTCGCAGTTTCTCAGCGATCCCTCGGCCCGCGATCCGGGTTGCATGATCACCGACATGCAGATGCCAGGCATGACCGGCGACGAACTGCAGGCGACTCTGCTGGCTGCCGGTCGCCGCTTCCCGATGATCTTCATGACGGCGTTTCCGAAAGAGGAGGCGCGGGCGCGCGTGATGGCCGCCGGCGCGGTCGCCTATCTGGAAAAGCCGGCCGACAGCGATGCGATCGTGCGCTGCCTCGAGAGCGTGTTCCACGCCTAGCGACCGGCTACACGGCGTGACAGGGCGCGGGGGCGAAAGGATCCGGCGGCAATGCGGGCGGACGATGAAGCGCGGCGGCCGGCGCCGCGCCGCTTCCTGGATGGCGCGACAATCCTACCGGGCGTAAACGAGCTCGGCGGGCGCCGCGGCGAGGGCCGATGCTGCGACGCGGGCAATCTCTTCGTCCTGCGCGCCGGTGCCGCCGCTGACGCCGATCGCGCCGATCACCTGTCCGTCCGCTTCGATCGGCATGCCGCCCGGCAAGATGACCGCGCGCCCGCCGCGGCGGCCGGTGAACCCGTAGGTGTCGCCGCCGGGTTGGGCCCAGGTGAGGGCGCTCACCGCACGGCTGGCCGCGAGTTCGGCACTGGCGAGCCGCGCGCCGTCCATGCGGATCTGGGCGATCATGGTCCCGCTCGCATCGACGACGGCGAGGGTGCTGGGCGATCCGATCGCCGCGGCGCGCGCCATGCCGGCCTGAATGATGCGGCTGGCCTCGGCGAGATCGAGTGTCAGAAGCGCAATCATGGGTCTTCTCCTGTCGTGGCGTGTGGCCCGTGCGATCGGCACGATCGACGACGCCAGTCCGGAATTCCGAGCCCGTGGACAAGACTTCGGGGGTTCCGGCGCCGTGATCGCACCGCGTGAGCCGTCTTCACATGTCCTCGAATGAGAAGGAGTCTGGCGGAGGGAGAGCCGCGGCGAAATTATACGCGAGCATGCCCGGCGCCTCCGCGCGTATGGCCGCGGCCGCGTGCGGGAATTTGTTCGGCATGATCCGCGTGACCGAGGTCTTTGCGCCGGTGCTGGCGGCGAAGGCGCAGTCCGCCATCATCAACGCTCTGTCGATCGTGTCCTGGAAGGCGAGCCCCGGCCTGACGCCGTATTCGATCGCGAAGGCCGCCGCCTGGAGCTACACCAATCACGCCCGGATGACGCTGGCGGCCCAGAACACGCAGGTCGTCGGCCTGCATGTCGGCTTCGTCGACACCGATCTGGCGGCGGGCGTCGACGTCCCGAAAATCGATCCGCTTGTTGTGGCCGGCAGGAGCTACGACGTGCTGGAGGAGGGCGGTTTCGAGGTGCTGGCCGACGAAGGCACCGCGAAGGTCAAGGCGTCCCTCTCGTCGGAACGGCCCGCATACGCCTTTCAGGGCTGATCGTCGGGGGTGTCGCTCCGGACACGGAGCTCGTGGCGGCGGGCCAGGCCTGCCGGCGCGACGCATGGTCCGCGCCGGGATGCGCGGAGACCCTCGAAACACGCTTTCAAGGGGTGATCTGGTCGGAGTGGCAGGATTTGAACCTGCGACCCCCTCGTCCCGAACGAGGTGCGCTACCAGGCTGCGCTACACTCCGACAGCTTATCGGCCGGACGACTCCGCGCTTCCCGCCCATCAGCGCGATGGGGCGGATTTCTCAGCCGTTCCGAAAAAGCCCCACGGCATCGATCACCATCTTCTCGGCGAGGGCCGAGGTCGGGATCGATTTGAAGGGCTTGTGCGCGACCAGCAGGACCACGACGTCCGCCTTCTTGATCGTCTCATCCAGCGGGCCGAATTCGATATCATGGCCCTGCAGTGCCGCCGGCAGTTCTGCAATGTTGGGCTCTACCACCATCAGATGGCCGAGCTTGTCCCGTGCCGCTCGCTCCACGATCTCGAGCGCAGGGCTTTCGCGCAGGTCGTCGACGTCCGGCTTATAGGCCAAGCCGAGGAAGGCGATATTCGCGCACTTGAACCGATCGGCACGTGCGCGGATCTGCTGGTACACGAAGTCGGTCTTGCTGTCGTTGACCTCGCGTGCAGTGCGGATCAGACGCGCGCGTTCCGGCCGCGCCTCGACGATGAACCAGGGATCGACCGGGATGCAGTGCCCGCCCACACCGGGGCCGGGTTGAAGGATGTTTACGCGCGGGTGTCTGTTTGCCGCCGCGATCACCGCATGCACGTCGATGTCGAGATCGGCGCACAGCATCGACAATTCATTGGCGAATGCGATGTTCACGTCCCTGAAGGAATTCTCCGCGAGCTTCACTAGCTCCGCAGCGCGTGAGGCGGTCGCGACCATCTCGCCGCGGCAAAAGATCTGGTAGAGCTCGATCGTGCGTTCGGTGCTGCGTTGGTCGAGACCGCCGGTCGTCCGCGAATTGTCGACGAGCTCGCGCAAGGTCTGTCCCGGCAGAATCCGCTCGGGGCAGTACGAGACCAGGATGTCCGAGGCGTTCGGATGGGTGAGCGGAAAGGTCAGGTCCGGCCGAAGCTGGGCGAGCAGCTCGGTCATGCGCTCCGTGGTTCCGACGGGCGAGGTCGATTCCAAAATGACGAGGTTGCCCTTCGCGAGCACGGGCGCGATCGAGCGGAACGCCGCCTCAACCGCCGTCAGATCGGAAGTCTTGGCGGGCGTAATCGGCGTCGGAACGGCGATTACGAACGCGTCGGCGGGCTCGGGTTTGACGACCGCGCGCAGCTTGCCCGATGCGATCGCGGCTTGCAGCACGACGTCGAGGTCCGTTTCCTCGATGTGGCTCGTTCCAGCGTTGATACGTTCGACAACCTTCGCGTTGGTGTCCACCCCAATGACGTCAACGCCGCGGGTCGCGATCGTGGCCGCCGTGGGCAGGCCGACATAGCCAAGCCCGATGACCGAAATAGTCTTAAACCCGCTACGGGTTGTCATTGGATTAGCGCCTCGACGATTTGGCGCCCGGCGGTGCCGTCGCCATAAGGGTTGACTTTGCCTGTCATTGCCCCGTACGCGGCGGGATCGTCAAGCAGCCTGTTGACTTCCGTAACGATGCGATCCGCATCGGTTCCGACGAGCTTGACCGCCCCCGCCTGGATCGCCTCGGGTCGCTCGCTGGTGTCACGCATGACGAGCGCTGGCCGATCGATCGACGCGGCCTCCTCCTGGATGCCCCCGGAATCCGTCAGCAGGATGTGTGCACGCGACATGAGATAGACGAACCGCGTATAGGACAGCGGTTCGATGAGATGGATGCGAGGTCTGTTCCCAAGGATCTCGGTCACAGGTCCGCGCACGTTCGGATTGAGGTGGACCGGATAGACGACCTCAATGTCTTCGCGCTCGGCAATGCGCGCGAGCCCCTGACAGATCTGGCGGAAACCCTCGCCGAAATTCTCACGTCGATGTCCCGTGACGAGAATGAGGCGACGCCCGGGGCGAAGCCAGTCGAATTCGCGCTCGATCTCGCCCCTCAGAGGCTCCGACATTGCCCGCTCACGTGTCGCGAGGAGCCCGTCAATCACCGTATTGCCGGTGAGCTTGATGTCCGCCTCGGGGACACCTTCTTGCAGTAGGTTTTGCCGCGCGGTCTCCGTGGGCACGAAATGCAGGCTGGCAACCGCCGTAATCAGCTTGCGATTTACTTCCTCGGGGAACGGGCTGTACCGATTGCCGGTGCGTAGGCCCGCCTCGACGTGCCCTACCTTGATCTTCCTGTAGAACGCGGCGAGTGCCCCGGCAAAGGCCGTCGTCGTGTCGCCCTGAACGAGAACCCAGTCGGGCTGATAGGAGGCGAGAACGCCATCGAGACGCTGCATAGCGAGGGCCGCAACGTCGGAGAGCGTTGACGCCGCGCCCATGATCCCCAAATCGACGTCAGCCTGGTAGCCCAAGTCCACCAAGATGTCGGTCAGCATGGTCTTGTGCTGGCCCGTGGAGCAGACCATCCATTCCACGTCGTTGCGCGCCTTCAGCGCGTTGACGACGCCGGCCATTTTGATGGCCTCCGGACGGGTTCCAATAACGACAAGAATACGGCCCGACTTGCGGTCAGAAAGATCTGCCCCTTCGTTGTTGGGCGATGTATTTAATTCAATAGCCATAGTATAGGTTGCGGTGAAGGATTCAGAACGTCGTCAGAAGGGCCCGGAAGCGGGGACGTTATATCATCCGAGAACTCCGACGCAATCGACCCGCGTTGCTGAGGAAGAATTGTACACGGCGATGATCGCGGTGCGGCTACTCGAGGATGTCCGCGAGGCGCGAGCGCCAGGAATGCTTCGCCACGGCTTCGGCTCGCGCCGCCGCGCCGAGGCGCGCCCTAAGGTCAGCATCGGTCAAGGTTCGGGCGATCGCATCGGCCAGGGGCGCCGGCTCGCCTGGGGGAACCAGCAGTGCCGTTTTTTCGTCAGCAAGAACCTCGCCGATTTGCCCGAGCCGCGAAGCAACGATGGCCCGCCCGACCGCCATATATTCGAATAGCTTGGTCGGAGAACCGAAGAATGCAGAACCGTCCGCGTTCGGGACGTGCGGGGAGATCAGCACGTCGCAGGCTGCTAGGTAATCCGGGGCGTCCGCCTGGGGAATGAGTCCCGTCAGGTGTATGGAACGACCGAGGCTTAATTCCTCGATGCGCCGGCGGACCTGCGGCAGCTCCGGACCGTCACCGATCAGGATCAGTTTGGCGTTCTGAAGAACGGAACTGCGCGAATGGAGAATGTTCCAGCTCTCCACCAAGATCGGCGCTCCGTGCCACGCGCCGAAAGTGCCGATAAAGCCGACGACTTTATCCTCGCTTGTGAAGCCGAGCTTGCGGCGGACTGCGGCGCCATTGGCGTCGGGCCGGTAGCGCGCGGCGTCGACACCGTTAGGCTGCAGGGACACGCGCTCCGGGCGAATGCCGGAGGCGACGAGCTCGGTGACGAGCGGTTCCGAAACGGCAATGATCCGATCCGCCGACTGAAGAACCGCGCGCTCGATCCGCTCAAAGAAGGTTCCGTGCGTAGTGCCTCGGCCCCAATTGCGGGCGATCCAGACCTCGGATCCGTTGTATTCGATTACGAGCGGCAGGCCGCGGCGCAGGGCGGCGAGAGCGGCGGCGAAGCTTGCCGAGGCCAACCGATGGTAGACGAGCGCCGGCCGATTTTTCTCGATCGAACCATCGACTGCATTCAGAAGATCGATATTCGCCGCCGCCGGCAGGAAGGTGGGCTGATCCCAATGACGGCTCGGCGCAGGCAGCTGCTCGTACCTAACCGCGGTCGCGAGGATCGGGTTCGTCTCGAATGCCAGCAATATCGGCGCCATACCTTCCTCGGCGAAGGCATTGGCAACACCTGCCGTGTGCGCGACCGAGCCGCCTGACTTCACGCCGATCCAAAGGTCTGTCCGGACCATCAGGACCGGGCCGCGCCGCTCGAACCGCAGCCGCCGTTCGGCTCTCTCCCTGCCTCGGGCTTCGAGCTCCGAAAGGAGGGCTTCGACCCTCCGCCGGTCATCCGCGGCAGCCAACCGATCGGCGGCCAGCCTTTGCCCAGCCTGCCAAAATGCCTTACGGACGTCGCGCCGCTCGCCGTGCCTGTCGATTAGCAGGGCCGATCGCCGTGAAACGGCACGCAGGAGCGTAGCCAAAGCGAACGGTCGAGGGACCATATCGATGCGTTCAGCAAGGGCGACGACGCGGTCCCATCTGAAAAGTTTGCCGACAAACGACGGGGAGCGCGCGAGGCGTGCGAATGCCTCGAGCGACATTACGTCGTCGAACGGCCCGTACTCGGCGACGGCCGGATCGTTCGCACTGCCAGGACCGATCAGAACAAGCAGGCAATTGGTTCCGGAAAGTTTTCCCGTTCCCTTCATGCGGTGTTCCGACCGATATAATGATCGTACCAGAGGCTCGCGTTGATCAGCGGCCACAGAAACAGCGACAGGTCGCGGCGTCCCTTACGATGAGCGGCGAACAATTGCGCAATGGCGCGCTTATCAAAGCAGGCAAGATTGGCTAGATCCGACTGGAGGACGATGCGCTCCAATTCGTGGCCCATCCTCCCCTGGAGCCACCGCCCCATCGGAGCGCCGAAGCCGCGCTTCTGCGCAAGCAGGATCTCGCGCGGTACGAGACCGGCAACGGCCTCCTTGAGAACGGATTTGCCGATGCCCTCGTTCAACAGCGTTTCATGATCGAGCCCCAAAGCGAACTCGACAAGCTCGTGATCCAGAAACGGGACGCGCGCCTCTAGGCTGTGCGCCATCGTCATCTTGTCGACCCGCATGAGGAGCAGTTCCGGCAGCCGCAGCCGCAGTTCGGAGACCCGCAGGCGGTCATGCGGTGCGCGCCCCTCCGCCTCCGCGAGAAGCTCTGCCACGACATGGTGCGAGCTTCTCGTATCAAGACCGGCCCCGCGCAGGCCATAGGCGGGCCAACCTGGCGCCGGAGCGGGGGATCGCTGCAGGATCGCCTTCTTCTGCGTTTCCCAAAACGAGACCGCGCCGGACCAAAACACCTCGCCGCCGGTCATCGCTCGCTTTGCGTGATCGAGGAGCCCGCGCAACCCCATACGCTCGATCGGCACCAGAGCGGCCGCCGCGTCGATCACAGAGCCTGTTCCAATCGGCGCAATCCGGCGAAGCTGCATGGCGCGTTCCGCAAGTTTGAGGAACCGCTGATAGCTCGCATAGCCAAGGAACAGTTCATCGGCGCCTTCGCCGACGAGGATGGCTTTGGTGCCGCTCTTATGCGCCAGCTGCGCAACGTGCCACAAAGGGATGCAGACCCAGTCCGCGAGTGGCTCGTCCTGGTGGCGCACGATGGCATCGAGGCTGTCCAACGCATCGCGCTCATCGATGACGACTTCATCGTACTCGGCCCCGTGCAGCTGCGCGACGTTGCGGGCCTGCTCGAGTTCATTGAGATCGGGGGCGTCTGCAAATCCCACGGTGAAGGTTCGCAGCGGCCGCTCGGAGCGGCGGCTCGCCAGCGACAGAACGGCGCTCGAATCCACACCGCCGGACAGGAACACGCCGACGGGCACATCTGCGACCATGTGCCGGTCCATGCTGAGCTCGAGCAATGCGCGGGTCCGAGCCACCAACTCAGAGCGGCTCATAGTCGAAGCGCCGTCTGACGTCTTGCCGATATGGAGTTCAGGCTTCCACCATCGCTCAATGCTTACGGCGCCGTCCGGTCGGACTGTGATGACGTGCCCCGCAGGCAATTTGGCGATACCCGCGAACAAGCTGGCGGGGGCAGGGGTGACAAGGAAGGTGAGGAAATGATAGAGCGCCGCCAGGTCGACCCCACGTTCCGTTCCAGGCAAGCCGAGAAGGGCCTTGATTTCCGAGGCGAACCAAAGGCGCCCGCCCGATTCCGTGAAATACACAGGCTTGATGCCGAGGCGATCACGCGCGATGTGCACGGTGCCGGTGTCCGCATCGTGGAGAGCGAAAGCGAACATTCCTGCCAGTCGCTGCAACAGCCCGGCGATGCCCCACGCGCGGTAGCCTTCGATCAGCACCTCGGTGTCGGAATGATCCGTGCGGAATTGGCGTCCGAGCCCCTCGAGTTCACGGCGCAGCGTGCGGTGATTGTAGATCTCGCCATTGAACGTCACCGTGAGAGCGCCCGCGCGATCCTGCATCGGTTGCGCCGCCCGTTCGTCCAGATCGATGATGGACAGCCTGCGATGCGAGAAACCCACACGCCCGTTGGGATGGAGCCACACTCCCGATCCATCTGGCCCTCGATGGGCCATGGCATCGGCCATTTTGCTCAAGAGCTCGATCGAGACGGGCGTCGCGCTCGTGCCCAATGCGATGGAGCCGGCAATCCCACACATGGGCCCTCAGCTTTCGTACCTGCGCGCGGCAAAAGACGAGGCCCCACATTCGTAGGGCCGTTGGAAGCGAGCGACGGAAAAAGCACCTGATGGGTTGAAAAGAAGCGCGCAATGCGACCCGCGCATGGGAGCCGGCCGTGCAAAAAGCATGGGTCCGGATGCGGACAGGGCGCCGGGGCACATGTGCGGTGGTGCGTCGTCCCGCTGTAGCACTAGAAATCCTTCAGGCCGCCGTCCATCCAATGCTCGTACCAAAGTACGGCATTCATGATGGTCCAGAGATGGAATCCAGAGTTGATACGGCCTTCGACCTGGTTGCGGAGGAGGCCGCGCAGATACTCATCATTGAAAAAGCCGCGCTTTCTCAACTGCGAGCGCTCGTAGGCGGCGAGGCACTTCTTCCCGAACCGGTCTTCGGTGAACCACTTGTCCATCGGCGCGCCGAAGCCCTGCTTGCGCCTGTAGAGAAGCTCGTGATCGACATACGGTTCGGCCGCGGTCTTGACGATGCGCTTGCCGACGCCGTTCTCCAGCTTGTACGACAACGGCAACCGCATCGCGAATTCGACGAGATCCTGGTCGAGGAAAGGCACACGCGCCTCAATGGAATGTGCCATTGTCATTTTGTCGACGCGCATCAGCAGATGCTCGGGCAGCCGCAGCGACAGTTCCATCGCCGTGATCTTCTGCAGGACCTCCGGCTCGGCCAGCCGCCCATCGTAATCGCCAAGATAATGATCCACCACGGCGTGACTGTCTTGCGCCAGGAAGCTGCGGGGCAGGAGGCCGGGAACGGGACAGCTCGTCTTGAACCTGAATGCCTCCGCGTCGGGCGTGAGCTGCTCCCGCAGGCCACCCCACCAGCACACGGCTCCGCCCCAGAAGAGCTGCTGCCCGCGAAGCGCGCGCAGCCGGATCTCCTTGTCTTCTCCGTCGCCCAGGGGAATCGGAGAAGCGGCCGCCAGGCGCTGGAGCGCGGTCAGCTTCCCCCTGCGCTGCGCCGGCCGGTAAATTGTGTCTTCCTTGTTCCGGTAATGCTCGCACCACCAATAGCCAAGGAAGTTCTCATCCGCGCCTTCGCCGACTTGAACGACCGTTGTGCCGCTGTTCCGCACGAGCTTGGAAAGGAAATAGAGGGGAATGCAGACATTGTCGGCGATCGGCTCGTCCTGAAGTTCGACCAGCAGCGGAAAGAAGCGCATCGCCTCGTCCGAGGTGATCCGCACCTCGTGGTGATCGCAGCCGTAGCGCTCGGCATGACGGCGCGCATGCTGAAATTCGTTGAACTCGTCGTACTCTGAATAACCGACCGTGAAAGTCGAGACCGGCCGGCTCATCTGTTCCGCCATCAGCGCGACATTGAGGGACGAGTCCACGCCGCCGGACAGCAGCACGCCGAACGGGACATCCGACACCATGCGCCGGGAAATCGCGGTCTTGAAGAGACGCGTGAACTCGGCGACTGCGTCCTCGTAGGAGAGGTCCGATTCCTTCAATGTGGTCGCGGCGGACGGTCGGCATTCCCAATAGGTGCGCGCGCGGCCCTGCCCGTAATGATCGATCGTAAGGATCGTTGCCGCGGGCAGCTTGAAGATATCCTTGAACAGTGTCATCGGCGCTGGCGTGACGATGAACGTCAGGTAGTGCCAGAACGCCGCGGGATCCATCTCGCGCGAGACTTCGGGGTGGGCCAGGAGTGCGCGGATTTCGGAGGCGAACAACCACTCGCCGTTTGGCCGCCGAATGAAGTAGATCGGCTTCTTCCCGATGCGGTCGCGCACAAGATGAAGGCGCGGGCGGGAAGGGTCACGGCCGTCGTAGAGCGCGAAGGCG